>Ga0247608_10008850_pt1 | contig 10101 bp, 8 predicted proteins | sample 176DNAGHGlowgp2_FD_193490 | JGI IMG/M metagenome (GOLD analysis project Ga0247608, IMG submission 193490) | Sheep rumen microbial communities from Palmerston North, Manawatu-Wanganui, New Zealand - 1766 DNA GHGlow gp2 | ecosystem: Host-associated > Mammals > Digestive system > Stomach > Rumen ... | reverse complement strand
ATCCGTTCTCTATCAACAACGCCAGCACCTTATTCAGAATATAGCGCGAACCATGACATGAAATCTCTGCACTTTCTTCGCCCGTGTACGAGTGGGGCGCGCGGAATACGCTCACCAGCACTTCGTCTACAACCACCTCACCATCTTTAATGTGGCCGTAGTGAATGGTGTTGCCATCGGCTTCCGTCAGATTCTTGGTGAAAACACGCGAAAGAATCTCAAGCGCCTTAGGGCCTGAGATTCTGATGATTCCAAGGGCTCCGCCTGGAGCTGTTGCTAATGCACAGATAGTCATTTCTTCTTTGTCCAGGTATTGGCAATGATGATGCCGACGAAGATTATAGCGAGAAAAATGCCAGCAGCCGCCAATAGTGAATTCTTATCATTGCCGAGGAGAGGCACAATGGTGCAAAAGACGGCGGTTACCACCATCAGGACGGCCATGACAATTCTTAGTCGCTTGATATCGATAGTCTTGCGTTCTTCTTCGCTGGCGGTATTGTAGCCTGCAATGAGCATATCGCCCTTGCCCATCAGGAAGATGACGGCAAGGACGAGAAACATAATGGCAAATACGATACAGACAATCATATTCTATCTAATACTTTTTCGATAAGGGTGTCGATAGAGTTCTTATATTCGGTATTCATCTTTTTGGCGTAGCGGTTGGCAATGACCATGCAACAGGTCATGGCGCGATGGCCTAAGAGTGAAGCGAGACCAGCAACTGCCGATGACTCCATCTCGAAGTTACAGATCTTCATACCGTCGTATTCGAAGGCCTCAATCTTCTCGTTCTGCTTGGGGTCGGCGATGTCTGCACGGAGTATGCGCCCCTGAGGACCATAGAATCCGCCGCAAGAGATGGTGTAGCCGCGCACCATATCGTCCTGAGCTATCTGGTCGATGAGCTCTTCATCTGCCAAAGCCACATAAGGTGCGCCCTTGATGGGATCCCACTGCATGTGTTCTGTAAAAGCCTTCTCCATATCGATATCGCACACCACATTACGACCAGCATAATAGTTCAGCAAACCGTCGAAGCCGATACTCTTCACGGAAGCCACAAAACAGCCCGTCGGGGTGAAAGGCTGCAGTCCGCCACAGGTTCCAATGCGTACCATCGTCAGCATGCGGTGCTCGTCTTTTTCCTCACGGGAATTATAGTCGATGTTGGCGAGAGTGTCGAGCTCGTTGACCACGATATCGATGTTATCGCAGCCGATTCCATGACTTTGGCAAGTGATGCGCTTGCCTTTATACATACCAGTAATGGTATGGAACTCACGGCTGCTGACCTCACACTCTTTCGAGTCGAAATGTGCAGCAACGGTATTCACACGTGCAGGATCGCCCACAAGAATAACCTTGTCGGCAAGCTGTTCTGGCTTCAGATGCAGATGGAAACAAGAACCATCAGCATTGATAATCAGTTCAGATTCAGGAAAATGTTTTTTATTCATAGACTTGTGTATTAGTTGATAACTTTGATTTCTGCATTTCTAGTCTGATTCTCAAGTTGTTTGATGCGATAGTTCAACAGCTTGACCTCTTCTTCAGCTTTTAGGATTAGTCCTTCAAGCCTCTGTTTACCAGCCTTATCGGCTTTTGCATACATATCACGGTTTGCTGCAAGTTCCGTGTCCATTTTCTCTAGCTTCTGACGGTCTGCAACTAACTGTCGGTAGTGTTTGACTGCTTCAGATGACTTGAAATCATTGGCGCTGGAGTAGGTGAGAGCGTCGTTGATTATAAGCTCCATGTGGGTTGCACTGTTTTTGGGGTTGTCCCTGTCTGCCTTGGCTACCCCAATCTGCTTCCATCTGGCAACGGCAGCTTTGCGCTCAGCCCCATTGCCCCAAGTGTCAGCGATACTGCTGATGTCAGACAGATTCCGTAATTGCTGCTCGGTATACAAGGCACTATCATAGGTGCGACGGCTTTCGGATGGTATGAACACATAGATGCACACTTTTCCTTCAGGCTGACGACGATCGCTTGCGAAATAGCCTATGTGGTTGAATTCGTCGATAGCATACATATAGTCGTTGGCCTCTGAATTGAAAGGCATACCCAGATTCTCGGGCTTAAGGAAACTGCCGTTATGTGAGTTGTATCGCGTGAAAAAGATGTCATAGCCGCCGATGCTCTCTTCGCCTTTACCTGCGAAGTAGAATGTGATGCCGTCAGTAAGCATAAATGGATATGCAGCTTCGCTGATCCCCTCACTTAATCCCTCAAGTCGCTGTGGCTGACTCCACTCATTGCCAAGCTTGTCGCTCGTATAAAGTTGCTGTAGATTATTGGCGTCAGGTTGACTAAAATAGACCTTGTTACCCATCTCATTAAGGAATACACTCGTGCTATCGGCCTTATCGTTACCAAAGAAAGAGCGTGTAGTCATCACACGTCCAGTCTCGTTGGAGAGCTTCAGATGTGTAAGAAACTGCTTTTTATCAGTCACGATACTGTCGATGATGATAATCTGTTGGGTCATTTCCCGCATGTTCGTGATGCGAGGATCCTCCTGTGGTACTTCAATCACAGGTTTCTTCACCACACGCTTCTTTTTCTTCTGTGCACCCATGGAGAGTGGCAGAAAGATTGCTAATGCGAGTATCGATAATTTCTTGATGGTCATAATTCAGGTTTCTTCAATTAGCTTGCTATCGGCATTGAGGGCATTCCATATACTATAACGAGCCTCTGGATTCATACGTTCAATCTCTTCGTAGAGTCGTCTGATGTCCGTTCGATGTGAGTCAGTCTCATAGGGACAAAGTTTCGCTTGTTTCTGATAACCATGCAGATCTGCGTAGGCTTTGATATCCTTTTCCTCTATCATACAGAGCGGACGGATGATCGTCAGGGGCATTTTTCGCATTTTCAGAAGTGCCGGCATCGAGCCAAACCGTCCTTGGAAGGTCAGGTTCATCAGAGCCGTATGTAGGATGTCATCCTGATGGTGCCCTAGAGCAATCTTATTACAACCCAGTTCTTGTGCGAGATTAAAGAGTTCTTTACGGCGCATCCACGAACAGAGGAAACATGGCTGCTTTTGTCTGCGGGCATCTCGAGCATTTGCAGGTGAGCCTATCTCGAAACTTGTCGTCCTTATGTGGAGCTTTACACCAAGATTGCCGCAGAACTGCTCAAGATAACTTGTATCAGACTCGTAGTGGATGTTCTCCATTCTTACATGCAAGGCCTCTACTTTGAATCGTGGGTGCTGGATGCATGAACGCTTAGCTAACAGTTCTGTCAGTAGTAGAGAGTCCTTACCTCCAGATAGTCCCACAAGGATACGGTCATCATCTTCTATCAGATGATAAGTAGCCATCGCCTTGATAAACCGTTCGTTCAAACGCTTCTCCAGGCGATGGCTCTCTTTATCTTGATTAAGCTTCTCCACGCAGATGCTTGTCCATGTTGAGGGCAGCGCGACGTCCGTCGCCCATGGCGAGGATTACTGTTGCGCCACCACGCACGATATCACCACCGGCGAAAATCTCCTTGCGCGATGACTGCATCTCCTCGCTAACGGCAATGGTATTCTTGCGTCCCAGCTCCAAACCTTCGATACTCTTAGGTACCAGCGGGTTGGGTGATACACCTACAGCGACAATCACCTGATCGACATCGAGTGTAACAGTCTTACCCTCAACAGGAACAGGACTGCGACGGCCTGATGCATCTGGCTCGCCAAGTTCCATCACCTGTAGCACGGCCTGCTTAACAGCACCTTGCTCATCAGCGATATACTCGATAGGATTATGCAGGGTGAGGAACTTGATGCCCTCTTCCTTAGCATGCTTTACCTCCTCGAGACGGGCAGGCATTTCAACCTCAGAACGGCGGTATACCAATGTGACGTCAGCCCCCAGACGCTTAGCTGTACGACAAGAGTCCATAGCGGTATTACCACCACCAACCACGAGTACACTCTTGGCAGGGTTCAATGGGGTGTCTGTCTTGGGGTTGGCAGCATCCATCAGATTTACACGAGTCAGGTATTCGTTACTTGACATGATGTTGATGCTGTTCTCACCAGGGATGTTCATGAAATTAGGCAGACCAGCGCCAGAACCTACGAAGATGCCCTTAAAGCCTTGTTGCTCAAGCGTTTCAACGCTGATTGTCTTACCCACGATGACGTCAGTCTGGAAGTGAACGCCCATCTTGGCAAGGTTCTCGATTTCTACATCGACAATCTTGTTCGGCAGACGGAATTCAGGGATACCATACTTCAGTACACCGCCAATTTCGTGTAAGGCCTCGAAAACGTAGACATCATAGCCCTTCTTTACCATGTCGCCGGCAAAGCTCAATCCAGCAGGGCCAGAACCAACCACGGCAATCTTAATACCGTTGGCAGGTGCAATCTCGGGCAGTGAGATGTTACCGCTCTCGCGCTCAAAGTCAGCAGCGAAACGCTCCAGATAGCCGATGGCTACTGCAGGCTCGTTCATCTTCAGATGAATACACTTACTCTCACATTGTTTCTCCTGTGGGCAAACACGACCACAGACAGCGGGCAGGGCAGAGGTGTTCTTGAGCACCTTGGCGGCAGCCAGGAACTGACCACGCTCGATGTTCTTAATGAACGATGGAATATTAATGTTTACAGGACAGCCTTCAACACAACTCGGCTTGGCACAGTCGAGACAGCGCTTGGCCTCTGTCATTGCCATCTCCTTGGTCAAACCGATGTTAACCTCTTCCGTACGTGTAGTTGCACGATATACAGGGTCGAGCTCGGGCATGATGACGCGCTCGATCTGCGTACGCTCCTTGGGCTTCATGCTCTGCTGAAGTTCCTTGCGCCAAGGTGCATTGCGATCAGTCAATACTTCAATCGAGTCGTTAGTAGGATCAGCATCCATCACGACATCGGTTGTCTTGGTCTCGGCTTTCTCATCAGGATTGATACTGTCCAAATGTTCCTCGTAGTGGGCCAGTTCTTCCTGCTCTTCGCGCTTGAAAGTCCCCATACGCTTAAACATCTCGTCCCAATCAACTAAGGCACCGTCGAACTCAGGACCATCGATGCATACGAACTTGGTCTTACCTCCAATGGTGAGTCGGCACGCACCACACATACCTGTTCCATCTACCATGATGGTATTAAGCGATACCTCGCAAGGGATGTTGTGCTTCTGAGCGGTGAGGTTCGAGAACTTCATCATAATTGGAGGGCCAATAGCGAACACCTTGTCGACATGAGGCTCCTGCTCGATAAACTTTTCGATACCAACGGTCACTACGCCTTTCTCGCCGTAACTACCGTCATCGGTCATGATGATAACCTCGTCAGAACTTTCGCGTACCTTATCTTCAAGAATAATGAGGTCCTTTGAGCGTCCAGCCATTACTGAGAGCACGCGATTGCCCGCGGCTTTGAGTGCTTGGATAATGGGCAGCATAGGTGCCACACCCAGTCCACCGCCAGCACAGACGACCGTACCATATTTTTCGATTTTTGTAGGATTTCCAAGCGGACCTACAACATCTGTCACATAATCACCTACGTTGAGGGCACAGAGTTTCTTCGACGACAGACCTACCATCTGGACAACCAGTGTGATGGTACCTCTCTCGATATCTGCGGCAGCAATGGTAAGCGGCATACGTTCACCTTTCTTACCTACACGGACGATGACGAAGTTGCCGGCCTTGCGACTCTTCGCAATCAGAGGAGCTTCAATCTCGAAAAGGAAAACCTTCTCAGAGAACTGCTCTTTTCTTACAATTTTATTCATAATATTTGTTTAGTGTTGTTTAGTCAATGATGTCGCAGCCCATATAAGGAACAAGGGCAGCGGGAATCTTGATGCCATTTTCCGTCTGATTATTCTCCAGCAGGGCAGCAACAATGCGTGGTAGCGCGAGGGCAGAACCATTCAGCGTATGGCAGAGTTCAGTCTTCTTGGTGTCCTCACGGCGGTAACGGCATTTCAGACGATTTGCCTGATAGGTGTCAAAATTAGATACACTTGAAACCTCAAGCCAACGCCCCTGAGCCTCTGAATAGACCTCAAAGTCATAGCAGATAGCAGAAGTAAAGCTCTGGTCACCACCACAGAGCAGCAGAATGCGGTAAGGAAGTTCGAGCTTCTTCAGCAATCCCTCGACATGCTCCAGCATCTCCTTGTGGCTCTCCTTGGAGTGCTCAGGCTTATCGATGCGTACAATCTCAATCTTCGAGAATTCATGCAGACGGTTCAGGCCGCGTACATCCTTACCGTATGAGCCAGCCTCACGACGGAAGCACTGGGTATAGGCACAGTTCTTGATGGGAAGATCCTTCTCATCGAGAATCACGTCGCGATAAATATTCGTCACAGGTACCTCGGCGGTAGGGATAAGATAGAAATCGTCAACTTCTGCATGGTACATCTGTCCCTCCTTATCAGGCAGCTGGCCTGTGCCGTAACCTGACGCAGCATTTACTACCGTAGGAGGCATAATCTCTGTGTATCCACTCTTACGAGCCTCATCGAGGAAGAAATTGATGAGCGCACGCTGCAGACGGGCTCCCTTGCCGATATAGACAGGGAATCCTGCACCAGTGATCTTCACCCCCAAATCGAAGTCGATAAGATTGTATTTCTTGGCGAGTTCCCAATGGGGCAGGGGATTGGCAATGCCAAGCTTTGGGTTTACGTTCCAATTTCCTACAGTGTCTTCAGCACTGCACTCTTTCAGATTCGATTTTACCACATGGTTGTCCTCAGCGGCCTTGCCCTCAGGAACCTCGTCGTAAGGGATGTTTGGTATCTGACAGAGCAGGGCCGTCATCTCTTCCTGAGCCTTTGCCATTGAGTCATCGAGTTCTTTTGATTTCTCTTTGAGCGTAGCCACCTGAGCTTTTACTTGCTCAGCCTCGTCCTTCTTGCCTTCTTTCATCAGACGGCCGATTTGTCCAGACAACTGTTTCTGCTCGTTCAGACATTTGTCGAGCTCCTGTTGTGCCTCACGGCGTTGCTTGTCTACTGAGAGCACTGTGTCGATAGCCTCTTTTGCATTGGGGAAGTGCTTCTTCTCCAGACCACGTACCACGCGCTCTGTTTCCTCATTGATAAGTTTGAGTGTTAACATGTTAAATACGTATTTATTTTGTTGAATTTCTTACTAGGCTGCAAAATTAATTAATTTTGCGGATATTACAAAACAATTACGCATAAAAAAGCAGAAATCCCTCTCTCCATAGGAGAGAAGGACTCTGTTGTTTGTTTGGAATAAGTGATTTCTTTAATAATCTGACCTTAGGCCTCAGCGTTGGGGATCACAGAAACAACGCTCTTGTTGAACTTGCCCTTGTGGAAGTTAACGGTACCGTCTACAAGTGCGTAGAGCGTATCGTCCTTACCGATGGCAACGTTGTTACCTGGATTGTGCTTCGTACCGCGCTGGCGAACGATAATGTTACCAGCCACGCACTGCTGACCACCGAAGATCTTAATGCCGAGTCGCTGAGCTGCTGACTCACGTCCGTTCTTAGAACTACCTACACCTTTCTTATGTGCCATAATGTTGTTCCTCCTACGTTTTAAGCGATTACAGACTTGATTTCTACTTCAGTGAACTGCTCACGATGACCGTTGCGCTTACGAGAGTCCTTGCGGCGCTTCATCTTGAAGACGATGACTTTGTCACCCTTCACCAGCGGGTTCACTACTTCACATACTACCTTTGCTCCCTCTACGGTCGGAGCACCTACCTTCACTGCACCGTCAGCATCTACGAGCAGCACCTTGTCAAATTCAACAGTCTTACCAGCCTCAGCATCCTTGATGTGATGCACGAAAAGCTTTTTGCCCTGCTCGGCCTTGAACTGCTGACCCTGAATTTCTACAATTGCGTACATTATTTATTATTGTATAGGGTTTTTTCCGCGAGGCGGCGTACGTTCGTACACACTTTACTCTGCCCCTACGGACTCATTTCGGGCTGCAAAGGTACAACTTTTAGTTGAGAGTTGAGTGTTTGGTGTTAAGCGATCCTCGATATTTAGGAAAGTTTAACACTTTCAGTCTATATAAAAAATAAAGCGACGACTTTCGCAAGCGATCGCTCCATATCTTCAATAGGTATTAGTTTTCTAAGGTAAAAAGATTGTTTTCAGGATAACGGTTACAAAGGTACGGTCTTTTTTGAAAATGACCAAATTTTTTCTTTTATTTTTTTGCAATAATTGTCTGTGCTCCCACACAAACGCAAAATTTATCAAATGTTAACACTTTATTCTGCGCAAACGATTGATTTTTCGATTAATAACATTATCTTTGCACTCAGGTTTGTAAAGACCAACTGATAACTAATATGAGAGTGTTAATAACAATTTTAACGACATTGATGATGATGATGAATAGTTGTAACGGACAAATTAGACCTGCAACGCAGGCCAATCGTTTTTATACAGGCAATCCCCAGGAGTTAAGTCAAGAAGTGGACAGTTTCTTGGCATTGCATAAGAATATGCCAATTTATGATTCTGTTCGGGCAATAATAGTTCCTCATGCCGGCTATTATTTCTCAGGCAATGTGGCCGCATCAGCCTATATGTCAATTCCTAATGACAAGCCTTTTAAGAGAATCTTCTTGCTAGGACCGAGTCATCATGAATGGCTTGACGGGGCTTCTGTGAATACGGAGGCCGACTATTATGCCACCCCCCTTGGCAATGTGAAGGTGGATGTCGAAACTGCTCAAAAACTAACAGATAGCAATAGTGTCTTTTCTTATTATCCAAAGGCACATGACAGGGAACATTGTCTGGAGGTGCAACTACCTTTCTTGCAAAGACGTCTGGGTAATGTGCCACCTATTGTCCCGATCATCATTTCTACCAACGATTTTGGTAAACTGAAACAGATAGCCGAGGTGTTAAAGCCATATTTCAATGAAGAGAATCTGTTTATTATCAGCAGTGATTTTTCACATTATCCCTCGTATGAAGATGCCTACGAAGTGGATGCATTAACGGGAAAGGCTATTGAGACAGGCAAAGTGGATGAGTTTATTGCCACGCTAGAGAAGAATGCGGTCAGTGGTAAGCGCAACTTGGCTACGAGCGCATGCGGGGAACTGGCTATTGCTACACTCATGCTGATGATGGATACAAATTGTAAAGTAATACATCTGATGTATCAGAACTCAGGCGATATCGATCATCATGACCATTCCAGAGTTGTAGGCTATCATGCATTTGCCGTCGTGAGAACTTCAGGAAAGGCTTTTTCCTTATCTAGTGATGAGAAGCGAATGCTGAAAAAGATTGCTTATGAAAGCATCAAAGATTCACTGGAAGGCAAAGGCATTTCCCGCCTTTCACACCTTACTGATAACCTCTTAGCGAAATGTGGCGCGTTTGTATCTTTGCACAAACAGAATCGTCTACGTGGTTGTATAGGGCATTTTGGTGAGGATGTTCCCCTGCATGAGATTGTGGCTGAGATGGCTAGGGCTGCTGCCTTTGAAGATCCCCGGTTCGTACCTGTCAGTCATGAGGAACTGGATGATATCGACATAGAGATATCCGTCCTCACACCCATGCGACGCATACAGAGTTTAGATGAGTTTGAAATGCATCGTCACGGAATTTATATCCGTAAAGGCCATCGAAGTGGAACCTTCCTGCCGCAAGTGGCAGATGAGGTAAATTGGACAAAAGAAGAGTTTGTCAGCCACTGCGCTCAGGACAAGGCTGGAATTGGCTGGGATGGCTGGCGCGATGCTGAACTATATGTGTACGAAGCAATCATTTTCTGATGGAATGCAGATATTATACCAAACTAAAAGATGGGGCTGTAGAGTGTCAACTCTGTCCCCATCACTGTAGGATTGTAAATGGCAAGACGGGAGTATGCCGTAGCCGTCGCAATGAGGATGGTGTTCTTGTTAGTGAGGTCTATGGAAAGCCTTGTTCGCTGGCGATTGATCCCATTGAGAAGAAACCGCTTTACCATTTTCATCCTGGTACTCAGTGTCTATCTATCGCCTGCACCGGCTGTAACTTTCGATGTCTGAATTGTCAGAATCATGAGATATCCCAAGTTTCTCCCGATGATGTGAACCATTATGAACTGTCACCAAATGAGG
>Ga0247608_10008849_pt1 | contig 10102 bp, 9 predicted proteins | sample 176DNAGHGlowgp2_FD_193490 | JGI IMG/M metagenome (GOLD analysis project Ga0247608, IMG submission 193490) | Sheep rumen microbial communities from Palmerston North, Manawatu-Wanganui, New Zealand - 1766 DNA GHGlow gp2 | ecosystem: Host-associated > Mammals > Digestive system > Stomach > Rumen ... | reverse complement strand
TGCCTCGAAGGCGGCAAGCGCGAAAGCGAAGTGGAGTTCCTCGAGATTACCGCTTCCGGCGGGCCTTTCCGCGAATGGCCTGTCGAGAAGTTCGAAACCATCACGGTGGCCGACGCGCTCAATCACCCCGTGTGGAGCATGGGCAAGAAGATTACCATCGATTCCGCCTCCATGATGAACAAGGGCCTCGAAGTGCTCGAAGCGCACTTCCTGTTCCATATTCCGTACGAACAAATTAAGGTTGTCGTTCACCCGCAGTCCATGGTGCATTCGCTCGTGCAGTTCCGCGACGGCTCCCTGATGGCGCAACTCGGCGCTCCCGACATGCGCATCCCCATCCAGGTGGCGCTCACGTGGCCCGACCGCCTGCGTCTCGAAACAAAGCGCCTCGACCTGCCGACGCTTGCAAAACTCACGTTCTTTGAACCGGATTTCAAGAAGTTCCGTTGCCTTGCCCTCGCGTTCGAGGCGGGCCGCCGTGGCGGTATCGTGCCCTCCATGATGAACGCCGCAAACGAGGTGCTCGTTGACCGCTTCCTCAAGGGGAACCTCAAGTTCACCGACATCCCGAAATACGTGGAAATGGTGATGGAAAAGGCCCCCAATGTGACCGGCCACCTCACGCTTGACCAGGTTCTCGAAGCCGACGCCGAAGCCCGCAAGTTGACGGCGGCGCTGATTAAATAGCCGTTTTTACTAGGTAAAAGGCTTATCTTGCACCCAGAGTAATCTTTTGGGTGCTTTTTAATATATATTCAGAAATATGAGATTCTGGTTTTTGTCATTCACGTTGTTCGCACTTGCCGGCGCATTCCTTGTGGCCTGTACCGACTATGTAGATCAGATTGACGGGCAGATTGCCGAATTCAATGAGCACGATAATGCTCGAACAGTGAGTATGAGGCAGTCTGCCGACTATCAGGTAAATCCTGCGGATGTTGTTGAGGGAACCTTGGTTGATGAACGCGATGGCAAAAACTATAGAACGGTTACCATTGGTTCGCAAACCTGGATGGCGGAGAATCTCGACTTCAAGGTCCCGGATAGTTACTGCTATAATGATATGGATACCAACTGTACCATGTACGGTCGGCTCTATACCTGGGCTGTCGCTATGGATAGTGCCGGAAGGTATAGTGCAAATGGTGTGGGGTGTGGTTATGACAAATTATGCGCTCCGGCATACCCTGTAAAGGGCGTATGCCCCAATGGGTGGCATATCCCGAGTTATGGTGATTGGCAGACTTTGCTAGCAGCAACTATAGACGTGCTGGAGTACACGCCTTCTGTGCGTGAACTTTTTTCAAAAGAAAACTGGGGTACCAACGTCTCGGGCAATGATGAATATCGTTTTGCCGCGGTCCCTGCGGGAGTCCGGATGAATAACGGCAAGTATTATTATGAGGGCAGCCGTTCTGCTTTTTGGACGTCTACGGAAGATGCGAAAAAAGATGCTTATGCTTTTAAACTAGGCAATAGCAGCGGATCGGCGCTAGAGTCTAATAATAAAGACGAGTCGCTCAGCATTCGTTGCGTAAACGATGTCTTGAATGAATATAGCGGGATAACATCTAGTGAAACTCCTGAATCAAGTTCGTCCGCAAGTTATGACGGACTGTGGTTCCTGTGGGATAGTTCTGAAGATAATAACGGCATGGTCGAGACAGGTTTCTCGGACGAAACAGGAACTTCTGGTTTCTGGTACGATTATAGTGACATTGAAGATGGCGGAACCTCCGCTGTCTTATATCCGGCCGATGTTGAAACGAATGAATGGAACAGTTTTTTTGGACCGCTTGTAGAGAAGTATGGCGGGATTAAAGGTGTGGCCACCTTTGGCGAAGGGGTTGAGTTCCCGTATGCGCGTTTGGCTTTTAACGTAGTGGGTGAAACGCGGCAAGGGGCGGACGTTCATGAATGGGGTGGGCTTTGCCTTTCTTATACGTCTACGGCTTCGCTCTCGATTGAAATTGTTGCCGAAGAAGACGCTTTTGTTACTGATGACACGGTTAGTTTCAGATCCAGCGTTGGAAAGACGCCTTCTATCGGTTTGGTTGACATTCCTTGGGAAAGATTCCGTCAACCGGCGTACTGTAAAGAAACCAAGGATATTGAAGGTGTCCTTTCCAGGGTGGCCGTTATAAGGTTGAATTTTGAAGGGGCTGCTGGAGATACGGTAGATTTCATGATACGGGCTATTGGCAGCTTGGGGAAATGTTCTCGGATTATTGAATAGTTTTACTTGCAAGAATATAAGTTTGGAATATGAAGTACTGGCTTGGCATTGTTTTGATTTTCTGCGCTTGCACGGACTATGTCGGGCAAATTGACGACGATATTGATGTACTCAAGGCGTTCAATAAGGCTCGGGAAGAAAGTTCGCTCCCTGTTTCTGAAAAGATTGTGGATCCTTCAAGTATTTTTGAGGGTGTGCTCGAAGACTCGCGAGACGGTAAATCCTATAGAACTGTTACTATAGGTGCGTTGACATGGATGGCTGAAAATCTGAATTACGAAATAGGTGGTAGTTATTGCTATAACGACGATCCCGAGTATTGTGACAAGTATGGGCGCCTTTATACCTGGGCGACGGCGATGGACAGCGCGGGCGAGTTCAGTACAAATGGTGTAGGATGTGGCAATGGCAAGTTGTGTGCTCCGACGTATCCGGTAAAGGGTGTGTGTCCCGATGGTTGGCACCTTCCGAGTTATGGCGAGTGGTCAACATTGCGTTTTGCCGCTTGCGGGTGTGAAGATGCAGGTCAAAGCCTGAAATCGAAGAGAGGCTGGAATTCTGAAGGGAAGGGAAGTGATCAATTTGCGTTTTCTGTTGTTCCTGCTGGTGCAAAAACCACTAATGGCAAATATTTTTATGAAGGAAGCCAGGCATTTTTCTGGTCATCTACGGATGATGGGCTTGAAATAGCCGGTGGCTATAGTTTTGATTATGGAATTTCGATGAGCAGTTATAGGGCTGATATGCGTAAAATGTATGCGTACAGCGTTCGTTGCGTAAAGGATGTTACGGATGAAAAACCTGCACCGGAACCCGAAAGCTCTGATTCCTACGAGGAGCCCTGTAAAACGGACACTACGGATGATTGCCGGTATGGCTCACTGGAGGATTCTCGCGACGGACATATCTACAGGACGGTGATGGTCGGCTCGCAGACCTGGATGGCCGAAAACCTCAACTTCGAAACAGATGGTAGTTATTGCTATGACGGAGTTGATTCCAATTGCATAGCCTATGGTAGACTGTATACTTGGGCAACGGCTATGGACAGCGCCGGTGTTTTCTCCCAGAACGCCCTGGATTGTGGTTATGACTGGACTTGTCGTCCGGAATATCCGGTGCGTGGAATTTGTCCGGAAAATTGGCACTTGCCAACGCAAAAGGAATTGCGTGCGCTGGTTACTGCGGTTGGTGGAGAGGAGGTTGCGGGGAAAATGCTCAAGTCCACTAGTGGCTGGCGAGGTGAAAAGGAGTATGAAGACGGAATGATGAATCTAAACGGCATAGATGCCTACGGCTTCGCGGCAATTTCGTCTGGAGACATGGAGTATAGTGGGGACTTTAGAGAAAGTATGGGTAGAACGGCGACTTTCTGGAGTTCTACGGAGGATGGCGGCAGCGACGCGTATTACATGAGTTTGTCTAATATCGGTGTTGGTGTGAATTTAGGGAGTAACCATAAACTGAGTGCCTCTAGCGTTCGCTGCGTGAAGGATTCTCTGTGAGGAACTGTTGCATTTGGAGTTTTTCTTGTTGTTTTATTTTCCCCTTTAACCAGGAATAATATAGTTTAATAATATGAAATCCTTTACTCTTATAGTTTTCCTGTTGCTGCTTGCTTTTTCTGGCTCGCATGCAGCGTATGTTGCCGTACTCGAAACGGTTGCGGATGAACGGGCCAAGGATAGCGTGTCGCTTCCCGATAGGCAGTACTTGACGAATGTGCTGCGTGAGCAGGCTGTCAAGGAACTCCCTGCCGCACAGAACTATACCATTATGACCCGCGACAATATCAATGCGATGTTGCCCCCGGGCATGGTTCTGGAGGAATGTGAGGGTAGTTGCCTTGCTGAAACGGGCAGGAACATTTCGGCCGACTATATATGCCAGGCTCGTGTTGGCCGCTTTGGCGGAATGCTTACAATGACGGCGGAACTCTATGAAACTGCTGGCAACAAACTTGTCGCAAGTTTTAACGGGCGTGGTGCAAACGTGAACGAACTCCTGGAGATTATCGAGCAGAAGTCTCCGGAATTTTTCCGTAGTGTAAAGGAAATCGCCGAAACTGTCAATGCGACGTCAGCCGCGGAACCTGCTGCCGATACCGCAAAGCCTGTTGTCCAGACGGTGCCTGTTGAAGAACCTAAGCCCGCGGAAGCGGAGCCTGTGGCAACAATGGAGATTCCTAAGGATAGTTCAGTTGCACAGGCTGGCGAGAGTATCCCGACAAATATCGAGGCGAAAAGTGGTGGTGCCGCACGCTGGATTTTTCTGGGGCTTGGTACCGCTGCGGCTGTGACCGGTGGAATACTGGCTTATTTTGGGAACAAGAAGGCGAAGGATGCGGCCGAGAAGGGTAGTGATGGGTATTCTGTGTACGACCTGGAGAAAAATCGTGATGAGGCTGAATCCGGCCAGACCATGCGTGGAATAGGCATTGCCGTTATGGCTGTCGGTGTTGTCGGCATTGGAGTTAGTTTCTTCTTCTAAAGGCGTGCGGTGATGAAAATGATCCGGTCCTGTATCGTCGTAATGGGGGCGTTGCTCATCTATACCGCTTGCACCGACTATGTCGGGCAAATTGACGAGCAGATAGATGCATTCAATGTATGTGCACGCGCCCGTGAAGAAAGCAGTATTCCTCCGGCAGATTATCCGGTGGATCCGTCTACCGTAATTGAAGGGAGTTTTACCGATCCTCGGGATGATAAAGTTTACAGGATGGTCACTATCGGTTCGCAGACCTGGATGGCGGAGAACCTGAATTACGAGGTGGAAGGCAGTTACTGCTACAATGATGCCGACTCGAATTGCGCTAAATATGGACGGCTGTACACGTGGTCCCTCGCGATGGACAGTGCTGGCAGAGTAGACCAAAATGCATTGGGTTGTGGGATGGGCAAGGTTTGTGCCCCGTCATATCCGGTAAGGGGTGTGTGCCCGAAGGGGTGGCATCTTCCGAGTTCAGGGGATTGGGGTGCGTTGCTTGCTGCTTTTAACGGGTACTACGGAAGTTGTGGCACGGAAAAGAGCGGTGACTGCACTTTTAACACGGAAGATAGTTACGGCTTTACCGTGCTTTTTGCGGGGGCCCGCTCAGATGTCGGAGAATACTATAGCGAGGGTTCGATTGCCTTCTTCTGGCATGCTACTGAAAATAGCAACGACCGCGCTATTATGTATGGCATTATGTCTGATCGCGGGGGATACGTTGGTGCAGTTGAACAGAAAAATTATGCACTTAGCGTTCGCTGTGTCAAGAATGAACCCGTTACAAAACCGGAAGAATCTTCTATCGACGAATCTTCTTCGAGCGTGGGCCTAAAACCTAGGTCGAGTAGTTCCGTGAAGTCAAGTTCGTCTTCCGAAGAGTAAGGAACAAACATTTCACTTTATTTACGTTGGCCGTGAGGCTCCGCAACGGTAAATTTCAACAGGAGTACCCCAGATGCTCAAGCTAGGCTTAAAACAGTATGCCGCCGTAACGCTTTCCCTTGCAACTGCTGCGTCGGCTGCGACGGTTCCCTGATGGCACAGCTCGGCGCGCCCGACATGCGCATTCCTATCCAGGTGGCGCTCACTTGGCCCGACCGCCTTCCGCTCGATACCAAGCGTATCGACCTGCCGACGCTCGCGAAACTGACCTTCTTCGAGCCGGACTTCAATAAGTTCCGTTGCCTTGCCCTCGCGTTCGAGGCGGGCCGCCGTGGCGGTATCGTTCCCTCGATGATGAATGCTGCGAACGAAGTCCTTGTAGACGCGTTCCTCAAGGGGAACCTCAAGTTCACCGACATCCCGCGCCATGTGGAAACGATTATGGCCGGCGCCCCGAACGTGACTGGCCACCTGGCGCTCGACCAGGTTCTCGAAGCCGACGCCGAAGCGCGCCGCATGACGGAAAGCTTCTTGAAGTAGATTATTCGATTATTTGAGAAAACTTGCTAGCCCCGTTTCGCGAACGGGGCTCTTTTATGGTGAAATCCTTATTTTACGAGAATATTTGTTTTCTGAAAAAAAAGATATATATTAGGAATATCTTTATAAAAACTCAACGGCAAACTGATATGGACGATTCGATTACAGTATCACAAGTCGAGAAACCTAAATTCGCCGATACCAAGGCTTGGGCGCGCTTTTTGCAAGTCTTTACATTGGCGCTAGGTTCCGGATTGATGTTGGCTGGCGTCATATTTTTCTTCGCCTACAACTGGGAATCTTTGCACCGATTGGTAAAGCTGGGCATGGCGGTTGCCCTAATTCTTGCAGTTTTTTCTGCAGTAATGACGGTGAAAATGAAGGGCATCACCCGCAAGATAACGGTGTCGGCCCTATGTGGGCTTGTGGGCGTGTTCTGGGCCATATTTGGGCAGGCGTATCAAACTAAGGCTGACTCCTCGTGTTTTTCCTCACATGGGCTGCCTGTATCTTGGTATGGGTTTTTGTCGCGGATTTCTATCCGCTTTGGGCTTTCTTTGTCGCGCTTGTTTCGGCGGGCGTGGTACCTTTCCTGGATGTCGGTGGGTGGTTTACGACGCTGCTCATGCTCTATGCTGTGGCTTGGATTGTGTTCTTTATTTTCGCTCCAAGGTTTCTGCCGAATTTTTCTGCACCGCCGTCCAGGTTTATAACCCTTTTGGTTGCAGTGGAATTCTGTATTGCGGCGTCCGTGGTGTGCCTTGTGATTGTAGGGATGGATCAGGCCCGAAATTTGTTGATGGCTTTTGTTGTGGTTGCTGCAACAATATGGTATGCGCTAGGGGAAAGGAATATATTGCTGTATTCCTTGCTGTTCGTGGGTGCATTGAGCGTGTTGCAATGCTTGTTAACTAAGCTTTATTTCATTAAGGATTTTGTTTTTGACATCGGATTCCTGTTTTTCAACCTGGTGCTGATGACTGGCGCTTTGGTTGGGTCAATATTCGCAATTATGACACAGAACAGAAAATGGAAAAAGTGAAAATGGAAAATAATGGCCGTAAACCTGACCGATTGCCTTTGGCCTTGTTGCTTGTAATGGGCCTGGGTGGAACAACCGTTGCTGGGCTGCTGGTTGGCATAGTTATGTTGATTGTGCAGGAGCACTCGATTGCATATGGTGTTTTGGCGGTTGGTGCGGTTGTCGGCGCGATAGCGGTTTCGCAAAAAGGTGATGCGGACAGTAATGGTGTATGGTCGATGTTGGTGGCGTTTCCCTTGTTTATAGCGGGATTTATGTTTGGGTATCTTGCAGGTCCCAATAACCATACGCTGACTCTTGTATTGCAGTTTGTCGCGGCCGTTGTATCTTTTGCTCTATGCAGGAGCCATTTGTGTCGGCAGATGTTGCTGTGCTATGCCTTTGTGTTGGTTCCTTTTGCCTGTTTCTCTTTTATTGACGCTTCGTTCCATCATCCAGCGAAAGATCATGAACTCGGAATAGCCTGTTTTGCGATTGTCGTGGCTTGCCTGGGCATATATGCCGCCTCCATCGCCGATGAATGGATTGGTTCTTCTGGAATTAAGGACTGTGCCAAAACTATCAGGTTCGCCTCCACCGCGATATCGGTGGCACTTGTATGGTTTATTCCCAAAGACAATGTCGTTTATGCGGCTGTCTTTGCTGTAATCAGTTTTGCTATAGCCTGTGCCCTGTTACGCAAACATGTTTCGGGGAGTAGGCTGATTGCGGGGGGTGCGCTTGCTCTGCTGTGCTGCGCGTCTACGGCTGTGTTCCCCGCTATGGCAATGCCGGTTGCGGGAATGCTTCTTTCGTTCTTGATTCTTGACTTTGTGGGCCTGACAATTTTTTCTGCAGCATTTATTGGCGGAATCTCGTATTTCTACTACGACCTGGATATGTTGCTGATAAACAAGTCGTATCTGCTGATGGCTTCGGGAGCGTTGTTCCTGCTGATGTTTTTCTTCATCAAACGGGTAACCAGATGAACGGTAAATATAAAATGGTGTTTGCGGCCAACTTGGTATTGGTCCTAGCGTTCTTCGCCTTTTCGGTGGTGCAAAAAGAAACGCTGATCGGCAATGGATCTGAAGTCTTGTTGCAGCTCGCGCCGGTTGACCCGCGCTCGCTTATGCAGGGCGACTATATGGCGCTGCATTTTCAGATTTTGAGCGAGATAGAATCTCCGTCGGAGTCTGGCTATATCGTGGTAAAGGTCGGTAGCGATAAGGTTGCGGAGCGTGTACGTGTGCAGAGTGGCAAGGATGTCCGCGAAGGAGAAATTGTAATCCGTTACAAAACTGATTTAGGAAGGTTGACTATCGGGGCGGACAACTACTTTTTTCAGGAAGGTTCTGCAAAAAAATTCGAAAACGCCAAATACGGCTTGCTAAAAGTAGATTCCGAGGGCAACAGTATACTCGTTGGGCTATGCGATGGCGATAGACGGTTGATTAAGTAGGGGCTCACCGCTTCGCTGATAAAGTAATTTTACAAAAGCGTGTTATCCTGGATGGCCCTTTTGCCCTGAAAACGGCAAAAGGGTTGTTTTTTTATACAACAAAAGATTGTTCCTTTTTGTGAATGTCTCGCGTTTTGGGGGTAAATTTATTCACAGCTCCAGGAAAGGAGTGGATAGGAGTCATAAAATGAGAAGAATGGTTATGGTGGCAGGCCTGTTTATGGCCGTGTCTGCGTTTGCCCAATGGGGTGGCAATCCTGGCGGCTTTGGCGGCCAGCAGTCGGGTAACGACAAGATGGAGTATTCCGAGAAGTTCGCCGACGTGAACTACGCGGGTGACGGCAAGGGATACCACAACATGGATATCTACCTCCCGAAAGAGAAGAAGGATAGTTACCCGGTGGTAATCCACACCTACGGGAGTGCCTGGAGCATGAACAACTACAAGGGCTCTGCCGATTTGAATACGATTTGCGCGGCGCTCCTCAAGGCGGGTTACGCGGTGGTGACTCCGAACCATCGCTCGGCTAGCGATGCCATCTATCCGGCGCAGTTGCACGACCTGAAGGCGGTTTTGCGGTTTGTGCGCGGCAATGCCGAAAAATACAAGTTCGATACTTCCTTTGTCGCCATGTCCGGGTTCTCTTCGGGTGGCCACCTTTCTAGCCTCGTGGCAACGACCTGCGGCATGACGGAGGGCAAGTCCGGTTCCGTGACGGTCGACCTGGTCGGCACGGTGGGCGAGTTCACGTCGTTCGGCACGTGTATCGATGCGCTTTCCATGTGGTCTGCGCCGACGGATATCTACCTGATGAATCCCATCAAGAACTTCATGGGGTCGGGCACTTACGAGGGTGCCTTTATCGGGGCCGAGCGCGAAGGCAATAAGGACAAGTGGAACGTGGCAAGCTCTCCGTACTACGTGAGCGAGGACGACCCGCCGGTAATTCTTTTCCACGGCACGTCGGACAAGACGGTGAATATCGAGCAGAGCGAGGAGATGTACGATTCCCTGCAAAGGCACGGCGTAGAAAGCGAGTTCGTGCGCGTTTCGGGCGGTGACCACGGTTCTGCCAATATGTACACGGATGAGACTCTCGGCAAGATGGTGGCGTTCTTTGACAAGGCCCGCGAGGCCAAGGCCGCTGCCGCTGTCGTTACACCGCCGGACACCTCGGCCCAGGATACGGTCCCGCCGGGAATCGTGTACGATACTCTTCCGGATGCGTTGCCACTCCTGCGTTCGCTTGGCGCGGTTCCGGTGACTTACGATGTTTTCTCTTTGGATGGCGCCCTGGTCTCGCGTTCCTCCGTGCTCGACAAGAGTGCGTTTAGGCCGGGTGTCTATTACGTGGTCACAAGGACTGCCGCGGGCAGGCGGGATGTGTCCCGGTTTGTGAAAAAGTAAAACACTTGATACAGTTTGGTTTATAATTCTTTAATAGGCGGTCCTATACGGGCCGCCTTT
>Ga0247608_10008847_pt1 | contig 10103 bp, 8 predicted proteins | sample 176DNAGHGlowgp2_FD_193490 | JGI IMG/M metagenome (GOLD analysis project Ga0247608, IMG submission 193490) | Sheep rumen microbial communities from Palmerston North, Manawatu-Wanganui, New Zealand - 1766 DNA GHGlow gp2 | ecosystem: Host-associated > Mammals > Digestive system > Stomach > Rumen ... | reverse complement strand
TCTTCATCGCCTCCGTCCTTGTGAGCACCATGTCAAGAAGCGTCTTGTAGGTATATGCTTTCCCCTCGCAGACTACAGCCGCTTTCTGTGGATACCGTTGTGCGTTTCTTTCCAGATAATCTTCTAAAATCATCATTTCTCGTTGAGTTTGCGCTCAACGAGAGCCACGATGCTGTCGAGCGTCTTCAGGTTCTTTGGTGTCGCGTCTTGTGCTTCCAGTTTGATACCATATTCATCCGACAACTTCATGAGTATTGTTGTCACGCCCAGTGAGTCGAGTTCGCTGAACAGGAAGTCTGAATCAAAATCCACCAGAGGAAGTGCGTCCTCCAACATAGTGCGTATATTCTCTTTCATTGTGCTTACCTTAAATTGATAATCCCCTGCAAAGATAAACGATTATTTTTATTTTGCCAAACAATTGAAGGAAAACTTCCGGTTGCAGGCATGCGGCTATGCCAGCGTGAAGGTGAGGTTTGGGGCGAGGGTGGCAGCACTGTGGGTGGCTACGGCAAGGCGGTCTTCATCGCTCATCGTGGCCACGAAAGTTGTGTCGGGATATTCCAGGGCAAGGAGCAGTGGAATCTCCCCCCAGCTGTTGTCCGTGAGGCAGATGGTGAGGCCTGGTCGGATGGCGAGCGTGGCGGCAAGGGCCGGGAGGTTATGCTGTTGACGGAGGTTCTTCCTGACAGCAGTACAGATCTCGACACCCTTATAGCGGTAGCGGTCGCGCACAAGGCTTCTGTTGTCATTGTCAGGCTTGAAGCCCAGCAATGTCTTCAGAGTGAGGGGGCGCAGGCGGTAGCCGTTCTTGTTGCTAACCAGCCAGTTGAAGATGAGTGGTGGGAAAAGCCAGGCCATAAGCACTACAGAGGTCATGCCGACGATAGTGACCTGGGCAAGTGAGTGGAGAGCGGGGTGATGCGCGAAGATGAGGGTGCCAATGCCGATGAACATGATAAGGGCGGAGATGATGATGCTGTACTTGTAGGAAGCAAGCATCTTGCGGCGATAGGCATACTCGTACTGGCAACCTTCGGTGATGAAGATGGTGTAGTCGTCGCCCTGTCCGAAGATGAAGGTGGCGAGAATGACGTTTACCACATTGAACTGGATGCCCAGCAGGGTCATAATGCCCAGGATCCACACCCAGCTTACAGCCATCGGGAGGAAGGAAAGCAGGGCGAGCTCGATGGATCCCATTGAGAACCATAGGAAGAGGAACACGATAAGTCCGCATGCCCAGCCAATATAGTTGAAGTCGTCGGAGAGGCGCGTGGCGATGGAAGAGTTCATGCCCGCAATATCGAAGGCGTAGGTCCTCGGTGTGATGCGTGATGCGTCTGTCATCTGGCATGTGGAGTCTATAAGAGCGACAACCTCAGCTACATGCTCAGGCTCCACGCTCAAGGTGGTGACGACATGGCACCTGCGATGCAGGCTGTCGGTGGCGAGACTGTTGGCGAAGACAGTGGAGCTGAGGGGCTGGAAATAGGCTGGAGGTTGTGGCTCAAACGTGGTGTGCATGAGTGTGGTGAAGTCGGTGAAGGTGCTTGGGGCAAAACCCTCGTCGCGGGCAGAAGCAGCGATGGACGACTCAAGCGTGCGGCTGTATTTCGTGACGAACGACTGCCATCGCGCCAGGCGTTGCCGCTGTTCCGTCTTCGAAGAAAGAAACTGGCTACAGCTGTTGATGTCGCTGACAAGTTCCCGCCGTTGCAATTCTTGCAACATGGGCTGTATCTGTCGGTTTCGGTCGAGAGCCTCATCCATCAGCGTGTCGGATGATACGACGTAGACAGTGGAATGTGGTGGGGTGAGGGTTGAGGTCTGAGGGAGGAGGGAGACCATGTCGGCTTTCTGCGTATCGGTCATGTAATTGATGTGGCTGATGTTGGCATCGAACGAGGTGAAAAGGCTGAAATAGCTGAATATGATGGTGAGCACGATGACGGTCCTGACGACCCATCTCTTGTTTTCCAGTCTGACTTCGCTGACTCTGGTGAAGAATTGAAGGGTTGAAGGATTGAAGGATTGAAGTTTGGGGCGCACCAGATGGGGCAGGCAGAAGAGCACGAAAAGAATGGTGCCTATGAGCAGGAAGGCGCTGAAGAGTCCCAGGTCGCGCAGGGCGACAGACTTCAGTGGCACGAGGGCGAGGAAGGCCCCTACGGTGGTGACGTTGCCCACCAAGAGCGGCATGGCAATATCCTTGAGGGCCGACTTGATGTCGGGCGAGTGCTTCAGATGGGCAATCAGGTGTAGAGGATAATTGACGGCAATGCCGAGGATGACGGAAGAAATACCGATGACGATGACGGACAGCTGACTGTGGATGAGGGCGAGGATGCCCATGGCGAAGAGCCACCCCCAGGCTATGGAGACGACGATGAGCAGCAGGTTCCTGACCTTGCGGAACACGGAGAACAGCAGCGCTGCAATCAGTACGATGGCTAGTGTGACGGCTACGGCACTGTCGGTCTTGATCTGGTTGGAATTGCCCACGGCGATGACTGGTCCTCCGGTGAAGCGGATGCTCACGGCGGGCAGTCGGCTCTCTGTCGCATCGGCACATGCCTGGAGTTGCCGGAGCAGAAGGGCATTCTGCTCTGTCTCGCTGTTACCGAAGGGGGAGGTCATGATGACCAATCCGCGCTGCATGTCGGGAGAAAAGATGTAACCGTCGTAGTCCTCGTAGTTGACATCAGCCTGACGCTGCTGCAACTGTGCCACGACGGGAGTGAAAAGGTTCAGCGGGTCGCGTTGGATATTCTCAGAGAAGAAACCCGCTACGGGGAACATCAGCATCTGTTTATTGGCTGCCATCTGGCGGCTCACGTAGTCTTCTGTCTGTAGCAGACTGTCCATCCGTGCATAGTCTCGGAGGGTCAGGAAGTAGGGGATGTTTGAGTAGACAAAGTCTGTCACCTCTTCTATGCGCTCCACGTCAATCCTGGAGATGATGTCGGATGGAGGCGTGTGGAATGCGGCGCGCTGCACTTCGCTGATGAAGGTGTCGATGGCGGCACAGATGGTGTCGGGGTCAGTCTGTGCAGTGTCTTTGTATTGGAAGATGACCACCATGCGGTTGGCACCTGAGATGTCCTGATACACGCGCATTGCCTCGCCGTATTTGTTGTTGAGTGGCAGGAAGTCGGAGATGTCTTCCTTGTATGTCTGTTGTGATACAGAGACAATCAGGGCGATGGTGACAAGGAAGAACAACAAGACCGGCAGGGGCTTGTGTTGCCTGATGTAATCGTAAATCCGTACGATGGTCTCTTTCATACTTCTTGTTCTATCTGGTTGGCAATGTCTTCATATTCCTTCAGGTAGCGTTTCCGTATTGCTGAGGCCTGATGTCTCAACCTGCCCATCTGCTCCAGCTTAGCCCTGCTTACGGGACTGTCTACCTGGATATAGATAGGACTCTTGTGGAATATGTAGGTCTTCTTGGGCAGTACCTTCCCTGGACCATAGAGGCACATGGGCAGGATGTCGAGTCCCAGCTTTTCGGAGAGCCAGAAGGCTCCCTGATGGAAATGCCCGATGCGACAGTCCTTGGAGCGGGTACCCTCAGGGAATACGGCGATGCTATAGCCGCGCTCGACGACAGAGCGCAGTTTGGGTAGCAGGGCTTCGATACCCTCACTTACGGGATAATACTCGGCATTGCGGATGAGGAAGCCGTATGTGGAATTACGCCACACCCAGTCTTTGGTGAGGAAGATTATCTTTGGCGTGAATATCAGAATACACATCAGGTCGATAAGCGACTGGTGGTTGCAGATGATGATGTGGGGACGGTCAAAGTCTGCATCGGGTGCCACCTTATAAGAAAAGGTGGAGCCGGGGATGCCATGACGGAGCATGATGAAGCGTGCCGACTGCTGCAGGATCTGATGCAGGTGGTAGCGCTTTTGTTCTGTCATCTTGCCCAGTTTGAGGTAGAGCCAGCAGGCAGGGGTGATGACGAGCATGGAGAGGATGTGGAACAGGAGAAGGGAGTAGCACGTGCGGAGATACTTCATCAGCGCACGCCCGATTTTTAGTGGCAGCCCATAGGCCACAGCCAGCACGCAGAGCACGGTGTTGAGTACGCTGATGCGCGCAAAGTCTATGATCGGACGGAAATGGCTGACGCGCTCCTCGCGCGGAGGATAGTACACATTGATGGGGATGGACACCAGTTTTACACCATGCCAGTATGCGAAGACGAGCAGTTCGAGTTCGGCCTCATAGCGTGAGGTAAGCAGACGGATGAAGTTGAGCTTCCTAATAGGGTAGAGCCTGTAACCCGTCTGCGTGTCGTCGAGCCTACGGCCTGTCTGGACGCAGAACCAGAAGTTGGAGAACTTGTTGGCAAACGTGCTGCCTTTCGGACGGTCTGCATTCGTGAGGTTGCGGCTGCCGAGGATAAGCGCCCCCGGGTGGTCGATGTTCGCCTGGAGAAACCGTCTGATGTCGCTTGGGTAGTGCTGTCCGTCACCGTCGAGCGTGATGGCGTAGGCAAAGCCCATCTCCAGTGCTTTCCTGAAGCCTTGTTTCAGGGCATATCCCTTGCCTCTGTTGCGGGCATACTCCACGACGGTGACAGCCTTAATGGCTTTCAGCTGCAGGCTGGTGTCGTCGGTGGAGCCATCGTTGACAACGATGACATCCTGACATTCTTCCAACGTGCTGTTCACCACAGCCGTTATCGTGCCGCCATTGTTGTATGTCGGTATCACGATGCAGATGCCTCTGTCGTGCAGCAGTCTCTTCTGTCTCTCGCTGTCTTTCTGTTCCATGGGTTTGTTAGTGAACGCCAAATAGATTCTCACTGATGGCCTCGTTCGCGCGTATGTTCTTGAACTCGATATGGGTCTTGTCGCCGTTTTTCTCTATCAGCTCTATGGCGGTGACCATGGCCTTCTGTTTGTTGAAGTGTAGGATGATCCTCTGAAACATCCGCCTGATGTCTTTCCTTATGGGCTGCATCGTGGCTATCCATTCCGTCGGGGTGGTAGCGATGACGGTCTGGAAGTTTTTCTCGTCGGAGAGACTGTTGCCCACCACGTTGCCCGTCATGATGCTGACGATTCCTCTGAGTCGCTTGTTTTGCTTCACATCAATCACGCGGTTGCGGTTCTTGTTCTTCAGCAGTGCTTTGTCGCCATTCATCACGAAGATGTAGCTGGTGGGTGAGGTGTATTCACAGCGCAGCCTGTCGCTCTTCCGGTAGTATATCTTGCCTTTCGACACGATGTCGCCGTTGAGCATCTTCAGGTGCTTGGTCTGGACAAAGTCGCACTGCATCGTCGTTAGGGCTGATGCCGCTTCGTTGATCTTTTGCTTCACCTGGGCATCGTTCTGTGCCGCGAGGCCCAGCACAAACATATGGCAGAAGACTATGAGTGTCAGGATTCTCTTCATTTACTTTGCGATTAAAAAACAACCTATGATAATCAGTATGATGCCCGTCCACTTCATCATCGATACTTCTTCGTGGAAGAAGAGGATGGCTGCGAGCATGCCGAACACGTAGCTAAGGCTCACCATCGGGTAGGCCGTGCTGAAGGGGAACACCTTCACAATCCACATCCACAGCAGCGAGGCCAGTGCGAAGCATGCTCCGCAGGCGGCAAACTGCCAGTTGGTGAGCATACTCACCCAGAATGCTTTTGTCCACTCGAAGTGGGGCATGCGCATCAGGGCAAACTTCAGCAGCACCTGCCCTCCGCAGAGCAGCAAGCTTTGGGCGACGGCGTATGGTATTATTCTCCACATGTCAGTATCATTGCTATCGAGTGGATAGGCCGCAGGTGAGACACCTGCGTACCGGAGGGGAGGTGAGACACCTTCTGCATCAGTGAACGGAAGAGTGGGGTGGTCTCGTCGTGCAGGCCCACCAGCACGCTCTTCGCCTTGCCGCTTCTGAGCAGCATTTCTGCATCGCGCAGGGCCCATTGCAGAGAGTCCTTGCCGTGTGAGTAGGTCACGTTGTAGCCGTGGCACTTTGTAAAGATGGCAATACCGCTGCTGATAGTGTTGTGCGTGCTCTGCATGAAGTAGGTGGGCTTCAGCATCGCCTCTCCATCCTCTTGCAGTTGCTGCAGCAGTTTCTCGCTGTTCTCCATACAGCCCCATGCCGTCGCGGTGATGATGGCATCGGGCTTGTCGATACCGGCTTTCTGTATGGCCTTTAGCGACGACAGTAGTGCACTCTTCATGAGTTTGCCCATACGTCGGGCCTCTAAAGGCTTAACATAGTTGCGGATTTCTGCCAAATCGTCTTCACTAGTTATCTCCACCTTCGAGGCCATTGTGATGGGGACTTTCGCGGGCAGAGGGCTTTCAGGGCTTCCGCTGGCTTTAGCAGAGAAGATGAGCGACGAGTCGTTCCCTCCAAATCCGAAGGCGTTGCAGACCACGTGCTTCAGTATGCAGCCCCTGATGCCTGGCGATGGCGTGATGCCGACAGGCATCTGGTGCTGCCAGCGCAGGTTGGCGGGCACGAAGCCGTGGTGCATGGCCAGCAGACAGACTACGGTCTCGATGGCACCAGAGGCACTGGTGGTGTGCCCCGTAAAAGTCTTGGTGCTGGAGATATAGGGCATCCGCTTCGTGAAGATCCGCTTCAGTGCGATGCTCTCGCTGAGGTCGTTGTTGGGCGTGCCCGTACCGTGGGCATTCACGTAGTCGATGTCCTCTGGTGCGAGGTGTGCCATCTCCAGAGCCTCTTTCATAGCCAGGTAGGCCCCCTCGCCATCGTCGGATGAGGCGGTCTGGTGGAATGCGTCGCAGGCGTTGCCGTAGCCTGTCAGCCAGGCATGTATGCCGGCTCCCCGGTGTCTTGCCCCGTCCTCGGTTTCCATGACCACGTAGGCTGCACCCTCGCCCAGATTCAGTCCTGCCCGCTCTGCGTCGAAGGGGCGGCATGGCGCGTGGTCGAAAATCATCAGCGCGTTGAAGCCGTTCAGGTGGAATCGGGTCAGCGCCTCTGTACCACCGGCTATCACGATGTCGGCCTGTCCTGTCTTCAGGAGGTTGGCACCCAGGATGATGGCATTGGCGGCAGAGGAACAGGCGGTGGAGATGGTGGTGCATGTCGTGATGCCCAGTGCCGAGGCAATATCTACCGTGCAACTGCCGCAGTCGTGCTTTTTTAGGCAGCTGATATACTTGTCGGAGGTGGCAAAGGTGTCGAAATACTGCTCCGTGATGTCCATGCCGCCTACGGTGGTGCCCGATATCAGCACGATGCGGCGGCTCTCTGGGGCTGCCACATCTGTGTTTGCCTCTTGCAGTGCCTGTTTTGCGGCGAGTATGCCCATCAGGGTGGTGCGGCTTACGGTCTTGTCGGCAGGCAGTCCCAGCATGGCTTTCATCTCGTCGTTGGAGAGTTTGACTTCTCCCACGGGTAGTTCGTGGTGGACCGACTGCAGATGCTTCATCTCCCCGATGCCGCTCCTGCCGTCGAGCAGTGCCTGCAGCACTTCGGCTTTGTCGTTGCCGATTGCTGACACGATACCCTCACCTGTTATGACTATCTTGCTCGTCACTATTCGTGCTTTGTTGGTCACTTCTTCCTGTTCTTGCTTACATAATCGGCCATGTTACGCACACTGGTGAAGATGGCCTTGCTTTCTGCGGGGCTGGCCAGCTTGATGCCGTACTTCTTCTCCAGCAGTACAATCAGTTCCAGGGCGTCGATAGAGTCCAGACCCAATCCTTCTGCGAAGAGTGGGGCATCGGTGTCGATGTCTTCTGGTGTCATCTCTTCCAGGTTCAGGGCCTTGATAATCTCTTCCTTCAGTTCTAATATCAGTTCTTCCATGTTTATTTCTCTTTTGATGTTTTCTCTTCTATGTACAGGTCTGCCTCGTAGTGCTCGTCATCGGCATAGTCGAGCCAGCCGCCAAGGATGCTTTTTGTTGCCGGGTCGCCGAACGAGGCAAAGGCAATTTGTTGTATGAGGGCGTCGTCTCGCTCTGGCAGGATGTAGAACGATGTTTCGCCCTGGTAGTGGTTTCGGATGGCTATCTCGCCCGTCACGATGTTTGGCAGGGTGTAGACGAAGGCCGCCGGACTGGGGTAGTAGTTCTCGCTGTCCTCGATGGAGGCCTGATAGGCTTCATCGGCGAGGATCGACGAACTGCGGTTGAATAGGATGACGGCCCTGTCGTGGCGGGGCGTTTCCCTGCGGTCGTTCTCTGCCTGCAGTAGCAGTTCCGAGGCCACGAAGCCAAGTCGGGCGAGGGTGTCCATCTTGTAGAATTTCGGATAGTCGGCGATATAGCGCTTGTAGATGTCCGTCAGTCTGGCCTTTCCTTCGCCTTCGCACGCCTTCTCTTCTCCGTCGATGGTCAGTGTGGTGGGCGTAATCCTGATGGTGTGGGTCTTGCGGAGACGGGGGGCTGCGCTTTCCTCCCGTGGCGCAGCCTGTGGTGCTGCTTCATGGCGGGCGACAAGAATCGCCGCATTGCAGCCTCCGAAGCCTGAGATCATCTTGACGAACCGCGTCTTTTCGGTAGTAGCGTGTGCTGCCGAGAGACGGATGTTGCCCGATACGCCCCGCTCCTCAAAGCCTTTGGTGGCGAGGATGGTGTGATCGTCGGCAGCGGCCATCGAGAGGATGGTCTCCAGCAGTCCGGCAGTGCCGAGGGTATGTCCGAAGTAACCCTTATAGGCATTCACGGGTGTTGAGCCGAGTCCGGCGCGCACTATGGCCACCGATTCCATCTGGTCGTTGAACATCGTCGCAGTGCCGTGGGCATTGATGAATGCCAGTTCGCCGGCACCTTCGGTAACGGCTTTCAGTGCCAGTCTGGCGCCTTCGCCGTTCTTCGAGGGGGAACTGATGTGGAAGGCATCGTTTCTGATGGCTCCGGCTTCAACTCTCCACACATCTCCCTCCAGCTTCAACCCTCCACCTTCCACCTTTCTCTCCAGCACTATCGTCGCTGCTGCCTCACCGAGGTTCAGGCCTGTGCGCTCCAGGTCGAAGGGACGGCAGGGGGCATCGGATACGGCCTTCAGCGACTGGAAGCCCGAGATGGTGAAGGGGGGCTGCGTGTCGGCACCGCAACAGATGGCGTAGTCGTAGCAGCCGGCCTCCAAGAGGCGCAGGGCGAGGATGATGGCCGACACACCCGAGATGCAGGCGTTGCATACGGTGACGGGCATAGTGGTCATGCCGAGCTTGAGGGCTATCTTCCGGGCTGAGGTGCCGGGATAGATGCGGCTGCGGTCTGCAGGGTGGTTGGCCAACAGGCTGATGTTGCCTTTGGTGGTACTGAGGATGAGCACCACGTTGGTTGCCTTCGGGTCGATGGTGGTCTGCCGTAGGGCTTTGCTGATGGAGGTGTATGCCAGCGCCTCGAACCGCGTCAGCCCCTCAGTCTTCAGCCGCTCGTTCTGTTCGCTGGAGAGAAGCGAGGCGGTGAATGGCTCCGGTATGTGCCGGTAGTGGTCGTAGCGGTGCAGCTTCGAAGCACCTGCCTTTACGGCTTGGTAGTTTTCCAGGGTAGTCTCTCCCAGTGGCGATATGATATTGTCTGCTATCCGGTATATCATCCTTTGTCAATTCCAAAAAGCATAGAAGTTGTACCATTGTTCGGGATAGTGCCTGACCATCCGTTCCAGTTCTCTGGCGTAGGCCATCGAGAGTTGGGTTGTCTGAACCTTTCTGGGGGCCTCCTTGTCGTAGGTGAGGGGGGTGACGTAGACGCGGTAGTGCTTCCACGAGGTCTTCATCACGTTCACGGCCACCACGTTGAGGCCTCTCATCGCAGTTACGCTGAACGGGCCTTGCGGAAATCGTGCCTTCGCACCGAGAAACTCGGTCTCAATGGCCTTCGGTGAACCCAGGATGCGGTCGCCGGGTATGCTCAGCGTCTCGCCGTTCTGCAGTATCCGGTCGATTTCGAAGAGGTGACTCATGTCGCTCTTCACGCCGATCATCCGGATGTTGGTGTTGGCGAACATCATCTGGCGGTTCTGCATCACCGTCTGTTTCTCGCCGTAGTACACCAGTGCGTTGATGGGCTTGTCCTTGGCCACCAGCGTATAGCCGGCTAGCTCGTAGTTGCCCACATGTGCGCTCAGCATGACGAAACTTT
>Ga0247608_10008846_pt1 | contig 10103 bp, 19 predicted proteins | sample 176DNAGHGlowgp2_FD_193490 | JGI IMG/M metagenome (GOLD analysis project Ga0247608, IMG submission 193490) | Sheep rumen microbial communities from Palmerston North, Manawatu-Wanganui, New Zealand - 1766 DNA GHGlow gp2 | ecosystem: Host-associated > Mammals > Digestive system > Stomach > Rumen ... | reverse complement strand
TATGGTAATCAATTTGACAACGGCAGAATGCGAAGTTGGGTTTGCCACAAGAGAACAGGCAGAAGCATTTATCAATGAAACAGGAGTCCCGGAACTCACTCAAGCAGAATGGGAAAATGAGGACTTCGATATAGGAGAAACTGAAAGAACTTTGATAATGCCTTATTACATCAATGACACTGATGAACCTAATGAACTAACCTTATACAGTAATTGGAATAGACACAGTAAGTTCTCATCAGTAGCAGACTATTATGAAGATACTCTTAATGACGACTTCATCAGTACACAGGACACACCAGTAAGAATACAGTTAGCAATATAAGGAGAATAAATAATGTATTACATAGAGCCTAAAGAATCAGATTCAATCGAACTACAGAATCCATTAACAGAACATGAAGTGATTGAACGAGCAAGAAATTATAATGGTAAAGATATAATAACTAATATGGTACAGGCTATTCAGACTTTGAATAAGAATGGCTATATAGTATTTGAAGATTGTTAATTATCATATTGTTATCTCATAAGAAGCGTACAGGCGTGGTTAAAGTTCCCCAACTACCACGCCTGTATTGCGTGTGCCGCACCGGGTAACCTCCCTCAAATTTTTAAAAATTCCCAACAGGGTATAAATGTAAAGATTGATTAACATGTTGACATACCACTTGACAAGGTTAAGAAAATATGCTATAATGTATATGTAACAAGATAACAAAGGAGATAACAATGAAAGCTAAAGAACTGAAAGCATGGGTAAACCAGCTTCGTGATGATGAGGACATCTATATCACGGCAATGGATAACACATTCTTTGAGGACTTCGAGTGCCATAGCATCTATGATGATGGGCAGGCACAGGAACTCATACTAGGTGTATATATTAAAGACTATGAAAGAGAGGTAAACTAATGACCACTTATGTAGCAGAACTATACGACAAAGACAATGACCACTACACTATTATAGCAGCTTCTGACAATGAAATGGAGCTTCGTAAGAGATGTAGAATAGTAGAACACCTATTGCGACAAGACATGATAGTACATTGTAAATACAATGACAAGACTATGGAACTGGATAAGGAACCATACGACAGTATTAATATTAGGACTGTTATGCCGGGTGAAACAATAGATACATATAATTTATTTTTATGCTAATGAAATAAAACACTTGACAAGATAAACTTTTTATGGTAAGATGTAAGAGTAGCAGATAACAAAAGGAGATAACAACTATGGCTAAACAAAATGAAATTTATTCAAATGGTAACAATGCAAAGTTAGGTAACAATGTATCAATACTTAACTTGCCACCAATTAAAACTTGTGTAAACTGTTCAACTTGTGCAGGCTCATGCTATGCAATGTTCAGATACCAATATCCAAATGTTCAAAAGCGTTGGAATAGAAACCTTGAGATGACTAAAGCAGATAACTTTGTTGAACTTTCAACAATAGAACTAAAGTATAAAGCAACTCCGATAGTACGCTTTCACGAGTCTGGCGACTTCTATTCAGATGAATACATAGATAAATGCTTTGACTTGGCAGTTGCTAACCCTCAAATTAAATTCTATGGGTACACTAAAAACAAAAATGCTTTAAGACTTAATGCACTTGCTAATGTAAACATTATTTATTCATTCGTTGATACTAAAATCGGTGAAGTTAGAAACTATGGAACTCAAGAATATTGCGAGTATTTAAGAGATAACTATAATACAACGATTTGCCCTCACGGCTACACAGCAGATAAAGAAAACTTTAAATGTATGATAGACTGTCAAGAATGTTTACATTGCGATAGTGTATGCTTTGTAGAGCATGGTCGTAAAGCTAAAACTGATACCTATTCAGATGAAACTTTAAAGAGATTAAGAGGGGAATAATCCCCTCACATCTCAAACACTTGACAAGATTAAAAAGATGTGATATAATATAGATGTAACAGATAACAGCCCACAGGGCAGAAAGAGGTAACAAATGGGACAATACTACAGACCAGTCGTAACAATGAACGGCAAGACAACAATTTTCAACAATCGTACAGCACTTCAAACTCCAGAGGACAAAGAAGAATTTAAAAGAAATGAGTACTCAAACTATCATGGATTAAAGATTCTTGAACACTCTTGGTGGGGCAACGATTTAGTAAAAGGTGTAATCGGCAGACTTTACAATAGAAAAGGCAGAGTAGCATGGGTCGGTGATTATACACAGGATATAATGGAAGAAATTGTATCTAATGACGGAACAAAAGCACCTATGCAACCTCGTGAATTATATGCTGGTTGCTTCTATAAACAAAATGCAGACGGTACATTATACCACAATGAAGAAGGTTATATTGAAGAAGATGAAAATAGACCTTTACCAGAGAATGTAAAGAAATATAAAGGATTTGTTAGATACAACCCTAACTTTACACTTGACAATAAAGTAATCATCAATTTAACTCGTAAAGAATATTTGAATTGTGATACATATAAATCAAAGTCAATGACTGATGATGGTTGGTGCATAAACCCAGTACCATTATTGACTTCAACTGGTGGCGACCAAGGTGGTGGTGATTACCATGAAGGACACCCATACGCACAAGAGGTAGGTCGTTGGGCTTATGATGAAATCATCATCAAAGATTTAGAACCTGCAAGAGTAGCCAAACTTGACCAAAAGGGCTTTAAAGAATTAAAGATATTCTTTAATGAAGAAATTAATGTTCCATTTGAGGGAGTGGCATAGACCACTCCCCTCCGGGACTTGACAAGATAAAAGATTTATGTTACAATGATTATGTAAGCAGATAACATAAGGAGATAACAACAATGGGTTTAGATTTAACAGTATTTGAACAAACTGATTTTAGGACAGACAGCAAAGGTCGTATGCAGTACACGGTAACTGAAATACACAACTTTAGACCATACGGTCATAAGATACTTGAGTATGTGTCAGACTTATCAGAAATGGCTAACGCTTCTACTAAAACAGTTGACGCTAAAGAGTTCTTATCAGCTTTGAAATGCATGAAAGATGATATGTTATTCATTGAGCATGACGGTGAACATTATGCTAATGAAGAAAACGAATTAAGAAACGCTATTGAGGACTTAGAAGGTTTTATAGCAGAAAACGAAATCCCAGAGGATATTGAATGGGGTGATAGAACCTTTGATGTGCATTTGTGGTATTAACCACACTTGCACTTGACAAGACAAATGATGTAATGATATAATAGCAATGTAGATAACATAAGGAGAATAAACAAATGACAACTAAAGAAATTACAGCGTTTCAGACAATGCAGGCAGATAATGATACTTTGATTATTACAGACCCTTGCTACATTATGAATGATGAGGACTGGGACGAATGGCTAGAATTAGAAAACGCTTATACTAATCCTAATTCCCTACTTGAATACTTAAGAAGTAAGCATAACTTTGGAGAAGTAATTGCAGCTGATACAGGATATGGTGACTGGAGCAATGAAGTATTTGAAAGCAAGACTAATGAAGTCATAGGAGAATTTACAGCAGACGCAGGCATGGTCATAGTATGCACAGCAAGTGACTTAACTAACTATGGCTATGATAGAGAAAAGTTTTTAGACCTTAGTGATAAAGGTTGCCTAGCAGTAATACCTAACTACACAGGTACAGTAACACTACACTATGATGAAAGGGACGGTAACCGTCTAGCTATCATCAAAGGTACTGGTGACTTTGACTTTGAAACAATGGGCTGGGCAGACTAAGTTTTAATCAATCTCATTTTGTTATCAGATAAACCGGGAGAGGAATCTCCTCTCCTCTTTTCTTTAACACTTGACAAGATAAACAAAATGTGATACAATGAAAGAGTAAACAGATAACAAAAGGAGATAACAACATGAGTTATGAAATCGTAAGAAACTGTCGTATAGAATACGACAAAGAAAACAACAAATACTATGCAGTATTAAAGACAGCAAGCAACAATGTTTATCCTCATTACTACGAAGAATGGACATTAGGTAAGGACAGCAAGTATAACTTTACTAAAGAAGAATTAGAAAAGACTTTGCTTCTGGAGTTCTTTCACGGTAATTTGCAGGGTGGTAGTTCACGCTTCCGTAAGACAGTAAAACAAATAAGAACCTATGACAAACAGCTTCTTAATAGATACTATAAGTTAGATAAGGTTTATTACAGTGTAAGCAGGAGAGTCTGGGGTGCTGAGGACAGAGGTGGCTCTCGTTATGAAAGACTATCAGCCCTTAGTAAGAAACTATATGAGGAGCGTAATAAAGAGGCTCAAAATGTATTGTATGATTATATGAAAAAGCATACAGCAGATATAAACGCTCGTACAGTATCTCCATTTGTTATAATAGAAAAGTCAAGTGGCACTTATGTAACTAAAGTAACAAAGACTAAATACTTCACAAGTACATGGAGTAATAGACCTCACCTCTTTACATCTAAAGAGTTATGGCAAAGAGTAAAGGACAGTGAGTGGTGGAATGAACACTTTGTTATAGAACAAGTATCAGCTATGGTAAAATAGTTGGTGGTGCAGGGGGTAAAGTTCCCGGAATTCCGGGAAATTCCCCAAGACACTTGACAAGATAAAGATACTGTGATATAATGATATTGTAGCAAGATAACTAAAGGAGATAACACAATGGCAAGAATTTTTAGAGTATGTTATATGGAACAACCATTTGACATGGAAGACTTAGACAAGTATGAGAACTACTTTGAGTACAGTGGTAGCAGGAGAATACTCTCCCAAAACAGCGTAAGAGCAATGGAAGACGACTACGCAACAGGACAGGCACTACTGGAAGAAGAAGGAAACACTAATGGCTATCCTACCGAAGAAGAATACGAATACTTCAAAGACATGATAGGACATGAGTATGATATGCTATTAAATGATGAAATAGACTTTGTAGAATTTGAATAGGAGATAACATTATGACCACAATTATTACAACACACATTTTATGCCCAAAGAAAATTAAATCAGTAAGAAGAAATCTTGAGGACTTATTGTACTTTGACCCTACATTTACTGATGAAGACGGTACATATATGACCTTAGAGGACGCTGATGATGAAGGGTATGCAGGCAACCTGCAATTCCTCAAAGATAAACTCTATAACTACTACGCTAAAAGAGATAGAGAACTTGAAGAAGGTGCTAAAGAAGTATATGGCTATGACGATAGAGAATCAGAGTGTATTCACTTCGCTTTAGAAAGTCTTATAGAGTACCTGCAAAAGCACACGGAAGATAGGCTTGACCATTCTATCAAGATATATGGTGATGTAGTCAGTGCAGTAATAACAGCACATATCTTTGACTAACCATGCCAGTTAGCCCACTTTACAATTTTGTTACTTTTAACATTTTTGTAAAGCAGGGCTTGACAAGGCAATGAAAGTATGGTACAATGTAATTGTAACAGATAACAAAAGGAGATGATAACAATGGAAGAATTTGAAATCTATTTACAGGACTTAACACCACAGGCACAGGAAAGACTGGCACAATATGTGGACTTAAGTGAAACAAACTATGATGTATTCCCATTAGCAACAGTACCTTTCTTTAATGAAAGCGAGGTGTAATATGTTCAAAGAAACAAGAGTAGGAATAGTCATTACAGACTTCACAGGACCTATCAATTACCAAACTTGTTCTGATGAAGAGTTTATGGAAACAGCAGAAGAACAGGGAAGCGTATGGACACTAAAGGGATTTGAACAGTTCATCTACACAGGTAAATTAACCGAGATGATGAATAATGTTCAGCACCCTAACTACCTCGTACCACGCTTCTGCGACTTGTACGAAGACTATAGTGGAAACCTTTACTATGATGATGAACCTAAAAAGGAGAATGACTATGAATGTTAAAGAACTTATAACGCTATTACAGTACGCTAATGAAAATGATGAAGTAACATTATATGACTTAGCAACAGGAACAAGAATGTCATTAAGTGAAGGTATGATAGACTTTGATGTCAGAGATACATTTGAAATAAATTTTGATAGCAACAATTTAGACTGGTAGCTTGACAAGATAAAACAAATGTGATATAATAGAAATGTAGCAGATAACATAAGGAGATAACAACTATGCCAAATTGGGTAAGAAACAACATTATTGCAAGAGAACCTGAAACTCTTAAGAAATTACTTTTAGACGAGAATGGTGATGTGGACTTTAACAAAGTTATTCCAATGCCACAAGACCTACATATTACATGTGGTTCTATGTCTTATAAGGTACAACACAAGACTTGGTTTTCAGAATTTACAGCAGAAGAAATCAAGAAACAGCAACCTATTACTGATGAGTTTGAAAAGCTGTATGATGATACTATGACACAGCAGGAGTTTGCCTCATTAGTAGTAACTAACAAACCTCTCTTTGAAAAGATAAGAAAGTTTTTAGGACTTAAATTGCGTGGACAATATGCACAAAGAAAAGACTGCATAATAGACTATATAGAAACATTCGCTAAAGGTTTCTTTAACCTTAAAAGATATGGTGAAAGAGATTGGTATGAATGGTCTATCAATAACTGGGGCTGTAAATGGAATGCCTGTGAAACAAGGGTAGATACCAAATTTGACGGTACTATGGTAATCTCATTTGATACTCCATGGTCGCCACCACAGAATGTATTAGAAGAAATTGCAAAGCACACTCCTATTAGAGTATGCTGGTCAGACGAAGGCTGCAGCCCTGCATACATTGAGGACTTCTACCTTGATGAAGATGATAATGTAACTAATTCTATCGTATTAGACAACACGGAATATCTTGGAGAATACGCTTGGGATTACGGTCAGATTCATGAATGGGATTCCGAGAAAGAAGAAATGGTCTTTAATGAAGAAAAGACTGATGAACTCGATAAAAAACGAGCAGAATATGACAAATTGATGTCACAAAATACATTTAATAAAGATTTTCAAGAGGTGTAACTATGAAACTACCAAAGAACCAAGTAATAATTGATGATTTAGCATTTTATATGCACAACATTAACGGCAACGGTGTGAACATTTATGTTCATGCCTATGCCCAAGATGTAACTGAATATGACACTTATACAGTGGACATCTACATAGTGAATGAATATCATGAAACTCAAAAGCTGCACTCAACTTTGCACTTTGATTCAAGTGGTAGCATAGAGGAAGAAGAACCTATGTTAGATGAGATAGAAAACGCAGTATTAGATGTTCTTTTTGTGAATAGAGAACATGGAATAATAAGAGGGTTTTAACTATGTATAAATTCACAGCAGAAAATATCGGAGATATAGCTAGAGGGCTATCAATGCCACAGCTAATACACTTCTTAGGAACTTATGATAACTATGTACAGGAGTTCTTTGAAACACACGATTCCGGGTCACAGCCTGTATGTATGTTGGAATACTATACTAATGACTATACTATTCCTAATATCTAATAGTTGACAAGACAAACTAACTGTAGTAAAATGGAACTGTAGCAGATAACATAAGGAGATAAAACTATGACAGTGAAACAATTAGAAAAAGTAAGTATTAACGAACTCATTAGTTTAGCCTCTTATTCTATAGAGGAAACTACAGTTCCACCTTACGACAAAATCGTTGAAGACTTTTCAGACACTTGGGCTGATATGTACTTAGATGAGGACTTAAAAGAACAGGAAGGAAAGCATTGCTATATCATTTGGGACGACTGCTGTCCATACGCTATAAGAGCGATAGTGGTTGCAGAGGAATTAGATGATAATGCTAAAATGTCAATCTTAGACATTATGGACAATGTAATCTTTGACCTCATTTACCCAGACGCAGTAGAGCAAGTGACTGGAGAAGAAATAGTTGGTGGTGCTTATGGACCGGGATTCCATGGTGACTATGAAGAACTACTCAACTATATAGATACTAATAAACAGGCAATGGAAGACATATCTGAATATGAGTACACTTGGTTGCAAGTATTAGTAAATGGTAGATTAGATTTAGTAACATTATAAGGAGATAACAAATGAATTACAATGCACAAGTATTATCAAACGTATTTAAAGTAAAAAATAAAGAACTGGTGAAAAGATTGCTGGGCAGTGCAGGCTTCTATGTAGATGAGTATGACGGTGGTTTATGCTTCTACGACAATGAAGATTCAGCATACCTATGTGATATGCAACTAGTATACTACAATGGATTCCCTATAGCAGTACAAGCTGATTATAATGAAGATGAAGACCTCTACGCTGCTGTAGAAGAATATGCAGGCACATCTCCAGAAAATATAGATGAAGATTTATTTGAAACTCAAGACTTCTTTATCTTCCTGCAAACACAGCTGCTTGATGGTGAGTCTGTCCAAGTGACCGAGGTTGGTCATGAAGGACTACGCTACCAGTCTGGCTGTGGGTTAGTGATTACTAAGAAAGCTATTAAATGGTTTGACCTAAATAGATTAATGCAAGATTTCGCTAAAGAAAATATTTAATACTCCTTATGACGAAGGGGAGATTCCTTTCTCCCCTCTTCTACCCCTTGTGACCCCTAAGAATATATTTTAAAGAAAGAGGATAAATAAAATGATTAAAAGAAACATTATAGTAATAGCTCCAACTGAAGAAGCAATGCAAGGTATTATCCGTGGTATTGAATCACTGGATTCAGAGCACGAAGTTGGAATCATTCACGGCACATATGGCGTTGATGCTGTTGATGAGGTAACGCTCATATTAGCAGAGCTCGCCAACGCTTCTATCATTAAAACTGAGAGTACTAAGATGACTCCACACCCTAAAGGGATTGGTATAAGATATATGGACCTAGAGTTCCCGGTTGATATAGAAGATGATAGAAACGCTTATATTGATTATATCAATAATCATATGAAGGATTTAATAAACGATATATTAATGTAATAATAGAATTGTTATCTCAATCTTTCCCTCACACTATTAGTTATCTGTTACAAAACTAATCTCCAGTGTGGGGGTTTTCTTATGCCACAGCTGCAAAAGTTTCCATGATTTCTGAAAATTCCCAGAGAGGATTATTATATTTTCAGATGTATAGGTTCCACCCCTCTCGACTGTAACTTTAATGGTGGACCAAAGATTATATATAAGGGATATGAATTTAGCGATTGTAATAGGCTGTTAAACAATCGCTTTTCTTTTTGATTCAACACCAACAGGCATGTTCACCAACCATGCCGGGACGGCAACCATGGTGATAGTGTAACTATTTCCTATGGATAGATTTAAGTGATTTATTACCACACTATGCCCATAACCTTGTCTACGACTGACTTTGGGCACGATTGATGGATTGATGGATTGAGTCAAAACTCACCTTTTTAACTATTTCCTACGGAGAGAATTGATGTAACGAAAGTTATAACTAAGGTTATTGACAAGACTATGACAGGGTTTGAGGCTGATTGATGATTGATTGGTTGATTACTTTGCTATACGGAGATGATTGATTCAACATAGATTCAACATAGTACACCATAGTAATGCCAAAGGCAAGGTTGTGGTGATAGTGTATGATTTTGATTTACATGATGTAAGATGTCATGATACACTTTGATTGGTTGATTGATTTATTAAATTTTAAGTTACAGCCGAGAGGTAAAGTTCTGAAAACAGTGTCAGTCGGCTGGGCGGCTAACAACACTCTACTCAAACCCTCTCCCTGCCTACATCTCAGAATCATATCCACCCTACAGCCATTTACTATGCCTTCGGCACTACTATGGCTACGCTGTTGTGCCCACTATTTCCTTTCTTTTATACACCTTTTTACACTTTGTATCATAATATCTTACAACTTCGTATCATATTACTTTACATAGTTAGGCAGCATACAGCTCACGCAAAACTCTTTACCGTTAAACTTGCAGTAGTCACAGGATATTGTCAAAGAAACATAGAAGGCACATTCTTCATCATTAAACACTTTATACTCTTTACCTCTTATATATCCTTTTATTTTATCCTTTATTCTTTCTTCATACACTAATATCTTCCCCCATACGTTAGTATCTGCAACCATGCTCTTTACT
>Ga0247608_10008845_pt1 | contig 10103 bp, 7 predicted proteins | sample 176DNAGHGlowgp2_FD_193490 | JGI IMG/M metagenome (GOLD analysis project Ga0247608, IMG submission 193490) | Sheep rumen microbial communities from Palmerston North, Manawatu-Wanganui, New Zealand - 1766 DNA GHGlow gp2 | ecosystem: Host-associated > Mammals > Digestive system > Stomach > Rumen ... | reverse complement strand
ACATCTCCATCATGGCAGGAAGCACGGCCGACGAGGCCAGGCTGTTCATGGGCGAGGGTGCGATGCTGAGCATGGAAGAACAAAAGTTATTTGCCCAGCGTGCTGTGGGCGACGCAGCCCAGTGCCTAAAGGAAGAGGACAAGAAGTATTACGAGGAATTCTGGCGGGTCTGCAGGTCTCAAGAACCGGGACTTATAGAGACGGAGTTCATAAATGAGCTTATGTTCAGGGTCCCCATGCTCCAACAACTGGACGCACAGAGTGCGTTCAACAAGACCTTCTGCTACTACTGGTCGTATCCGGGCAGCAACCCGGATGTGGGAGCAGCACATTCCGTGGAACTCATGTTCGTGTTTAACATGCGCGGCTTCGGGACAAGTAGCTCCTTCAACGGCACCAACAACTCCGATGAGATCTTCACGGCCGTTATGCAGATGTGGACCAATTTCGCACGCTGCGGCAATCCGTCCACAGACAAGGTGGAATGGAAGGCGTACTCGGCCGACGACCAGAACGTTCTGGATATAGCCGGTCCGGGTGACATACGTATCAAGCAGGGTCTCCTGGCCGACCAGTACAAGGCTGTGCTCCCCTTGCTCGGCTACTACCAGTTCATGGACAACTACTTTACCCCTCACTACCTTTTGGATATCATCGCAGCGCGCTAATAAGGAAGAATGACTCTATAATAGGTGGTTTTTTCGCCGGATACATCAAGAATGTGTTCGGCGTTTTTTCATATTTTAAAAGCTAATGTCAGGCAGTTTCTTCTTTTTCTTCCTTTTCTTCTTCTTTCGCTCTTCGTTCCAGTTCATTCATAAAGCCTGCGGTAATAACACCGGAGGGTAGTGCTATGATGGCGATACCCACGAAGGAAGACACAATACTGATTGCCCTTCCTACTTCTGAGATGGGGTACAAATCACCATAGCCTACGGTGGTTAGAGTGCATGCGGCCCAATAGAACGCATCAAAGAAATTATTAAACAAGTACTCTCCTGTCTCAGGATTGATGTCTTCTTCTAAGTTGAACATTATCATGGCGGTTAATATCGTATAGAAAATGGACAGTGAAAGGACTGTGAGCAATATCCTTTTTTGTTTTCTTATTACTTCGATAATGATCTCCAAAGATTCAAAGTAGTGGATGAACTTGATGACTCTCAGCATTTTAAACACACGTGAGAAACGTGCTAATTTGAAGGCTGGCGCCAAAAGGTTGATGGTTGGCAGTATGGAAAGTAAATCAATAATAGCCATCGGTGTGATAGGGTATATGACGTAATTGAACCAACTGTTGTTTTTAGATCGAACACCGCAGGTGATCCACCTTACGATGTAGTCAATTATAAAGCATAGGCAGGATATGATATCAAAATACTTAAACAGGACAGTTTCTGCGCGGAACATCAATGGGAAGATACCAATGATTATGGCTATGAGCATAATTCCGTCATAAATCTGATAGAGTCTGCTTTCTTCGTTAGGCTCTACTACATTATTAATCTTTTCAAGTGTTACTTTTGTTTTCATATATCGGAGTGTTTATCAAGCTACAAAAATACGCAATATTTGGGAGTTAGTTCTTTTGTAATCAGCAGTACGACTTTCAAAATATGCAATAATTGTTTCAAAATTTGCAAAATCTTTCATTGCAGGCATACTGGGAATGATTTTTTGAGGGAATTTAGCTACCTTAGCATTGAATTATAGGTTTGAATGCAATGAAAGACGATTCTAATGAAACACTTCAATCACCCTTGGAGATTGGCGACCATCTTCGCGTGACTTATGTTCCCACCTATCTGTTGGCTACGGCAGCAGCAGTACTATTGGTGGCATTCATCGTATGGGGTGTGCTCGGTACCGTGAGCGACAAAGTATATTATTCAGGAGTAGTGTTCCCCACACAGGGTACTACCGATATCTATTTGCCCCATAAGGGTATTGTGCGTTCCATCATGGTACGCGACGGTGACATCGTAAAAAAAGGACAGGCGGTGGCAATCGTATCTGTTGACGACAGTCACAGTTTCTTAACAAGTACGGTTAACGGTATGGTTGTCAGCTCAAAGATAGACAATGAGCCGTTTGAGGCCTACGACCCCATTGTAAGTATCATGGAAGAAAGCCCCACAGGCGAACAGTCGCAACGCACCCTGCTTGTTGCCTACGCCGACAATGACGCTCAACGTGACCTGCGCATTGGTATGGAGGCACAGGTGTGGCCTGCCAACGAGAAGCGTGACGAGATAGGCTATGTGCGTGGGCGTGTCATTCAGGTGGTGCGCTATCCTGCCAATGTTGACAAAGTGCGTCAAACCCTGAAATCTGAAGTCTTGGCCAAGCGGTTGACGGAACAGAGCGATGCGGTGTATGAGGTGCTAATCGACCTGCAGCGAGATCCGGCTGACCCTAATGTCTATGACTGGTCTTTTGGTGTGCCAGAGAATGTGAGCATGGACTTTGGCACCTACTGCTCAGTACTCACCGAGACCCGACGGATCAGTATGTTCCAGTATTTGTTTGAAACATCGCGCACACAAATACGTAACCTAAAACTGAAGTTTGAATGACTACAGATCAGAGACAAGGAAAAGAATCTGAGCTATCGTTGATAGGGGCTTTTAGCTATTTCCTGAAGGGTAATAAGTTGTTTGCCCTTAATGGAATTGTGCTTTATATCATTGATTCCATAGTTATTTTATTCCCACCACTGTTTCAACAGGTTTATACCGACAATATCATCACACGCAAGAACCCGGAATGGTTTACCCCGCTGATAACGTTGTATTTCTTGCTGTTCATGGGTAAACTGGTAGTTTGGATAGCATTCTCCTTGTTAAGCCGTGCGAGCCAGGCAAAGATCAGCGTCACCACTACATCGAACTATCTGTGGACGGTATTGCGCCTGCCGATGACCCTGCTCAGCCGGTTCAGTCCGGGAGAACTGGTGGCTCGCTACACGACTATCCCCAAAACAATCAAGCTGATAGACCACTCTATGCCCATCGTAGCCTTTGCCTTTTTCCCTGCAATCTGCTGCTACCTGGTCATGCTTTTCAGTTGGAAACTTGGACTGCTGGAAATTTTTTCCATCCTGTTGCTCGTTTACGTGATGCGCAGTACTGCCAACAGACAGAAGAAGTTAGCCATGGACTTGGAGGTGACCGAGGCACGACTGCAGAATGTTACGATGACTGGAATGGGTAATCTGGATACCATCAAGTCCTTGGGCGGCGAGCAATACTTCTATACCCAGTGGGAAAATGCCTATGCACAGTCTATGAATGCCCGTTCCAAGACCACCACCATCTCAGTTTACATAGGTGCCCTGCCCGTGCTGGTGCTTGAGTTTACCAACGGAGCGATATTGTGTTTAGGCACGTGGCTTATCCTGCAAGGCGAGATGACACCTGGTATGATACTGGCCTCTCAGGGATTGATTAACACCTCTTTTTTCCCTATCAACAAGGCCATTGACTGCGTACAGACCATTTTGGGCCTGAATTCGTCTATCCAACGCATCAAGGATGTTTCAGACTATAGTAAGGATAGTCCGGACTTGAAACTGGCTGAAGACGATGACCTGCCCGATGTGGCCAAACTTTCGGGCGAGATAGAACTGCGCGACGTCACCTTCGGCTACGACCGCAACTTGCCACCTATACTCAACCACTTCTCGCTGAAGATCAAGGCTGGTGAACGTATCGCTTTGGTAGGTCCTTCGGGCTGCGGCAAGAGCACCATACTGAGTCTCGTATCGGGACTGTATGAGCCATGGGAGGGCGAAGTGCTGTTCGACGGCAAGCCCCGCAAGGAAATCGACCGCATGACATTCGTCAACTCTGTCTCGGTGGTCAACCAGGACGTGACATTATTCGAGGGCACCATTGCTGACAATATAAAGATGTGGGACGAGTCGATTGAGGACTTCGCTATGGTGATGGCCTGCAACGATGCTCAGATACACCATGAGATCATGGAACGACCGGGTGCCTATCAGGGAACAGTGGCAGAGCGAGGCAAGAACTTCAGCGGTGGTCAGCGCCAGCGCATCGAGATTGCCACCGCCTTGGCCAAGGAGCCTACCATCCTGCTGATGGACGAAGGCACCTCGGCCCTGGATCCCAAGACGGAAGCCAAGGTGATGGAGCATATCTATGGCATGGGCATCACTTTCATTACGATTGCCCACCGCCTGGAGACCATTGCCGAGTGTGACCAGATTTATGTGGTAGAACACGGACACCTCACCCAGCACGGCACACACAACGAGCTGAGCCAGATGGATGGTCTGTATCGCAACCTCTTAAAATACGCTTGACACCATGAAGACGAATATATTTCTCCAACAGTTAGCGCAACGCATGGACGGCGACCGCAAAGCCATGAGCAAGACGCGGGACATCCTTCGTTCCTTGGTGGACAGGAAGCTATGGAAGCAGATGGAGTCGTCTGTGGAGTTGCCTACGGACATTGAGCAGATAGAGACGCTGCTTGAGAAATACAACGTCTTTTTCCGGTACATCACCCTGAGCGACCGTTGGTGGTCTCGCTGTACGGGCTATATGTTGGGATTTATGGCCGACAATGGCACACCTGTTGTACTTACACCTGGTTTTACGGACTATACTTTCTTCCACCCCAAGACAGGCAAGAATCTTAGGGCCAGTAAAAATGCCGACCTGCTGAAGCAAGAGGCACTGATTGCCTGTTTCCCTTTTGAAGAAGATAAAATTACAGTCAGGACAATCATGCGCTATGCCATGGACAGTCTGTGTATATATGACTGGCTATACACCCTGACGGCTTGTATAGGCGTTGCCCTGCTGACCATGTTCACACCCTATGTGAGCAAGTTGATTTTCTCGGAGGTCATCCCCTCGGGCGATGCCGGTCAGATAGTGCCCATTGCCACACTGCTGTTGAGTGCAGCAATCGGACTGACGATGGTGGAGATTGCCCGTAACCTGGTGGTGGTGCGTATCAAGGACAAGGTGGAATATGCGCTGCAAACGGCCTTCATGTCACGTCTGCTGCTAATGCCAGTCACGTTTGCCAAGCAGTTTACGCCAGGCGACCTCTCCAACCGCCTGCTGTCTCTGTCGCGTGTCAGTTCCAACCTGGCTGCCAACTTCCTGTCAACGTTCTTGACTTTCCTGTTCTCTGCCATCATGTTCATACAGTTCTTTATCTATGGCGGGGCGCTGCTCTACACTGGTATCATAGTCATTATCATACAGCTGGTGGCCATCATGATGGAGTTCTACTATACCAAAAAAGTACAGCAGAATGTGAATGGCAGCACTTCACGCCTTATTGGTATGATGTTTTCCCTGTTTTCGGGCATCCAGAAGATCAAGACCACGGGCGCAGAGTTCCGTGCCTTCCATCAATGGGCAAAGGCATACGCACCGACAGAGGCATATAGCAGTCGCCAGCCTTTGGCCAGTTTCTACGTGTCAAGTATCAGCTATAGCCTCACAACCCTTCCTATGATCGTGACGATGTGGGCTGCCTGGCACTACAACCTGGCACTCTCTGACTATATTGCCTATTGTGCTGTTTTGGGGATTGTCTGCAATGCCGTAAACCGATTGCAGAATATCACAAAACTGATGGCACGTTTGCTACCAGAGATAGAACTATGCCGTCCGTTCATGGTTGCGAAGTTAGAAGCCAAGGAAGGAGCCGAAGTGGTCAAGAACATCACGGGCAAAATTGACATACGTGGTCTGAAGTTCCGCTATGCCGACGATATGCCGCTGCTCTTCGACGGATTCAACCTGAGCATCAACAGCGGTGACTATGTGGCCCTGGTCGGTAGTTCAGGCTGTGGCAAGAGTACGCTGATGCGACTGATGTTGGGGCTTGAGCATGCGCAGGCGGGATCTATATTCTATGACCAGTACGACTTGAATGACGTCACCCTTCGCAGTCTGAGGCAGTTTTGCATCGGTATCTGCATGCAGGACGGCCAACTCGTTGAGGGTACCATCCGCGACAATATCATCTTCAACAATCCGGAGCTGACGGACGAAGATGCCTGGGAAGCAGCACGTATGGCAGCCTTGGATGAGGACATCCGAAAGATGCCATTAGGCATGGATACACCCATCAGTGTTGATGGCAAAGGTGTGTCGGGCGGACAGCGTCAACGTATGCTTATAGCGCGTGCATTGGTAAGAAAACCCAAGGTGCTCTTCCTCGATGAGGCCACGTCTGCCCTTGACAATATCAGCCAGCACATTGTCATCGAAAACTTAGCCAAACTGAAATGCACGCGTATCGTCATAGCCCACCGCATGAGCACCATTCAGAAATGCAACCGCATTATCATGCTGCGCAATGGTCGTGTGGAAGCTGACGGCACTTATGAAGAATTGAAAGACAAATTGATAACCGAGAAAGACCATGTCAAATAAGAAAAATCAATATCATATAGGTTGGCGATTGATGCTCATAGCATTGATCACGGCTTGCTGCGAGCCTTTCACTGCTCATGCGCAGCAGCTCACCCTTGAACAGGCTATACGTCATGCCCAGGACAGTACGATCATTGCTTTCCAGAGCCGTTACGAATACCAATCCAGCATCTTACGTTACGATGAGTTCCTGGCACTGCGAAAGCCGCAACTTAACTTGCGTGTGGCTCCGAACTATTACAGGATTGTCAGTGATCCATCGCGCGACTATGTCTATCTGCGCAACTACGACAACCTGTCGGTCGCCACCAGTGTCACGCTCACGCAGAAGATGCTCAACTTGGGTGGCGAGGCCTATATCGGCACACAAGCCATCTGGAGTGAGTATTTCAACCCGAAGTCAACCACGGTCAGGCATTTCATGGCTGCCCCCATCTTGCTGGGCTACAGGCAGACACTCCTGGGTTACAATCCCTATAGATGGGAGAAAGCCGTTGAAGACCAACGGCAGGTAGCAGCCCGTCAGCAGTACCAATATGATTTGAACAGCATAGCCGAGGAGGCGACGCGACGCTTCTTCCGGCTGGTCTGTGCACAGGGACAGGCGGAAATGTATCAGCGTAACCTACAGACCACCGACACCCTATATGCCATCGCGCGCGAAAAGTCGGCCATTCTTATGGTGACAATGGCTGAACTACGTTCACTGGAGTTGCAGCGTGTAAATGCCGCCAATGCCCTGGCCGAAGCCCGTACGGCTGAAGAGGAGGCTCGCACACGGCTGGCATCCTTCCTGCGAATGGATGACGACGGTCTGGCATCCCTAAACCTGCAGTTTCCGCAAGAACCCAAGGCCATCTCTCTGACAGTCGCCGATGCCGTTGACCTCGCCTTGGCTAACAGCCCTGCCTACCAGCACCAGAAAGCAGTGCTTACCAACTCCCGCCATCAGGAGCAGAAGGCACAAAAGGAGAAAGGTGTCAATGTGTCGCTCGATGTCAATGTGGGTATGCAGCAGGTGGATCCTGTTCTTGGCCGTGCCTATCGCGACCAACGGCTCTATGCCCTCGGAACCGTCACGATCAGTGTGCCGCTGATAGATCATGGCGCTGCCAAGAGTCGCCTTGCTGCCGCCCGTGCAACGGTGGAGCGGGAGTGGAGTGCGCTCGATGAGGCAGAACGTGAGTTAAGAGAAGATGTCGCTACCACCTTGCACAACATCAACACTTATCATCAGCTGTTGGAGCGCACCACCCAGGCAGTTGCCATGGCTGACGAAGTGTTCGAACTGAACGCTGAAAACTATGCCAATGGCCTATGCGACATCAATACATATACGCTAGCCCTGAACCGACGCGATGAGGCCAATAACCAATATCTGTCGGCTCTTGAGAAATATTGGACCACCTACTATCATTTGCTAACACTAACTGGATTATAATGAAGATTTAAATATGAAAACTAAGACATTTTATTATTCACTGGCCTTGGCACTGAGCCTGGCGCTGACTGCCTGCTATAACAACGGGCACAAGAATGATGCCTCAGTTGGTGGTGAAGCTGCCAGCGATACTATAATGATAGCTGAAGCAACGAAGTCTGACAAGACTGATGTCCAGGAGATCATCGGTAAGGACTTTTATAGCAAGGGCACTATCGAGTCGGCCTCGGACGTGGCCGTTGCCAGCCGCATCAACGAGCAGATTGTAATGCTGGGTGTGGAGATGGGACAACACGTACGGAAAGGTCAGGTTGTTGTCCAGCTTGACAGAACTGCCGCAGAGGATAGAATCATGAATGGACGTGCGGAACTGGAGCGTGCTGAATACCAGTATCAGAACATACTGATAGGGCAGGGCTATAAGCGAGGGGCTTTTGACGAGGCTCCTGAGAACATCCGGGAAATGGCACGTATCAACAGTGGCTATAACACCGCCAAGGCTGCCCTCCAGCTGATGGAACGCCAGTTGAGCTACTGCACCATCACGGCTCCCATCTCGGGTGTGGTGACCCAGCTTAACGCCGCTCTCTATGAGATGGCCGCCCCTGGCGAGACGCTGTTCCGCATCGTAGATACCGAGCATTTGAAGGTATGCTTTGACGTACTGGAAAACGAACTGCAGCCGTTTGATTATGGCACTGAGATTACGGTGGCTCCTTTTGCTTACTTGGAAGACCGGCATCATGCTTTCATAACTGCCGTCAGTCCTGTGGTGGAGAAGAACGGTGTGGTACACTTGGAAGCCACCCTTACGCCTCATCCTCACCTCAGGCCTGGCATGTCGGTCATCATTGCATACGGAAATATAGAATAAAAGGGAGGCTTGAATGATGCAAGGGCAGACACAAGGGAAAAATGCTAAACTGTCGATGATGGCGGCTTTCAGGTATTTCCTGAAGGGCAATATGATTTTTGCCCTTAACGGCATTATTATCGTTGCCATTGATTCTGTTGCCTGCATATTCCCACCACTGTTTCAGCAGGTTTATACCGACAGCATCATCACACGCAAGAACCCGGAATGGTTTACTCCGCTGATAACATTGTATATCCTGCTGTTCGTGATAGAACTCGCGGTTTGGATTGGCATGTCTGTCCTTCGCCGTGAGAGTCAGGCAAGGATTAATATCATCACTTCGTCGAACTATCTATGGACAGTACTACGGCTACCGATGACCCTGCTCAGCAAGTTCAGTCCAGGTGAACTGGCGGCTCGCTATACCACCATCTCAAAGACCACCAGACTGTTAGACTACGTTTTGCCAGCCATAAGCATACTCATCCTGCCCATTCTCTGCTGTTATATTGTCCTTCTGTTCAACTGGAAACTGGGACTGCTGGAAATCTTCTCTATCCTGTTGCTCGTTTACGTGATGCGCAGCACTGCCAACAGACAGAAAAAGAACGCCATGGATTTGGAGGTGACGGAGGCACGACTGCAGAATGTCACAATGACTGGAATGGGTAATCTGGATACCATCAAGGCCTTGGGTGCCGAGCGTCACTTCTTTGCTCAGTGGGAGAAAACCTACTCACAATCCTTGAATGCCCGCGTGACCACCATCACCAGCAACATCTACCTAAGCGCTCTGCCGGAGTTTATTTTACAGGTAACTGATGGTGTTATCCTATGCTTAGGTACGTTGCTTATCCTGCAAGGCGAGATGACACCTGGTATGATCCTGGCGTCTCAGGGACTTATCAACGAGACCATCTATCCTATCATCAGGGGTATTGCCAGCATGCAGACCGCTTTGAGAATCAACTCGGCCATACAGCGCATTAAAGACGTGACCGACTATAGTGAGCAATGCGCAGACTTGAAATTGGCTGAAGACGATGACCTGCCCGATGTGGCCAAACTTTCGGGCGAGATAGAACTGCGCGACGTCACCTTCGGCTACGACCGCAACTTGCCACCTATACTCAACCACTTCTCGCTGAAGATCAAGGCTGGTGAACGTATCGCTTTGGTAGGTCCTTCGGGCTGCGGCAAGAGCACCATACTGAGTCTCGTATCGGGACTGTATGAGCCATGGGAGGGCGAAGTGCTGTTCGACGGCAAGCCCCGCAAGGAAATCGACCGCATGACATTCGTCAACTCTGTCTCGGTGGTCAACCAGGACGTGACATTATTCGAGGGCACCATTGCTGACAATATAAAGATGTGGGAC
>Ga0247608_10008843_pt1 | contig 10104 bp, 9 predicted proteins | sample 176DNAGHGlowgp2_FD_193490 | JGI IMG/M metagenome (GOLD analysis project Ga0247608, IMG submission 193490) | Sheep rumen microbial communities from Palmerston North, Manawatu-Wanganui, New Zealand - 1766 DNA GHGlow gp2 | ecosystem: Host-associated > Mammals > Digestive system > Stomach > Rumen ... | reverse complement strand
GTCATGGCGCAAATCACCAATTTCAAGTCAACGATTGCATTAGGCTTGTTCATTAAAACTATTACAGGACAAAGATATGATATATTTATGTATCACGCAAACGCATCATTAAAAACTACCAATTTCTGCCTATGCGAAAAAAATTGCGGCACGGGGGAGAGGCCCTGTGCCGCAATTGTGCGAAGCGTATGGTTCGCGTCAACCTACCATGCTGAACATGGGGGTGATGGTCTCGGTGACCTGGTTGAGGAAGGTGTAGATGCCGCTGGCGACACCCACAGCGATGATGCCCATGACACAAACGGTGAGAGCAATCTCCTCGGTCCAGTGACTGTCGATGTAGGGAATCACACACTCATCCTGACGGATGAACATGGCCTTGACCACCAGCAGATAGTAGTAGAGCGAGATGATGGTGTTGACCAGTGCGATGAATACCAGCACGTAGATGGCAACGCTGCCCGTGTGGCAAGCACCGACAAAGATGAAGAACTTGCTGAAGAATCCGGCGAAGGGCGGGATTCCGCCAAGCGAGAACATAGCCAGCATCATGGTGAAGGCGAGCCAGGGATTGGTCTTGAACAAGCCGTTGTAGTCGTCCATGGTCACACGACCCGTGGCACGCTCAATCACGGCAATGACACCGAATGCGGCCAGGTTAGAGAAGATGTAGACCAGCACATAGTAGATCATCGAGGTCATGCCCACCTGACTGGCAGCGATCACACCCAACATGATGTAACCGGCCTGCGAGATCGACGAGTAGGCAAGGAAGCGCTTGAGATTGCGCTGACGCATGGCAAAGAGGTTGCCGATGGTGATGGTGAGGATGATGATGGCATAGAGCATCCACTGCCACACCTGAGAATAGACGGCACCGAACACCTGCACCAAGATGACCATAAAGGCAAATGCTGCGGCCCCCTTGCTGATGACTGACAGATAACTGGTCACAGCAGTTGGAGCGCCCTGATAGACATCGGCCGTCCACTGGTGGAAGGGCACCAACGAGAGTTTGTAGCCCACACCGGCAATGACAAACGCTACAGCCAGGATGAGCAGCGGCGACTTGACACCGACAATCTGGCTACCAATCTCCTGGAAGTAGAGCGAACCGCTCATGCCATAGACAAACGAGATGCCCAGCATGAAGATGGCACTCGAGAACACTGCCGTAAAGACATACTTGGCCGCAGCCTCGTGGCTCTCGTAGTAACGCTTCTCAAAGGCAGCCAGTGCTGCGATGGGCAGCGAGGCAGTCTCCAAGCCGATAACGAAGAGCAAGAAGTGACGCGCCGAAATCATCAGGAACATGCCGAAGAGTGTGAGCAGAATCAGCTCGTAGAACTCGCCACGGCGAACACTGACAAAGTCGTCGTTGGTCCACTTGATGGACTGCAGCATGACGATGACCACACCCACATTGAGGATGTTCTTCATCACCCACGTGGCAGGGTTGGACTCAAACATGCCACCAAATGCCATGCCCCAACTGTCGGGACAGGGGAAGAAGGCATAAACTGTATATAGTGCGGTCAAGATGGTTGCGAACATCGGCAGATGCTTGCCCATGCGAGCCGGCATGAACGTGTCGTAGATAAACACGAGCAGGAACACGAACAGCAGTCCTATCTCCTGCGGCATAAACAAAAATTGAGAATAATCCATTAGCTTTCTATTAATTATGAATTATGCATTATGAATTATGAATTATATCATTGCCCCCAGAGCCTTGACAACCGGTAGGAAGCTGTCACTGATGATGTTCACAAAGAAGTTGGGGAAACAGCCGATGGCGGCAACCGATAGCATCAGCGTGGCAGTAGACAGCCGCTCCTCCCACGAAGCGTCGGTCAACTCGCGGTGATGCTCGTTCTGCACAGCACCAAACAGGAGCTTGCCCACAACACGCAGGATGTAGACCGCTGTGATGACAATCGAGCAAGTTGCGGCGATGGTGAGCACACGGTGGAACATGTCGCTGTGCTCAAACGAGCCGAAGAAGATGGTCATCTCGGCTGCGAAACCGCTCAATCCAGGCAGACCCAACGAGGCCAAACCGGCCACCACATAGCCCACACCCAGATAGGGCATAATGGTCATCATGCCACCCATGTCGCGGATGTCGCGCGTGTGGGTACGACCATAGATCATACCAATCAAGGCAAAGAACAAGGCCGTCATCAGACCGTGCGATAGCATCTGCAGCACCGCACCCGTCATGGCTGTGGTGTTGAACATGAGGATGGCGAAGAGCACCATGCCGCAGTGGCTCACCGACGAGTAAGCGTTGATGTACTTAAGGTCGGTCTGCACGCATGCACTGAACGCACCATAGACGATGCTCACACCCGTCAGGGTCAAGAAGATCCAAGCCAACTCGTTGGCGGCAAAAGGCATGAGATAGATAGCGATGCGGAAGCAACCATAGCCTCCCAACTTCATCAGCACACCAGCATGCAGCATCGACACTGCCGTGGGCGCACTGGCATGACCGTCGGGCGACCATGTGTGGAACGGGAACATGGCTCCCAGCACACCGAAGCCGATGAACGTCAACGGGAACAACCACAACTGCCACTGGTGGGGAATCGCATCGTTGTGTGCAATCTCCAGCACATTCATGGTCAGGTTGCCATCGGCAGCCGAATGGAAGTAGATGCCAATCAGACCCAGCATCAGGAATGCCGAGCCACCCATCAGCATCAATGTCAACTTCATGGCACTGTAGTTCTTGCTACCACTGCCCCACACACCGATGAGCAGGTACATGGGAATCAGAGCCACCTCGTAGAACATGAACATGGTGAACAAGTCAATCGAGATGAAGAAACCAAACACACCCGTCGACAACAGGTAGAACCAGAGGAAGAACTGCTTGGGCAGCGGATTCATCTTCCATGAGGCAAACACGCCTGCAAACACGATGAACGCCGACAGCAGAATCATCACAACCGAGATGCCATCGACACCCAGTGCGAGTTTGATATTGAACGGCGCGAACCAAGTGACATCGGTGCGAAGAATCATCTCGCTCGTGTCGCCAGCACCGCGTGCCTGCAGGAACAGATAGACCAGATAGATGGCCAGTGCCACCAACACCGAGGCTCCAGCCACGGCAACGGTCCGTATGGCCTTAATGCCCTTGTTGCTGCACAGAGCCAGGCCTGCCAGTGTGAGCACCGGCACAATCACAAAATAAATTAAGATATTGCTGAAAATTTCCATCTTACTATATTTTTAGAGGACCGTTAATCAAATCAAGACACACACCATGGTGATGACAGCCAGTGCGAGCGCACCCACCAGATAGACATAAACATAACTCTGAATGGAGCCATTCTGCAAGCGACGGATGCCGTAGGCAGCCGACCCAGTGACGCTAGCCAGCAAGTTGAAGAACCCGTCGATAATGCCACGGTCAAACTTGGCGATGGGCTTGCAGATGCCCTGGAAGATGACTTTGTGAGTAATGAACTGGTAGAGTTCGTCCATGTAGAAGCGGCGATAGGCAGCCTCCCACAGTCCACTGAAGCGTGCCTGCAACTTGTCGGGCAGCTCGTTCTCCTTGTAGTACATCTTGAAAGCCAGACCGATGCCGATGCAAGCGATGAGCACACTTGAGCCAGCCACCGTCCAGTTGAGTTGAGTGTGGAGTTCCTTACCATCCCAGGTGACCAAGTCGTGAGCCGGCACAAATCCAGCCACAATCGAGATGGTGGCGAGGAAATGAGCGGCAACGTCATGGTCCAGGGCTGATCGCTGGGTGCATGCTCGGTGTGAACCTCATGTTTCTTCCAGTGGAAGATGAGGAAGTAGATGCGGAACATGTAGAATGCGGTCATGCCGGCTACCATCGACATCCAGATGCCCCAGCCCGTGCCCTTGGCATAGCAAGCGACCAGAATCTCGTCCTTGCTCCAGAAGCCGGCAAATGGTGGAATGCCTGCGATGGCCAAGCAGCCGATGAGGAATGCAATGCTGGTGATGGGCATATACTTGTGCAGACCATGCATCTTGCTGTTCTCGTTGCTGTGCACTGCGTGGATAATGGCACCGGCGCAGAGGAAGAGCAACGCCTTGAACATAGCGTGGGTGAACAGGTGGAACATCGAAGCCATGAAGCCCAGGCCGCGACCACCGTGAATCTCAATCAGGCCACCGTCGGCCGAACTCACGGCCAGCGAGGTCATCATGAAGGCAATCTGCGACACGGTCGAGAAGGCCAGCGCACGCTTGATGTCGCTCTGCACACAGGCGATGGCCGCAGCGTAGAATGCGGTGAATGCACCCACCACGCAGATAATCTCCATCGCGCCCTGCTCAATGACATAGAGCGGGAACAGACGAGCCACCAAGAACACACCTGCCACAACCATGGTAGCGGCGTGAATCAGAGCCGACACCGGCGTGGGGCCCTCCATTGCGTCGGGCAGCCAGATGTGCAAGGGATACATCGCACTCTTGCCTGCACCGCCAATGAAGATGAACGTCAATGCCCATGCCATGACCGAGCAACCCAAGAATGTGGCACCACCGCCAGTGGCGATAGCACTCTGGGCAACCTCGAGGCTGTTGGCACCATTGGGACCGAACACCAGTTGGTCGAAGTCGAACGTGCCTGTGTAGTAACTCAGGATCATGATACCCAGCAGGAAGAACAAGTCGGCCAGACGGGTGACGATGAACGCCTTCTTGCTAGCATGCACGGCAGCAGGTGACTGATAATAGAAACCAATGAGCAGGTAGGACGACAGACCCACCATCTCAAAGAAAATAAAAATCTGGAACAAGTTGGTTGCCACCACCAGACCCAACATCGAGAAGGTGAACAATGCCAGGAACGCATAGTAGCGCTGGAAGCCTTTCTCGGCATGGCCGTGATGATCGCACATGTAACCCAGACTGTAGAGGTGCACCATCAGTGACACCGTGGTGATGACAATGAGCATCATCGCCGCAATCGGGTCGAGCATGATGCCCATGCGCACAACCAATGTCTTGGTGAACGAGAGCCAGTCGGGATTGAACACCACCACTGCCTGGCGCACGCCATCGGCCACTTGACCCTGGTCAGAGCCGAAGAAGTAGGTCAGCGCCACACCATAGGCAATCACAGTGGTGATGAGCATGCCAATCACGCCCAGCACACCGGTGAGTTTCTTGTCCATCTTCACACCTGCCAGTCCCAAAAAGAAGAACATCAGCAGGGGGATGGCAATGACTGCAATTGTATAACTTAGAGGCATAGTCGTTAGAATTTCAGTTTAGTGAGTTCGTTGATGTCCACCTTGCGGGCCACGCGGAAGACGTTGATGATGATAGCCAGTGCCAGAGCCGTCTCGGCGGCTGCGATGGCGATGGCAAACAGCGTGAAGAACATGCCGTCCATCTGCCCGGGGAACAAGTAGCGGTTAAACACGACAAAGTTGATATCGACCGAGTTGAGCATCAACTCGAGCGAAATCATGATGGCAATCATGTTTTTGCGCGTCAGAAAGCCATACACGCCACAGCCAAACATGACCAGGCTGGGCACCAAATACATAAGTAATGTCAGATTCATTGTATGTTCCTCCTTTCTTGATTAACGACGACGGGCAATCACAACACCACCGATGATGCATGCCAGCAACAAAACACTGACCGCCTCGAACGGCAGCAGATAACCAAACTTTTCGGTACTGAGCAGCCAATGCCCGATGGTCTCGATGCTCATGTCAGACACCTCGGCCAACTGACGGTGGCAGAAATTGGCGTACGAGAACAGCCCATAGCCACAAACCGCCACACCGAGCAGTGCCGCAACTGCACCTAAAATGCGTCGCGACGACTCAATGCGCTGCGCATCCTTGCCAGGCTGATGTGTCAGCAAAATGGCAAAAACAAACAGCACCACAATGCCACCGGCATAGACCGCAATCTGCACTGCACCCAGAAAGGCATAGTCCATCTGGAAGTAGATGACCGCCGTTGCAAAGAGCACGAACAGCAGATAGGTGGCCGAACGCAGGATCTGTCGCGTGGTGACGGTAAGCACCGAGCACACGATGATGACCAGCGCCACCACGAAGTACAGGATGAGATTTCCTACTGATTCCATTTTATTCTTGTTTTTCGTTGTTGTCTTCGTTCTTAGGAGCAGCAACCTCTGTTGCCTCTCCAGCCGGCTTGGCCGACTCGGCAGGAGCAGCGGGTTTGGCGGCAGGAGCCGGTGCTGCAGGAGCAACGGGTTCGTCCTTCTCGGGCAGATAGTTGAGTTGCTTGACTAACGCCTCGCGACGGAAGACAGCCTGCTCAAAGTCGTTGGAGAACTCCAAAGCGTGTGTGGGACATGTGGTCACGCACAGGTCACAGAATGTGCAACTGCCCAAGTCGTAGATGTACTTGTCGAGTTTCACCTTCTTCTTGCCGTTCGGCAGATCGACCATGCGTGTGTCGATGTGGATTGTACCATTAGGGCAGTTGCGCTCACATGTCTTGCAAGCGATGCACTTGTGGTTTCCGTTCTCATCATAGATTAATGTGAGAGTTGCACGGAACCTTTCTGGTATCTTCAGTGTAGCCCGATTCTCGGGGTACTGTTCGGTCACTTTTGGGGTCACGAGTTCCTTGCCTGTGACCTGCATACCCTTTATCAGGCTGTGAATGCCCGTAAAAAGAGAAACGAAATATTCCTTGATGCTCATTTCTTCTAAGTTTTTGCTAGTTATCCCACCAGTTGGGGTCTCAGGATTGCCACCTTGTGACCCCACTGTCAGGACTTCGTTAACATATTATCGCTGCACCTGCCCACCGATGATGTCGAGCAACTCGGTCGTAATGCTTTGCTGGCGCAACTTGTTGTACTCGAGGTTCAGTTCGTCGAGCAGCTCCTTGGCGTTGTCACTGGCCGTCTGCATGGCCATCACACGCGAGGCTTGCTCGCTGGCTGCACTCTCGGTAAAGACCTCCTGCATCATCGCACGCAAGTGCAATGGCAGCACACTATTGAAGATAGTGTTGGCATCCGGCTCAAAGAGACAAGGCTCGGCTGCTGCACGCGCATCCATCTGCTGGGCAATCGACTCGTAGCTCACCGGCAGCAGTTGCTCACGCGTGAACAACTGGCGGCTGGTGCTCTTGAAGTGCATATACAACACCTCAACGCGGTCGAAGTCACCATCCAGGAAGCGGTTGCGCAACATCGCGCTCAACTCATTGAGTTCATTGCCCGTGCTGCGGGTGTTCAGACTCGTGCGCTCGACCTGCAGGCCATCGCCGGCAATCTTGAGTGCGGCCTTGGTCAACTTCTTGCCCACGGGTATGATCGTGATCTTGATGTCACTGCCAAATTGTTCATGCGCCTTGTTGATGGTGGTGAGCAAATGCTTGAACAGGTTGATGTTGAACGCACCGCACAGACCGTCGTCACTGCCGAACACCACCAAGGCCAAGTGCTTAACGTCGCGAGTGACGATGAGCGGCGACGAGAATTCCTGGTCAGTGACAAGCAAGTGACTGATCACATGCTGCACCATGGCGCGATAGGGCGACAGGCGCTGCAACTGATAAGTGGCCTTGCGCATCTTGGCCGACGAAATCATCTTCATCGCACTCGTCGTCTTCTGCGTCGATGCGACCGAGCCAATGCGGCTTTTTAATTCACGTAGTGTTGACATTATTTTTTAGACTTTAGGCTTTAGACTTTAGACTTTAGTTGCTGATTTTCATCAAACTATATACTAATGTCCAATGTCTAACATCTAAACACTAGTTCTCGTACTTGCCGGCAATCTCGCGAGCAGCGTTCTTGAGTTTCTCCATCACATCGTCGTCGATCTTGCCACTGCGCAAGACATCGAGCACATCGCTCTGATGCTTGGCTCTGAGATACTGGACGAAGAGTTTCTCAAACTCACCCACCTGATCGACGGGCACACGCTGCAGCAAGCCGTTGACACCACAATAGATGATGGCAACCTGCTCCTCGACAGCCATAGGCTCGTACTGAGGTTGGACAAGCAGACGCTCGTTCTTGCGACCAGTGTCGATGGTGCGCGCGGTCACGGGGTCGATGTCGCCACCAAACTTGGTGAACGCCTCAAGCTCACGATACTGTGCCTGAGCAATCTTGAGCGTACCGGCGACCTTCTTCATGCACTTGATCTGTGCGTTACCACCCACACGGCTCACCGAGATACCCACATTGACAGCCGGACGAATACCGGCGTTGAACAATGCGGTCTCCAGATAGATCTGACCGTCGGTAATCGAGATGACGTTGGTGGGAATGTAAGCACTCACGTCGCCAGCCTGCGTCTCGATGATGGGCAGAGCGGTAAGCGAGCCACCACCCTTGACCATGGGCTTGAGCACATCGGGCAGATCGTTCATCACCGATGCCACTGCCTGGTTCTCATTAATCTTGGCCGCACGCTCGAGCAGACGGCTGTGCAGATAGAAGATATCGCCAGGATAAGCCTCACGTCCTGACGGACGTTTCAAGATCAGCGAGATCTCACGATAGGCCACAGCGTGCTTCGACAGGTCGTCATAGATGACCAGTGCATCGCGACCGGTGTCACGGAAGTACTCACCGATGGCTGCACCGGCAAAGGGAGCATAGTAGCGCATCGAGGCCGAGTCGGCTGCTGTTGCTGCCACCACCACGGTGTAGTCCATGGCTTTGTGCTCCTTGAGTGTATTGACCAGGGCTGCCACAGTCGAGGCCTTCTGCCCGATGGCCACGTAGATACAGTAGACTGGCTTGCCAGCCTCATAGTTCTGACGCTGATTGATGATGGTGTCGACAGCAATAGCGGTTTTGCCAATCTGTCGGTCACCAATGATAAGCTCGCGCTGTCCACGACCGATGGGAATCATCGAGTCGATGGCCTTGAGACCAGTCTGCAGCGGCTGGTTCACTGGCTGACGGAAGATGACACCAGGAGCCTTGCGCTCAAGCGGCAGGCGGATGCGCTTGCCGTCGATGGTGCCGCGTCCGTCGATGGGCTCGGCCAGGACATTGATGACACGTCCCAGCAGTCCCTCACCCACCTCGATAGAGGCAATCTCGCCCGTGCGGCTCACCTTCATGTTCTCGCTGATGGAGTCGACCTCATTGAGCAGAATGACACCAACGTCACTCTCCTCAAGGTTCATAGCAACACCTGTGACCCCGTTCTCGAACTGCACCAGTTCGTTGGCCTCAACATTGCTCAGGCCATAGACGTGTGCCACACCGTCGCCCACCTCCAGCACCGTACCGACTTCCTCGAACGATACATTGCGCTCAATGTCGCTCAGTTGTTGTTTCAGTATGTCGGATATTTCGCTTGGGTTAATCATTTGAATTAACTTAAGAGTTTAAAACGCAATTTATTCAATTCATTCTTGACCGACGCGTCAAGCAGCACATCGCCCACCTTGACGGTGAAACCGCCGATGAGATTCGGGTCCAGATTCTGCTCCACTTCCAGCGTGGTTCCAGGCATCTGCTTGCGCACGATGTCAACCACGGCATCGGCCTGCTCAGGGGGCAGCTGGGTTGCAGATGTAATCTCGACCTTGGCGATATCATGCTCTTGCCGGTAGAGGTTCACATAAGCGAGTGCGATTTTTCGCAAAAACTCGGCACGATTGTTTCTGATGACCAATAACAAGAACTTGTCGAGCGAACTACCGGGCTTAGCACCCACGAGCTGCATCATCACTCGCCCCTTGTCGGCCTCGGCTACATAGGGGTTGAGCAACACTCGCTTGATTTCGTCCAGACCCGTGAATCCACGGCTGAGCGGCTTCAACTGCTCATAAATCTCTTGCGAGTCGCCGTTCTCGACGGCCAACTTGTAGAGCGCCTTGGCATATCGCTTGGGAATGAGTCCGTCATTCATAGTCGGTTAGTTTTTAGTCTCGACCTCGTTCAAGTACTTGTCGACGAGTTCACGCTGCGCCTGGTCGTTCGACACATTCTTGCGCAGCACCTTCTCGGCAATCTGGAGTGCAATCTCGCTCACCTCGCGGCGCAACTGCTTCTCGCTCTCCTTCTTGGCCTGCTCAATCGACACCATAGCGGCTTCAGAAACTTTCTTGGCTTCGACGGCTGCCTCGCCACGCGCATCC
>Ga0247608_10008841_pt1 | contig 10104 bp, 9 predicted proteins | sample 176DNAGHGlowgp2_FD_193490 | JGI IMG/M metagenome (GOLD analysis project Ga0247608, IMG submission 193490) | Sheep rumen microbial communities from Palmerston North, Manawatu-Wanganui, New Zealand - 1766 DNA GHGlow gp2 | ecosystem: Host-associated > Mammals > Digestive system > Stomach > Rumen ... | reverse complement strand
TGTTGCCGGATTATTTGGAGGGTATCAAGGCTGCGGGTGGTCTCCCTGTCGTCTTGCCCCTTGAAATGTCGGAGTCGGACGCAAATCAGATGGCGGAGACCTGCAATGGGTTCTTGTTTACCGGCGGGCAGGATGTCTCGCCAGAGCTTTATGGCTTGGAGGATGCCACAGGGGCCATCGTTGCCAGTCCGGAACGCGACAAGATGGAAACGCTCTTGCTGTCTAAAGCCCTGCAAGCGGACAAGGCTGTCCTCGGCATCTGTCGGGGGCTTCAGTTCATCAACGTATTTTTGGGCGGCACGCTTTGGCAGGACCTTCCCTCGCAGCATCCTTCGGAAATCGCCCACCGGCAAGGCAAGCCTTACGGCGTTCCTTCGCATCAAGTCCAATTGAGTGGCAGCCTTAAGTCGTTGTTAGGCAAAGACATCCTCGAAGTGAACACGCTGCACCACCAGGCCGTCAAAGACCTCGGCAAAGGCTTGACAGCGATGGCCATCGCTCTCGACGGCATCGTCGAAGCGGTGCAAATGCTCGGCAAGCGTTTTGTCTGGGCCGTCCAATGGCATCCCGAATATATGTTCAAGACGGACAAGGATAGCTTGGCGGTTTTCTCTTGCTTCTTGGAGCATTGTTTTCAGTGATATGGCATTTTTCCAGCAATTCTTTTTCCCTTTGTGCCATGTTTAGAATAGAGGTTTTTTTAGTTGATGAGATTTACGGTGAACGGCTTTTGATTATCAAACCAAAAAGATTGCTTCGGGTCTTTATGGTAGGCATGAGGATTTTACGAGTGGTAACATCAACGAATGTTATGTAGTTCACAACAGCAAGGCTGTTGTCGTAAAGCCCGATTTGTTTGCCGTTTCTGACAAGGATACAGTCAAAAAACGGATAGAGGATGAAATAGAAAAACTGAGGACATAACCTTTTGGGCTATGTCCTCGTATGGGGGTCAGAAAGGTCCAGCTTGAATAATGCTGCGAAAGCAAATTGTTCGCGCCCTCTGACGACAATCTGACACTGCAAAAATACAAACATTTTCCCATTTTGCAAGTGCTTTGTCGAAAATTAATTGCTTTTTCGTATGAAGTTTGTGTTTGCAATACCATTTACTCCATCTCAGTCCTCAGCATCGCCTCAATCGGCACGGTGCTATCCATCAGGCCGATGCGGGTGTCGGAGGCGTGGCGGTTTACGCCAGTATATTCCAATGAGGCATCCTCGTAGCGGCGGAATTTTAGGATGGCGTCGTTCATCTGGGCGCGGTTGAAGACACCGACACGCAGAAGCAAGTCAAAATCATCGATGGTCAGGCCAAACAGTTTCAACAATCATCTGTTTATTCAAGTGGTTTCTCCATACCTGTTTTTACAGCCTCTTTTATTTTTTCCAGCAATTCATTTAATTTGCTTTTTTCTGGTTCGTCAAGATTCCCCCATTCACACTCGATGGCGTTTTCTTGCATTAATTGCTTTAGCATTTCTACATAATCAAACGCATCAAGAACAGTTCCTTTTTCAATCTGAACTTGAATGTCGCCTGATTCTGTCTTTTTAAAATGTAGTTTCATTTTATTCTGTGAATTTCTTTAAGTTGTATTTCTTTACTCTTTTCTTGATGGATGGTTTTCCACCATCGGTAATTGATGCAATTAAATCCAATACTGGTTTTCCGTCAATCTCCCCTTCTAATGGCGCAGACCTGATACATATTTTTCCTTTGGCATTCTCACAATAGATTATTTGTTGAGCGTCTCCCATCATTGGGATTGTTGCATTGTGGGAAACTAAAATTATTTGTTTTTGATTCTTGACTTTCTTTATTGCCTCTACAAGACCATCATTAATATACTTTGTTGCCAAATTGTCTTCTGGCTGGTCAATGATTATTGGGGCAATATCTTTATCGTAGCCCAAAATAAGGTCTAATAATACCGATGTTTTCCATCCTGCACTTAGGTTTTCGAATTCCTTACCGTCTTTGGTGACAATTTTATAGATGGTCTTATTATTTTGAGAAAAAACATCATATATACGATTTGAGAAATCATCATAATCTTGAACTTTAGGTCTTTGCTTGCTATAGCTTGATTCAAAAAGGTTACATGGTTGGATGTTTCCAAAACCATCTATCTTTTTGTCTGTTTTTAGCAAACCATTAAAGGCATCTAAAACAATTGTTCTATCCATCTTAAATTGGTTGCTAATATACAAGTGGTGTTCAGCAGAAACAATCTCTTTTGTGTCGATTTTTACTTGGTAATCTGCAATAGAGTCAAGATGTTTTTTGAATTTTCTGTTTAGATAAATATATCGGCTGATATTACTGAGTAATCCATCAAATTCTTGTGTTTTCGTTTGTTCTTCTTGATTCTCAGTTTTTAACTGTGAATCATAATTATCTGATGCTTTTTGGATTACATCGAATACAGAATCTTCTAATTCACTGTATTTATTTAGTTTTTGTAATAGTTCAATCAACTCGTCAATGTTTTTTGTAGACTCATTAGCGAAAGGATTTCCGCCGATAATCTTCTTTATTTCGTTTAATGTAGTGATATGACTATCTTTTTTCGATTTTGAATAACTAATTTGATCCCTGGTTTCTTCTTTTGGAATAAAAATGGTAAAAATGTTCTTTTTAACCGCCGTCATAACCAATAGATGCCCAATTTGAGGAGTCTTTTTGAATTTGTTTTCTATAATTTCAATATCTTTTACAGCTTGAATTAGCTGTGAAATGTCTTTTTTCAAAGTTGCCAAACTGGTCTCAACCAAACTTAAAACTTCCCTGTTATCTGGGAAGATACTCTTAACAATATCAATATCTTCAATCCTATGTTCATCATCATTCCCGACAACTTTCATAATATAATTCTGGCTCAAATAATGAGGTTGAATATTTGATGGATTAACAATGTTTATTTTATCCACATCAAAAGTTTTATAGTCGGAATCTTCGAAACCACAATTTGATAGTTTTCGCCAAATAGAGTCAACTAAAAGTGTTTTCCCACTTGAAGATCCACCTATTACCACATTTAGCCCAGAACAAAATCTAACATCAATATCTATTTTGTCGTTAGAATATTTAACTTGTTCAATAAACTCTGCCCAAGAATTAGGCTTTTCTTGTTGGTATACTAACCTTGACTTTTCAGATAGCGATAACCGTAATCCCTCGAATGTGGGATTTGCAAACATCCATGTTGGGATAAGAGGTTCAGCCTTTGAATCTTTGGCTTCGGGATAACGGGCTGGATTATAATTATCAGAACAAGTAATCAGGTTAACAAATCCACTAATCCCTAAACGTTTAAAATATTGATCCGTCTCGTCTCTGCCGCTTTCACTCCTTGCTGTAAAGCCGTCAAACTGATTATAATAGATGCTTCTTTCAATCATGGAATCAAATCTTCTACCTTCTGGGATTGCCTTATTGAATGTCGCATGAGTTTGCCCACCATGAGGTAACAAAACAAAATCATGGGAATCAAATTCATTTATTATCATCTCCAATGTGGGAATACTTTCATCTTTTTTCTCTACTATTTTATTCGGATATAATTTATCTAGAATAGTATTTATATTATCAATATTTTCCCCTGTAATATCATCTTTGAAAATCATATGACAATGATATGCTTCTGTATCTTTAACATAGTGAATGTGCAGTTCTACACCAAGAAGCATGTGAATATCAGCCCCACATTTAGACAATGCATCCAAATACACTTTCTTGTTAATGGTATTATGGTCAGAAAACGAGATTAAGGCATTTTGACCTTGTGCTGATTGCCTTATATTCTTAAACAACGAGTCAATATCATAATTCAAATTCAAGTTGTTAGGATTCTCGGAAGTATGAATGTGGATGTCTATGTATACGGATTCCATATGATATTTACATTTTTAGTCTTGTATTATTTATCTGTCAACGACCTGTTTTGTAGCGGCAATGTTGCGTTCGGCGTTGCATATAACGCTTTGCAAATGAAGCTTTTCGATTTGTCTGACTAGGTCTTCAATAATAGGAAAATCAATCTCCCCATTTGGAGTTTGTGGCAAAGATATCGTTAGGTCGAAACTTTGAGAACTTCGTAATTTTTTGCCAAAGGAGTATTTCCCCTTGAGTGCTTTTCTTATTGCAGCTACGATAAAAACCATTTGCTTTTCCGAATACTGTACTTGATCGCTCCAATATACACCAGTGTCATCACCAGCACCAAAAGAATAGTTGCGATAGAATGCATTACCAAAAATGTCTATTGTTATTGAGTTAGAAGGAAATTGTGCTATGGGGTTGGCAATATACCCAACAACCCCCTGGTTTGTGGTTCCAGACATTACAAATGGAATATTGCCAGGAAGTTGGTCCATCTTTTTTACTCGCCGTCCCTGCTCAATATGGTTAAATAATTCTTTGAGCTTGTAATCTCCCCACTTAATAGTGGCAAGCTGTGTGTCAAGTGAAATAAATATTTTTTCCAATACTTCTTCATTTTTGCCTTTCCCGACAATTATCTTTGACACTTCCCAATCTAAATAGTTGGATACAGAAATTCTGAAATCTTCTAAATTGGGGCAGATGTCAGCTGGTGCGCTTTGGTTCCAATCGGTTCCATCAATTGGATTAATATTCCCCTCGTAATATTCTTGCTCGGTTAAATAATGGAGTTTGTTACGCCCGAATCGCACTATATCAACCAACTCAGCATAACGCTCACAAGCATGATCGGTATCATATAAATTATTACTGGCTTTTTTGCGATTGGTTCGAGTATAGCCGTCGTTACTGAAATCGATAAACTTCACAATATCATCTTTCTGGTGTGCTTCGCCTACACGGAATACATAAATATAAGTTTGTACACCACTTTTCCCACGAAATAGATCTAAAGGCATCTTGATGGATGCCAACAAAGTAGAATGTTGAAGGACACGGCGGTTATAGTCGGCGGCTTTGCCACTACCTGTACTATCTTGAATAATGATGGCAGCATAACCATGTTCCATCATGGACAGTGCTTTTTCCACGAATACCATGCCGTTACCAGCTGCAGAGTAAGGGGGATTAAGAACAAATGCGTCGGCGGGGAAAGGCTCTCCTGGACAGATGAATCCATAATTACCGTCGAAATCAGAGAGGGAATCTTTGTTGAGTATATTCGACGAACCATCACCCATAAGGATCATATTGAGAATGGCAAGCATATAGATACTTGGCAAAATTTCGATACCCAAGATTTGAGTTGCCTTGATATGGTTCTCCACTATGGCCAGTTCTTCTGGAGAATGAATCTTTTGCTTGGCATCAGCAAGCATCTCGTTCATGGCGGCCACAAGGAGACCTGCACTGCCAGTGGCAAAGTCCCATACGTAACTATTCATATTCACGCGAGCCAATCGGACAAGTAGTGTAGCAACATACGAAGGCGTAAGGACAACATCGTTAAGACGGTCTTGTGTAAAACCAAGCCAATTGTACATTTCATTAAAAAGGCGACCTGTGAAATCGGTAGTGAGTCCAATTTTATAATAAATGCCAAGATCGTCGATGATTTTTACAAAAACACGACGCAGTTGGCTCTCGCCATCAACAGGGCGATTGATATTATCATTAGTAAGAGTGTTTTCAAGTGTTCGAACAATGAGATCTCGTTTGTTATCTGGGAGATGTTTCTCGCTTAGGAAAGCTTTTATCTTACGCACAATAATATCACCGTCACGGTTGTCTTTCTCTTCTGAACTGATCAGTTCGCTTTTCTCCAATGGGCGTACCTTTCCAGGAATACCGAGAGTAGCCATAATGGAGGCGGCCACAAGATATACGCGGTCGTTTTCCGAAAGACCTTTTTCGTTTTGATATATGTCGTTGTTGAGTCGGACAAGACTGAAATTGATTTCTTGCTCGCGACGCTGCTTAATGTGCTCAATTTCTTCGGGCGAAAGGCAGAGCTCTTTTACTTTCTCGATGAATGCGTTGAAATACTTCGGTGCGAGGAAAGAAAGGTCAGTGTAGTCGTCCACTCGTTGACCAGTGCCGAAGTTGCTCTTCGATACATAATACACACCTATTTCATGGCGCAGTTTGCCTGTGGCATCCATGTAACCAGTAATACCAATGGCGATGATGTCGGTATAGGCAGTATAATGTAACAAGGCATTGGCATAATGCACTGCACCATTGACAGCATAAGCGTTGATGTTCTTGAAATCAGACAATCCTTTGGTATTGCGGTTGGCCACATGGCCATCTGCATCAAGTTTGACGAGTTTGTCTTTATACCCTTTATATTCTATAAGGACAGGCCAATTGTTTCCATACTTGTCACATAGCAACAACTTGCAGTCGGGGCGATTGCCGCCACTGCCACCTTGTTTGGAATAATACTCATTGAGGGCGTTATCAATGTCAGAATTCAATGATTGTTGCTCCAGCCGATAGTCAAGTTTGTATTGCTTGAGCCAAGCATTAGCGAGGTCGGCGATTTGGGGTTCGACGGATTGGGGTGCCATATTATAAATAACTTGTTTGTTGTCAGTTGTTTTTATTACTTCATTAGTTATTGTCTGTCGCCGGCAAAATTACATCCCATACTCCATCTCCCTCATAAACTCATCAGCCACATACAAATCTCCATAAAGGTAAAGACCGGTGGATTTGTCGTGAAGGTCAGCGCAGGTCTGGCTTTCGTAAAACAGTTGCAATGCTTTCACGGGTTCAATATTCAGCCGTTTGGACAACTCCATTGAAATGGCGCCAATGCGGTTGCTCATGATAATCTCCTGTATGACAGGCGACTTAACGGGGTCGTCATATTGCTTCTGTTCCACCATTTCACTCATTTCCCGTTCTCCCAATTGTCCAGACATTCCGCCAACACTTCCGCAAGGTTCTCTCGGCTCTCACTATGAAGGGTTTCGTAGTGCGGAAGTATAAACCGCTCTATCAGCCCCACGCGCTTCATCCGTTGATACACCTCTTTATAAGATGTGTTCAGCAGTCGGGCAGTGGTCTCGACGCAAGTGGCTACAAAAGTCATAATCACTTGTGTCTTTGGTATTTCTACAACATTCTTCATAATGCAAGTTTCAAGAACGATTATTTATCACCGCAAAAATACAAATCTTTCCTCATTCAACAAAAAACCGTTATGTAAATAGCTTGATTTACATCACCCTCCCAATATACCTCACAAACCCTTCAATAAGATTTATTCCTCTATTTCCTTTATTTCCTTCACTTCTGCATCATCGGCAGGGAGAAGATAGTCGGAAGCCTTTTCGGGAGAGATAACACTATGTCCGATTTGTCTTTCAATGTCCTTTCGGGCAAGTTTGGCAGCGTTGCCGCCGCTTTGTGCGACTTGCTTGTTCTCGGCCATCGTCTTGGGATTGCGGTGGCGTGAAATCTCGGTGGTGGCAGCTTCGGCAAGCGTATTCAAGGCCAATTCCAAAGTGGTCATGTTGTCGCGAAGGTTTTCCTTGGTCAAGCCTTTATAAGTTTTGTACTGCCCAGTGGTCATGCCGCTCCAAGCCTTGGTGAGGATGTTGGTCAGCATGGCATAGTCTTTTTGCTCGGTCACGCCCGAGCGTTTCCATTCGTTGGTGAGTTCGTTGCGCGTGCGGATGGACTTCATGCGGTTTTCAATCCATTTGTCGGAATAACCTTGTCGGCGGTAGTCCTCAACGGCCATTTGGAAAGTCAACTCAGGATCAATCATCTGGTCGATGCGCTGCTTGCCTATCTCGGCAAGCCATTGTTTCAAAGGCTCAGCCTTTTTGGAAGGGATGGATTGTATGACACGGAAAACACCTTCCAATGTGGCGGCTTGAGTCATGCGGTATTTTCCGTCGGGGGCCAACATTCGAACAGGGGGACAAATTGTCCCCCACTTGGATTTTAATTCTGGGTCGCGTTTAAGCATTTTCTTTATGTAATCGCGAGGATTGACTGTTTCTGTCAAAACTTGCACAATATCCGCTATCGAGAAATAGTATTCCTGTTCTTCCTCGTTCCAGACAATGCGGACATTGATGTCCTCAAACACTTGAATTATAGACTCATTGCTCATGGTGTTCCTGTTGGTTTTAACGATGCAAATCTACAAAAACTTTCGGCAAATTCAAACAATTTTGCCGATAACAAAACGTATTATTCCATCACCCTTTCAATATACCTCACAAACTCTTCAATACATCCCATCCATTAGTTTATTTTGTCTTGCTGTTATTAGTTTATTTTGTCTTGCTGTTATTAGTTTATTTTGCTTCGCTGTTATTAGTTTATTTTGTCTTACTGCTATTAGTTTTTGACGCAAAAGATACATAAATCTTTCTATTTCAACAACATATTTACTGCAAAAAGTAATAAAAACGCTCCACTTTGTGCTGCAGGGTTTTATTATTTGCGGCAGTTTTTATTAGTTTATTTTGCCTTTCTGTTATTAGTTTATTTTGCAAGCATCTTCCCAAGCAGATGCTTCAAAGCCGCTGGAAGCTCCTCTGGCTCCATCATCCGAAGGGTGGCGTTGATTTCTTCGAGCAGCTCGGGATAATGCACACTCTGCGCGTACGCCAACTTGATGGCTAAGCTCTTCACACCGATGGGCTCATCGGAAAGAATGGCGTTGAAGCAGAAATCGAGGAAATCGGTGCGGATGTGGTCGGGGTCGAAGGAGGTCCGTTCCAAGAGGTTCATGATCAGGCGGCGTTTGGTGGTGCTTGCCGTGCGCATGGCCTCGTCGATGAGGATGTTTTGGCGCTCGGCCAACCAAGCATCGGCAGTCTTGGGTGAATGGGTCAGCACCCAGGCGGCGTTGTCGGAAATGCGTTTGTCAGGGTCGAAGAGCAACTGAAACAGCTCCTCTTTGAAGTCGGCTCCGGCCAAGGCCTTGACGTCGTTGCCGCTGATTCTGCCTGGTAATATCGCTTTCAGTTCTGACATAATGGTTTATTTCACAACAAATTTCGTCGTTTCACTCGTTCAAGTTTGATTTACACCGCAAAGCTACATCTTTTTTCATTTTCAATGGTGATTTGGATGCACATTGTCCACATTATTGTCCACATTTGGTTTTCGTTTCGGAATGGATATTGCGCTAATTTTGCGACCAAATTGATATGGACAAAAAGGCACACTTACAATGAAACAAGAAATCAACCCACAGGAGACGAATCGGGCACAAGCATTTGAGCTATGGATGAAGTCGCCCATGCCGATGGTGACGCTCACCAAGACCTTCGACGTGACGCGGCTTTATAAGGTGAGCAGACGAAAAGGGTTGAAATTCAATGCGATTTTGTGCTGGTGCATCGGCAAGGCAGCAAGCCAGACGGAGGAATTCTTCTTGCTTCCCGAGCATGAGAATCTGTATAAGTACGACAGACTTGCTATCAACGTGATTGTAAACAACCAGGTTGGTGGTATCAATTCGTGCGACATTCCTTATACTGATGATTTTGAGCATTTTAGTGCCGAATACTTGACTTTGACTCAATCGGCAAGTATGTCTTGTAAAAGCACTTTCGAGGCTGATTCCATGGTCATTGGGACTTCGGCAATGACTGCTACCGAGTTGGATGGCATCATCAACCAATATACAGACCAGTTTTGCAACCCGATGGTGATGTGGGGCAAATATCGCAAAGGTTGGCTCAAGGTCACCTTACCCATATCCTTCCAGTTCCATCATGTGCAGATGGATGGGGGACATGGAGCAAGATTTTTGGATGAATTGCAAAAAAACATAAAGGTCTTTGAGTATGACAATAATATTGAATACAATTGAGGAAAAATCTGTTTTAGAACAAATTAGCAATCTTATTAAAGACGATGATAAGGAGATTGTCAATACTTCGGACATGAAAATCGCCCATTGTATGGGCTGCAACCAGTGCTGGCTTAAAACACCTGGCATTTGCGCTATCAAGGACGATTATGAGAGCATTCTCAAGAAACTGGTGAAGGCCGATAACCTCTGGCTTGTCTCCGACACACGATTCGGCTTTTTGGATTACAAAGGCAAACGAATGATGGATCGTATTATGCCTATGCTGAACATGACCATCGGTTTCCGCGATGGCTGGATGCGCCATGAGT
>Ga0247608_10008835_pt1 | contig 10109 bp, 8 predicted proteins | sample 176DNAGHGlowgp2_FD_193490 | JGI IMG/M metagenome (GOLD analysis project Ga0247608, IMG submission 193490) | Sheep rumen microbial communities from Palmerston North, Manawatu-Wanganui, New Zealand - 1766 DNA GHGlow gp2 | ecosystem: Host-associated > Mammals > Digestive system > Stomach > Rumen ... | reverse complement strand
TGAGGTCAATGCCAAGAAGGAATGGAACTATATGGCTACCTCGGACATCAGCGCTTATACCGCTGCTTACACCAGAGCATTCAGAGTTTTCTATAATGCTATAAAGAGTGTGAATGCAGGTGCTGGTGTTTATATTTCCCTGGATCAGCAGTGGAACAGGAACAGAAGTAACAATCCCGATTTTGATGCAAGAGACATGCTTGATATTTTTGCGGCATCTCTAAGGGAGTATGGAGATATAGACTGGGGAGTTGCACACCACCCCTATTCATATCCTAATGAAAACACCCCTTTTTGGAATTCTTCAAGCCTTGTTACCAATTCCGCAGATACTTCTATAATTACCATGAATAACATAGAAGTTTTGACTAATTACATGCAGCAGGAATCGATGCTTTCTCCTTCGGGAAATGTCAGATCGATCATATTAAGTGAGATGGGATATTCGTCCACCTCCGGCGAAGCTCTGCAGGCAGCAGCTTTTGCCTATGCTTACACTAAGATAGCAAGTAACAGCTGTATAGATGCCATGATGCTCTCAAGACAGACGGATGCAGCTGATGAAATTGCCCAGTTCGGTCTTGCGCTTGGACTGTGTACAACATCCGGGGCTCACAAGTATATCTATGATGTGTATAAATACATAGATACTCCACGCAGGAACGAAGTTATAGCCTTTGCCAAGCCAATAGTCGGGAAGGACTTTTGACCATAGAAATTACTAAATTATCAAGCAAAGCAGGAGGGTTATGAAAAGATGACAAACGCAGAAAAAGCATTGAAGCTTCACGAAGAGTGGAACGGAAAACTGGAGATCACATCGAAAGCCAAAGTTAGATCAAGAGAAGACCTTGCGCTGGCTTATACTCCCGGAGTAGCAGAGCCCTGCAAACTGATTGCAGAGGATAAGGAACTAGCTTATAAATACACTACCAAAGCTAACACAATAGCTGTAGTATCAGACGGAAGTGCAGTGCTTGGACTTGGTAATATCGGTCCGCATGCTGCAATGCCTGTTATGGAAGGAAAAGCAGTTTTGTTCAAGGAATTTGCAGGGGTAAACGCAGTTCCGATATGTCTTGACACACAGGATACAGAAGAGATCATTAAGACTGTAAAGTATCTTGCACCTACATACGGCGGCATCAATCTTGAGGATATATCGGCACCCAGATGTTTTGAAATAGAGGAAAGACTTAAGGCAGAACTCGATATACCTGTTTTCCATGATGACCAGCACGGAACAGCCATCGTTGTTCTTGCAGGTGTTATAAATGGATTAAAGGTAGTCGGCAAAAAGAAGGAAGACTGCAAGGTAGTAGTTAACGGAGCAGGAAGTGCCGGAATTGCAATAACAAAGCTCATGCTCAGATATGGCTTTAAGGACGTTACAATGTGTGACAGAAACGGCATTATCTGCAGCAGCTACGAGAACCTCAACTGGATGCAGAAAAAGATGCTCGATGAGACAAACCTTTCTGATAAGAGCGGAAGCCTTGCAGATGCTCTTGTAGGAGCAGATATATTCGTAGGTGTTTCGGCGCCCGGAATTGTTTCGGAAGATATGGTCAGGAGCATGAACAAGGATGCAATCCTTTTTGCTATGGCCAATCCCACACCTGAGATCATGCCTGACCTTGCCAAAAAAGCAGGAGCCAGAGTCATTGGAACCGGAAGATCGGATTTCCCCAATCAGGTTAATAACGTTCTGGTATTCCCCGGCATATTCAGGGGAGCACTTGAGGCGAGAGTATCACAGATAACAGAGGATATGAAGCTTGCAGCGGCAAATGCGCTCGCTGATCTTATCAGCGATGATGAGCTTTCAGAGGAGAATATCCTTCCTGAGGCATTTGATCCCAGATGTGCAGATGCAGTATCTTCAGCAGTTAAGAAGTTCGCAAAGTAAAAGCATTTTTTTGAGAGGCAATTAATGAGTTCACAGTATCTGACTTTATATAAAATGATAGTTTTGTATATGCTTAAGCGTTCATCAGACAGGCTTAGTAAAGCGCAGATATACGATTTTATTCTTGATAATGAATATACTAACTTTCTGACTCTCCAGGAGGTCTTCGGAGAACTTGCGGAATCTGAGCTTATCACAGAAACAAGCGAGGGAAACCGCACCTATCTTATGATGACACCTGCCGGCGAGGAGGCGCTTGGATTTTTCGGAAACAGGATCAATCCGGCAATAAAGGAACAGATAGATCTGTACTTCAAGGAAAACGGCATGAAGATGATAGATGATACATCCATAAATGCCTATTATAAAAAGACAGCAGAAAACGAATATACAGCCTATCTGTCTGCAAGAGAGGGTGGAAGTTCAATAATCGATATCTCCATTCCTCTTTTCACCGAGCCTATGGCTGAATCTGTATGCGACAACTGGAGAAAAAAGAACCAGGACATCTACCAGTACATTATGAAGGAACTTATGTAAGTAAGACCTGCGCATTTAATACCGTCGTCATGGCGCCTTGAAGCGTGTGCATGGCCTCCCGGTATGCGGGGGAACTTCGTTAAATAAAAACCTTTGCTAACCTTAATAAATATTAAGGTTATGCAAAGGTTTTTTTTATATGCGTATAGTAATCTCTCTTTTGGACTTTTAGTTGAAAGGGGTAATTACTGATGAAGATAAAGGAACTGCTTGGAAAAAAGAAGACAAGAATAATAGCGATAGCTGTGACGATAGTTGTTATCACTGCTTCTGTCTCAACATTTGGCGTGGTAAGAGCAAATAAGAAGGATGCCAATGAAATGGTGCCGGTTACTGAAACCTGTGAGGTTACAAGACAGGACCTTAAGAAGACGATCAGCCTAAATGGAACTATCGCCGCTCTTGATAAACAGAGTGTTGCCAGTGAACTTACCGGTGTAAAGATCAATTCGCTCAAGGTCAGAGTTGGTGACAGGGTTAAAAAAGGCGATGTGATCGCAGAGCTTGATACGACTAACACGCAGAAATATCTTGATAAAGCAAAGGATGCTCTTAATATAGCAAAACAGAAGGACTCTCTTGAACTTGCAGCAGCTCAGAGAAATTATGATGCCGCAGTAGAAACTGCAAGGATCCAGATCGAGAGAGCAGAAAAGGAAGCCGAAAAAGCTGACAAAGCCTACAACGACGCAGTCACAGCATCAGATACGGCAAATGCAGAAAACAGCAGCGCTGCAAGTGATGTAAATGACAAAGTAAGTTCTGAAAACAGCGCAAAGGATGACCTTGGAAGCGCCGTGTCGGATGCATCAAAAAGCGAAAAGAAATTATCCAAAGCGCAGTCTGCTTATGACGATGCCAATAAGAATGTATCAGACCTTGAAGGAACAATATCGAAATTAAAAACTGATTACGAAGCATATACAAAGGGCGATTTCACTACAGCTTCCGGCAGGTTTAACAGAGCAAGTGATGAGCTTAATTCAGCAAAGAATGCTCTCAAAAACGCAGAGGATAAAAAGACAGCGCTTGATGGTAATACCGAGGCAACAGATGAGGAACTGTCAAAAGCGCAGGATGATCTTGATAAGGCAAAAGAGGCTCTTGCAACAGCTCAGGGCGCTTATGACGAAGCAAAAGGATCATACGACAGCGCAAAACAAAAGCTTGATGATATATCAGCTCAGATATCATCTGCAGAGAGTGAATACAAAACCGCAGTAGATGAAAGAGATAAAAAAGAGAAAAAAGTAAACAAAGCCCAGAAAGAAAATGATAAAGATAAAAAGGAAATAGAAAGTAAGCAAAAGGCTCTTGATGATGCCCAGGAAAAGCTATCCGAAGCAAAATCAAAACAGGCAGAGGCAGAGAGCGAAGCAAAGAGTGCCAAGGAAGAAATAAAGGGCGCAAAAGACAGCGCAGAAAAGGCACAGGAGGCCAAGGAAGATCAGCAGAGAGAAAATGATAAAACTGTTGCCGATTCCAAAGACAGCTACTCAGAAGCTAAGTTAACAGAGGGCACAAACACCTTGGAAGCACAGCAGGAAGTCGATAAATATGAGCAGGAACTTGAAAAAGCAACTGTTGTTGCTCCCTGCGACGGACTGGTAACTTCTGTTGGTGTCAAGGAAGGCGGAATCTACGATAACGGAAACGAGATAGCCCTTATACAGAATGACAGCGGCTATAAAGTAACCGCAACTGTAGACCAGTACGACATCTGCGATATAAAGGAAGGTATGAAGGTTAAGATAAAAACCGACTCTGTAGATGAGGAGATGGATGGAACGCTTACCTTTGTTTCACCGATCCCGCAGGGAACTTCAGCTCAAAGCGATAGTGAGCAGAGCGCAACAGGAACTTCCGCAGACTATCCGATAGAGGTATCTATAGAAGGCGGGATGGAAGACAGACTAAGGATCGGAATGACAGCTAAGATAACAATACTCGAGGAAGAATCCGATAACTGCCTTACTGTACCTGACAACTGCGTACAGACAGCAGAAGACGGAAGTCTTTTCGTTGAGAAGGCAGTACCTGATGAAAATGGCAATCTCATGCCTTCAGGAGAACATATTACTGTGACCTACGGTGTAAAAACCGACTATTACGTAGAAGTTAAGGGCGAAGGGTTAGAGGAAGGAATGAGCGTAGTGGTACCGCCTGCAGACGATTTTTCTTTCACGGATGAGGAAAATACAGATAATTCTGGCAGCATAGAGGAGTGGTGATGAGTAAAATAATAATTCCGGAAACAATGATCGAAGCAAAAGGAATAGTAAAAAGATTCAACGTAGGTTGTGAAAATGAGCTTGAGATACTGCACGGCATTGACCTTAATGTGAAAAAAGGTGAATTCGTTTCTATAGTCGGCACTTCAGGCTCAGGTAAATCTACCCTTATGAATATAATAGGACTCCTCGATAAGCCGACAGAAGGCTCATATCTTCTGGACGGAGTCGACGTGTGCAAAGCCGGGGATAAAGAACTGTCGCATATAAGAAATAAAAAGATAGGCTTTGTTTTTCAGACCTATAATCTTATAGCAAGGACAAGTGCCTTGAAAAACGTGGAGCTTCCAATGCTCTATGCCAAAGTAAGTGCAAAAGAGAGAAAAGAGAGAGCTCTGGAACTACTTGAACTTGTTGAAATGAAAGAAAGAGTCGGGCATACACCTGATGAATTATCCGGAGGACAAAAGCAGAGAGTTGCAATAGCAAGAGCTCTTGTAAATCACCCTTCCATAATACTTGCAGATGAGCCGACAGGCGCACTTGATTCTTCTACCGGAAGAAAAATAATGGACCTTTTTCATAAGCTGCATGAAGAGCAGGGAATCACTATTGTTTTCATAACGCACTCTCCGGAACTTGCTAAGGAGACAGAGAGGATACTTACCTTAAAAGACGGCTCTTTCATAGATGAGAGGATGGGAATAAAATATGCTTCTTGAAAATGTAATGCTGGCACTTACCGGTCTTCTGGCAAATAAGATGAGAACTTTTCTTACAATGCTCGGAATAATAATCGGAATCGCATCTGTTATAGGAATAATGACTGTTGGAGATGCCATGAACAAATCGGTAATGGGCTCCATGGGAGATATGGGAGTTAATAATATCACGGTCTTCGTCACTCAGAAAATGGATGATGATTACAATTTTGAGAGTGAAGAATATGTCCGTGATATGAAGGATAAGGACTATTTTTCCGAGGATATGATACAGGATATCTCCGGTCATTTTGCAGGCAGAATAGAAGGCGTTGCTCTTAAAAAATCCGCAGGAGAAGTCAAGATTGAGGACGGAAAAAAATACGCCAATATAAATCTTGAAGGTGATAACAGTGTTGCTTTTTCACAGGCAGGACTAAAGATCATCGCAGGCAGAGGAATAACGAAAAGCGAACAGCATGACGCGCGAAAAGTAATCGTAGTTTCAGACAGATATGTAGACAATATGCTGGGAGGGGATACGCAAGGCGCTCTCGGGAAAAATGTTGAAGCCGTAATAGGTAATAAGTACTACGAATATACAATAGTAGGGGTATATGAATACTCTGAGAGCAGCGGCCAGAGCCAGGGTGCAGGAAAATCCAGAAGGGATGTGCGGACAAATGCATATATTCCTTTAAGGACAGCGCTGATACAGCTTCGAGAAAAAAATCAGTATGACGAGATGGAGGTCATAGCCAAAAGCGGAGAGGACCAGGGGATTCTTTCAAATGAAATACAAAATTATCTTAATCAGAAATACTATAAGGATAATGATGCCTATGAGTCTTATGCCTATAGCATGAAGGAAGAGATAAAGTCCATGGAATCTATGCTGAACACACAGACCTATGCATTTGCGGCAATAGGTGCCATATCACTTCTTGTTGGCGGAATCGGAGTAATGAATATCATGATAGTATCAATAACCGAGAGAACAAGAGAGATAGGTACGAGAAAAGCTCTTGGAGCAACAAATGGATGTATAAGACTTCAGTTCATCACTGAAGCTGTAGTAGTATGTCTTATAGGTGGTATTCTCGGAGTAATAGTTGGTGAAGTTTTCGGAATGATCGCTTCCAAAATGATGGGATATAGCGGAACAGCATCACCTGGCGGTATAATATTCTGTGTAATGTTTTCTATGGCATTTGGAGTATTTTTTGGATACTACCCTGCAAACAAAGCTGCAAAGCTCAACCCTATAGAGGCGCTTAGATATGAATGATGGAAAATACAAGGTACTCATAGCTGAAGATGATGTGGATATAATAGCACTGCTTAGACTTTATCTTGAAAATGCAAGCTATGAAGTTGTTTCTGTTGAGAATGGAAGTGAGGCACTCACTGCAATTGATAGGGAGCTTCCCGACCTTTTTATATGCGATATCATGATGCCCGGATTGAACGGATTTGAAGTTATAAAAGCTGTGCGCGATAGCGGCAATAATATTCCTATTATGGTTTTATCTGCCAAAAATCAGGACAGCGACAGGATTCTTGGTCTTGATATCGGCGCAGATGATTACATGGTAAAACCTTTTAATCCACTTGAAATAGTGGCAAAGGCCAATTCTCTGATGCGAAGGTTTTACAAGCTTGGAAGCAGTGAGTTTTCACAGAATACTGTTTATACAATTGGAGAGCTTACTCTTGACGTGGAAAAAGCAAGGCTTATGAAAAATGGCGAAGAGGTTCTTCTTACTCCGACTGAATTCAAGATACTCCTGCTCCTTATGAAAAACCCGGGCCGCGTATTTACCAAGGTCCAGATTTATGAGCATGTTAACGGAGAATATTACGAAAACGATGATAATTCTCTTATGGTACACATGAGTAAGCTCAGGGATAAGATTGAAGAGGACAGCAAGAACCCCAGATATATAAAAACAGTCAGAGGACTTGGCTATAAAATGGAGCGGAATGTCTAAATGAAAAAAGTATTTTCTTCCATGAAACGGGAAAAAGGCACATTATATTCGCTGGTTACCAGGTATTACATATTTTTTGCGGCAGCAGTCCTTTTGCTTTCTTTTATTATAGTAAACCTTACAGGCAGAGTAATCACGCAGATGGAGCTTGCTCCGGGAGTCAGTAGATTTATAAGCAATTACAGCCTGATCAGGAGTGAAAAATATGACAAACTCAATATCAGAAAGTACCTAGGCGAAAAAAGCTATTTTGAAGTTCTTGATGAGAATGCAAATGTTATTTATACAAGTGACGATTCAAAAAATAATGTCTATACTTTGGAGGAACTGGAGTTTATACCGCAGGAGTCGGGAGACACTTATTATTACCTGGAAAATGTCTTCGATGATAAGGGCAATATAACAGGATATCTTCTTAACAAGTATTCCCTTATAAAACAGGAGGACGGAGATTATTACGGACTTACAGGTACTGTGTCACTTGATGCGGACAGGAATGTTGTTTTTGCCGATTATGGAATTGGATTTGATCGCATTTCGAAAAAAGAATTTGACATCATCTATGGCAATGAAGAAGAAACATATCTTCAGAAATATGAATATACCACCAATTCCGGAAAACATAGGACTATGTTGCTCCATCAGAATTTCAATAATTCATCCTTAAACAGTGAGTACAGAAGGGTATATATGACGGCAATCCTGTCATTCCTTCTTATCTTTGCTATTTTTGTAATTCTGTTTGTTTTTCATACTTCATTTGCTGTGCGAAAGCCTATTACTATGCTGCAGGATGCTATGAAGGAGCTCGGAAGCGGCAACAAAGACATAGCGATTACCTACTCAGGTCCCAAGGAATTTGTAAGGATCGTCGACTCCTTCAATGACATGACAGGCAAGCTCTATGAAGCAGAACAGGAAAAAGACAAGCTGGAAAAAGAAAGACAGAAGATGCTTGCAGACATATCACATGACTTAAAGACCCCTATAACTGTGATACAGGGCTATTCCAGAGCGGTAGCCGATGGAATGGTCCCGGATAATGAAAAAGAAAAATATCTAAATACCATAAGCCGCAAGGCTGACAATCTGGCGGAACTGATTGATACATTTTCCGAATACTCAAAACTTGAGCATCCCGAATTCAAGCTGTATAAAAAAGATTGTGATATATGCGAATATCTAAGAGAATATCTTGCCGATAAGTACAGCGAACTCGATATAGCCGGATACAGCATGGAGATAGATATTCCAGAAGAAAAGATAGTAAAGTGCATCGACACCTCCCAGCTAAAGAGGGTGTTTGAAAACATAATATCCAACTCAGTTAAATCCAATCCCGCAGGAACCCTTATATATGCAGGAATGAAGAGGGATGGGGATAAAGTCATAATAAGACTCGGAGATGATGGCAACGGAATCCCGGGGGCCATCAAGGATGACATCTTCAAGCCCTTCGTCGTAGGCGATGAAGCCCGCACAAGCGGAAGAGGCACAGGCCTTGGCCTGTCTATCGCCAAACTTATAGTTGAAGCTCACGGCGGCACAATCCGCCTCCTTGAAAAAGACGAAACAACTTACAGCACCGTGTTTGAAATAGTTCTGTAAATAGTAACTATTCACGGCTTTTTAGGCAGCCAGCTCATTCCCTGGTCTGTTGCCACCTCCGGAGTATAAAAACGTAAATGCCCGTCATTCCTTTGAATTCATAGTGTCTACGTGACATGCTACTCTTAACTTATTGCAGTTCACGTAGAAATAAGCAGATATTTAGGCGGATTACGTGAGGAGAGGTTCTGTTAAAAAGGGGTATCGCGTAGAGTGGCTGAAATATTTAGACGAATTACGTGAGGAAAACTTTTGCTAAAAGGAGATATCACGTAGAGTGGCTGAAATATTTAAACGAATTACGTGAGGAGGACTTTTGTTAAAAGGGGCTATCGCGTAGAACGGCTGAAATATCATTGCGAAACTACCTAAAAATAGTCTAAAAGATAAAGCGGTCTCACGTAGAACGCCTATTTTGCATTTACTACATTTTCTTATCTAAATGACATTGACTGTGAATAGTAATAAAAAACTTTTTATTAAATACAATCGAAATCCGTGGTCTTATGCACTCTTTTCGGCTACAATGAAAGGAGAATTGCAGTAAGTGGAGGACAGAATATATGTTATCCAAAGTCGATATTGATGTATTAAAAGGTGAATATGAACGTACCATTGCCAAGAAGGATGCTATCATAAACGAGAAGGACCATGCACTGTCCGAGAAGGATACTGTTATATCTGAGCAGAGCCAGGCACTCTATGAAAAAGATCAGGCATTGTCTGAAAAAGATCAGGCATTGTCTGAAATGAATTCCAGAATTGCAGAACTTGAAGCGATTGTAGCAAATCTTTCAGGTAAAATTGATCAGTCTCATGCTGACTGAAAATTTCAGGTAAGTCACGTATAATATAAAGTGATACAAATACTAAATAAAGGAGGCAAAATATGAAAATCTCTGATTACTATCCGGTCGTTTATGTAACCGATCTCGAAAAGGAAATTCGCCGTTATACTGAAGACCTTGGATTTGAAGTCAAGCACAGACCTGAGATAGAATATCTGGAATATGCTGTTCTTGAAAACGAGAAGAAGAGACGTATAGATCTTGTATGTTCTCATTTCCCGTCCGACAGTTTCAAGGAAGGCTATTTAGGAATGCGTGCAAATGTAGATAATTACGATGAA
>Ga0247608_10008829_pt1 | contig 10113 bp, 6 predicted proteins | sample 176DNAGHGlowgp2_FD_193490 | JGI IMG/M metagenome (GOLD analysis project Ga0247608, IMG submission 193490) | Sheep rumen microbial communities from Palmerston North, Manawatu-Wanganui, New Zealand - 1766 DNA GHGlow gp2 | ecosystem: Host-associated > Mammals > Digestive system > Stomach > Rumen ... | reverse complement strand
AGACCTAACTACCCTACTTCTGGCGTTTTTGAACTTTTTTTTTTTATTTTTTATTTTTTCAGAATTTTTTTGAATTTTTTGAAATTTTTCAGAATTTTTCCGGAAATTGACGGAGAGAACGGTTTTTTCGCTCATTTTTGGCACTTTAGTTCTTTCATCACTTCAACCCCGAAAAAGCCTCATTTTTGGCCAATCAGCCCCTTCCACCTCCAACTACCTATACACCTCATTTCTTATACTTCAGCCCCTTCTCCATTCAATCATCCATAAACCACAGTTTCACCTGTTCATTAAAAAAGGTGCTGAAAGAAAAAAAAGAAGAAATTTGAAGATATTAACAAAAATTAACAGAGATTTTTTATGTTGTTTCAGAAATATAACGTATCTTTGCAGCAACAAATAAAAGTTAAAGAATATGTGTGATTTTAATTGTACATACTGTGTTTGGAATGGTGAGAAACTATGTTGTTCGGCTTCTGACATGAAGGAAGTTGGAGAAAACGTAGTAAAAGAATATAACCTCCTTTCTGGAGGAATAGGTAAAAAGTATTCAGAAAACTGGTATTATGGCTATGGTGTTAAACCAGAATGGTGTCCATTAACAGAAATCGAAGTTTTAGTAAAAGATATTAATAAAGGTTTTGAGGACTTGTTCGAAAGCTTTAAAAACCTTTCCATTGACGTTGTTAAAAGCGAAAACATTGAAACGGAATCTAATATTGAATGTGAAAATAATTCTGAAGAAGGTAAAAGAGAAGACTCTTTAGCCCTTACACTAAGTGTACAATCCTATCGCACCGATAAAGAAGGAAGAATGGTGTTATATTCTGTAAATGAAGCAGAAATAGTTTTTGACGAATTATGCACCGATGAAAATAAGAAAAAACAAATCATCGATTTTCTTAATACACAATGTAAAACATCAAGTTTTTATATTGATGAGAATTACGGAATATATTGCCTTGAGAAAGCCGAAAAGGCGATTGATATTTACATAAATATACAAGAAGAATCATTACCAGAATATATTAATTTTATTCGTGTGCCTGGATATTTTTCAATATCTGGTAAATATAACAAATTGATGCGCGGGAATTTAAGAACACTGAGAGGCTGTCCAAGATATGTTGGGCTTGGCTTCAATTGTTCTTGCAATAAGTTAGAGTCGCTTGAATATGCCCCTGAGGTTGTTAATTTTAAAGAAAAGGACGAAGATTTAACAAGATGGGGAGGCCAACTATATGATGATAGTGTTAGTTTTGACTGTGGGGACAATTTATTAACTTCTCTTGAGAATTGCCCTGTTGTCAGAAAAGGTAGTATACTATGTAGAAGAAACAAAATAAAATCATTAAAAGGCATACAAAGTGAAATCAATGGTAGTTTGGACTGTTCAGAAAATGAACTTTCCAGCTTCGATTATTTGCCAAAAATAGGAAACTGGTTTTATGCTGATTCTAATTTATTTCAAGATATCAATGAAAAAGAAATAAAGGAAAATAGTGGATGCCAAAAATTAAGTATTAGAGAGTGTGATATAAAAATAAAAAGAAAAAGTTTAACAAGTGTATTTTTAAAAAAAGCAACAGCAATCTTTGGGAATTTGTATGATTTTAGCAACACAGTATTATTAACGCCAAACGGACGAATTGACGTTAAATGTAAAAAACATAATTTAACATTTGAAGCATACCCAAACGAATTTATAGAAGATGCTATTGTTTGCCCAATTTGTAGGATAGAAAAGTATGGTTTTAAAACACACAATAGGAAAGATTACACAATTTATCCAATATACCAACAACTTAAATATATATCTGTTCATCATTTGTGCAAAGATAAAGAACTGATTGACAAAATTGCAAAATTTATCATTGCTAATGTGAAGCTAACTATATATTACACATTTTTTATTGGCGAAGATTATACTATTGATATTGAGCCTGGGTATGAATTTGCTTGGCAAGGACTTAACAACCCAAATAAAGGGGTGCTTATATCAGTGCCAGGCAAAAGAATACCAGAGTATATAAAGTTTGGAGAAGCAATAGTGAGTAGCTTTACCATTACATCAAAAAGAGAGGAGAAAGTGAATAGTTTTGAAGGATGCCCTAATAGGGTGTTTGGAGATTTTATATGTAAACATGAAAATGTTTCTTCTTTTATAGGTATGCCAATTTTCATAGGTGGAATTTTTGATATATCTGATAATATACTTGATGATAATGCTTGGGATTATGCAAAAGAGCACATAAATGCTGAAATTGGTGATTACAATATTTCTAAAAACAAATTTATTAAATATCGTAAAAAGTTATATTAAACATTTTTAAGAAAAAATATTTTAGTGGTTTAGATTTTTTATGTACCTTTGCACCATCAAATAAAAAAAAAATATGAACGATTTAATTTGGTTTAATGCTAGCGATTTAAGGCTTTTTAGCAAAAGTGATTTTTTGCAAGAAATGATTGATAAGGGTGATAGAATTCCTTTATTAAATGTTAATTGGATTGCAAAAAATGGTGATTATGTTCATAATGGTGATGTAATTTTTATCGCAAATATTAATGCTAATTGTTATCATAGAACATATACTGTTAATTATGGAGAAGTGGTTGCAAAAGTACCTAAAAATGGGTTCTTCTTCACTAAGAATAACCAGAGTTACTTTGAGTGTGATATAAAACATCCCATTTGTGCAATTTGTGATACTAAAGAGCTTTATAATAGTATTTCACAAGACAATCAGTTTATAATTAAACTGACTGATTATGCTGAATATAGTTTGTACAAAAGTAGCGATAATTTTCATAATAGATTTCCAGAAGAAGAAACACAAATCTACATTCACAATTCTTTGAAACTTTCTCATTTTGGAGATTTTAATATGATAGATTTGATTGCCGATTGGCTTTTAGGGGAGAGGGAAAATGGCCTAATATATGGTAGTTATGGTAAAAATGAAATAAACCAAAAACGCCCATCATTTTTCATAAATAAAGATTTAAGCATTGATTGTTTGACTGACCAATTTTGCCTGTCTGTTAGTAGTAGTCATCCATTACCTTCATTTATAAAATTCAGAAAAATAAATGGTGATTTTAGTATATCATTTTATGAAACTAAATGTACATTACTTTGTTGTCCAATGTATGTGAACGGAAATTTCGAATGTCATCGCTGCCGTTATGGTGGCTATACACCACCACTAGAAAAATTTGAATATATGCCCTTATACATAGAAGGCGATTGTATAATGAAAAACCACAACATATCATCATTTGTTGGTATGCCTTTGTATATTGGAGGTACGTTTAACATATCAAGCAATAATTTCACTGATGAATCTTGGGAATACGCTAAAGATAATATTGATGCAGAATTTAGGGATTATAATATAAAAAAGAATAAGTTTGTCAAATATCGTAAAGAGCTATATTAATATGATTATAAGAGGCAAAAGTGTCGGAAGACCAAGCGGTACAATATCAGTAAATTCCAAGATATTTACCGATTTAATTAATAATATTGAGGATAGTGACCTTTTGGCAATGGACTCAATCGAGTTATTGACAATCATTAATCAAGGAATTCTCCCTAATAATGGTTGTACTAGAAGTATATTGACTACGGAACCTTTCTCAGATAAGAGAAAGACCGCCCTACAAGGCATTAAGGATGCTGTTGAGAAAGGAGAAGACATCACAAAGTCAACATATGATAGTGATGAAATCCCAGAAGACAAAGAAGAAGATGAAGAAACAACTAATTGGGTAGAGAAGGGAATAAAAGTAAATGAGCCAAAAGATGGTAAATTAATTGATAATGATTCCCAAGAAGATGATAAAGACAAAAAGCTCGCAAAATTGCATTTGATGAGGAATTTGAAAACTATCGATAATTCCTTAGTAAATGCTATTAGCGATGGTGAAGCAATTGAAGTTCTTATTACAAATAAAACGAGAAAATTATGGGAATCAGTCATTAACGGTATAATCACCATTGAAGATATATACCAAGAGATGGAAAACTGTGGTAAATTTTTAAAGATTGTATTTGGACGTTTCATTGAAGAATATGAGAAAGTTATTGAATATAAATCACCTATTGGTTTTGAATATAGAATAAAGAAAAATAACATCAGAACAGTTGTTGAGCCAAACCTTATGCAAAAACTGATGGTTTATAGAATTAAGAAAAACCATTGGTATGGCAATTGGTCAGGAATGGGTTCTGGCAAAACATTGTCTGCAATCATAGCATCAAGAGAGGTTGAGTCGCATCTAACGATTGTTGTTGGCGTGAATAGCACTATGAAACAGTGGGCAAATGACATTTTGAATGCATTTCCAGAAACAACAGGAACTTGCATTTATATGATAGATGACAGCAAATATGATGATATTGAGTTTGATATGAGTAAATACAATTATGTGCTTATTCCATATAGTAGATTTTCTCAACTCAATGAAGAGCCTCGATTGAAACATATTGCCGATTGTAAGGTTGATTTTATTATTATTGATGAAGTACATAAAGCAAAAAGACGTGGAGAAGAAGCAAAAGAATCGACAAGAAGAGAAAGAATCATTAAATTAATTAATTGGTCAAGAGAGAATAATCAAGAAATGTACGGGATGGTTATGTCTGGAACACCAATTATAAATGAACTTTCTGAGGCAAAGTCTTTATTGTCATTGTTAACTAATAATAAATTTGACGACATAAAGACAAATAAAACCTTGTCAAATGCTTTGAAGTTGCACCAGCTGCTTTTAATACATGGTTTACGTTTTGTTCCAAAATATGACCAAGAGTTACAAATTCTTACAAGCGATAACACCGATTCTTTAAGAATAAACGGTGATAAATACTTAGATGTGCTAAAAGGGATTAAACCAATCGAAGCAGAAAAATTATTTGTTGAAGACAAGTTAGTCGCTATTGAATCTTTTTTGAAAAAAGGAACATTGATTTATACCCATTACACGACAGATTTTATACAGCCAATTCGGAGGTTTGTTGAAAGTAAAGGATTTACTACATCATTATATTCAGATAATATAGATAGCCGTGATGATGAATTAATACGTTTCCGTAGCGGTGATGCTGATATTATGATAGCATCTAGCCCAGTTAACACTGGAGTTGATAGACTCCAGGAGGTTTGTGATACTATGATTCTAATTACCCTTCCTTGGACAAATGCTGATTTCGAACAATTAAAGGGAAGAATTTATCGTCAAGGAATGGACGAAAACTCAACAGTTAGAATCATAATTCCACAAGTAATAGTACACGATGCAGATGGAAAAGAATGGAGTTGGGATAAACAACGTTTCGATGTGATAAAATACAAAAAAACATTGGCAGATTGTGTTATTGATGGTGTAATCCCACAAACTCAATTTCCTTCACTTGAGACTTTGTATAGAAAGTCTGTAGAAAGTTTAAAGGTTTGGAAGGAAAGAATAAATTCTGATGACATTTTTATTCGTCAAGATAGTGGCATTACCATTAATTTAGAAGTTAATACTCAAGAAGAAATTATAATTCGCAACAAATCATTGGTTAGTGAATTTAATCGTAAGGGTAAAATAACCAATTCTAAAAGACTGCACGATGAGCTTTCACAAAATCCTGCTGAATGGTTTGAATATCATAAAGCAAGGCATGAAAGCATGAAGACTTGGGTTGAAATACCTTATGAGTATATTGCATCCAAGATTAAGAACAAGAATCGTGTTGTTGCTGATTTCGGCTGCGGTGAAAACCTTATGAAGGATTGTATACCGAACAATAAGGTTTATTCATTCGACCACATAGCAATAGATGATAGTGTGATTGCATGTGACATGTCACATACGCCGCTTGAGGATGAAAGCATTGATATTGCAGTATTCTCCCTTGCTCTTTGGGGAAGTAACTATGAAGACTATTTCAAAGAAGCATACAGGGTGCTTAATTATGATGGCTTGATGTATATTGCTGAACCTTCAAAGTCTTATGATGAGACACAACGTGGTGAACTAATGGATATGCTGAAAGCAAATGGATTTACACCGGTAGGTAATATAGAAGTCAGAGGGAAATTCTTTTACATAACAGTAATAAAGAAATAAAATGAAATATTGAGAGCAATAAAGATGGGAACCATATATTTGGCGTCAACAGGTATATAGTTCCCATATTTATTTATTAAGTAAAAAATGGCTATTATGTTTAAAAAACTTATAAGACTTACTGAAAACGACATTAAGCAAATGGTTATCGAGTCTATTAGGCTACTTACAGAAGATAACTATTTTGGTGTTGTTTCAACAGAGCCGTCAACTGGCCTTGAGTTTGAAATTCCTGCATATTATGAGGATGAGATAGTACACTTTAAGTCTAAATTATTGGAATTAAAGAGGAAGGCTATTTCCGCTGGTGGAGATTTGAACATTTCGATAAAAACTGTACAAGGTCCTGTGAAGAAAACCCAAACAGACGACTACGGAAACTCTAATGACGTCGTTGTTATGGAAGACCTTGTTCATTTTTCTGTTGAACCATCAACGCCAGTTATCCAAATGGATGGATACAGGTATATTGGTTCAATAGTACCGTTGTCAATTGAAGTCGATGGAGAGACGCAGGAGAGCATGATTGTTTCATTGTCAAAGGAGTTTGAAGGAAATGACGAGTTAAGGAATGAGCTTAAAAAAAGTTCAATGAGGATGACTTGTGACGGCTGTCACAGAGAAGCATCAAGGGGCATCTATTACTGTTTCATTGAGGATAGTACAGGAAGGGTTCTTAAGCTTGGTTCCAAATGTGCCGCAAAATATTTTGGCATTGAAGTCGGGCATAAAATACAAACGCTTTTCAATGCATTGTCTAAATTAGGTGAAGAACCATATGTTATATATGACCCGTATGGCTTCCCAATTGACAAGATTAGAGAACCAAGCACATCCAGTCTTGGAGAAACGTTAAGAGGTATAGATGCTTTTGAGTTTAATAATATGATTATGAGAGGATGTATGGCAATTGCTGAATATGGCCCATATTGCAACATGAAGACATCTATGACTCATGCAATCACACTTGAAGGCCTTATCGGAAATGCTAGAGCTGAATGCACAGGTGGCTTTAGAAATACGCATTTTGATGCAGATTTATATAGGATAAAGCTTGAACGGCTTAAGGAAAAATATCCAGAACTATTTGAGTTAAGAAAGCAGGCACAAGAACTTGCAAATACCTTTATGTCAGAAGGTGCAAAGTTCTTCTTCAATCTAGAGCCAAGGAGTGAGTTTGACGAGAAAATTAAGAACATTGGTCTTCTAATATGTGGCGGTGCTATACAGAAAAAGCAAATAGGAAAGTTCAGCTATCTTAACTTCATTCCATACTGTATATCAAGGTTCTTTAAGGACAAAGCTGACAAAGACCCTTCAAACGCTGGAAACGTTGTTAAGCCATTAGCTCCATTTAATGGTGTTAAGCAATTTGATGTTAAAATTACGAGTGTGGACAAAAAACAAACGAGAAATGGAAAGGATTATTACAAGGCTATTGCTGTAACAAAAGATAATGAGGAGGTATCCTGGAACATATTCAGAGGAGAACCTCCGTTCAAAAGGGGTGATAATATACAAATAGAAGGTTCTTATAATCCGACATATAAGTCGTTGGATAATGTTAAATTGATTGAAGCTACTGCTCAGCCAAGTGAAGAACAAGTGCAGGAAATTAATTATCCGGCAGATGGGACAAGGTATAAGAAGGAAAACTTTAGTATAATAAAGTTGACGCCAACTTACTTAATAGTTAAAAACGTGAAGGATAACTGCGAATATTATATTTCTAATGTGGCTGAAGCATATGGATATTATGGTGTTACCAGAGAAAAGTTTGACTTGTCACAACTTTCAGTTGGAGACAACGTAACGTTGACTGGAACCGTTGCATCATATGTTTCACAGAGGACAGGGAAAAAGGGATATAAACTTCTTAGAGTTGCTGGTCTACCTCCATCTGGAAAGAGACTTTCAGATTATTAATAAAAAATGAATATGGGCGAACTATTGAATGTTCGCCCATTTCTGATACTTCAGCCCTTTCAACTCACGCGCCAGCATGGTGCGCTACAATTCAGGTGCTGTCGTAAGTCTAGTACACTCTTGGAACATATCCTATTTCAACTAACGTGTCACTTCTGCACGTTTAATACAAAGAAGCAAATGCAATCCATGGAAATGGCCCATAACCAGGTTCCAATGAAAACTGGCCACTCGCGCTTAAGGGTATATGTGAGTCCATTATTCCATGACTCGATTGATAATATACCTATTGCAATTGGAAGATAAATAATAGTAAACATGTTATAAATGGTTTTTGATGTTTAACGACTGCAAAGGTACGTCCTTTATGCTTATTCCCAAAATCAAGTACAAGCAAAATGCCTTTTTTATTGAAGATTTTTACAGTGTTTAACTAAAACCAATTATTTGCCTAAAATAGTTAACAGATTTTAAGAGAGTTTTAAGGGAACTATATCCTTGTTAAGGCAAAATAAGAAATGGGCGAACTTTTTGAAGGTTCGCCCATATTGTTTGATGAGTGGTCTTATATTAGAGTCGGACTGATGCTGATTAATATTGGTCACTAAATTTGCCAGTCATGAAATCGTCCAGTTTATCTTGGAACCATTCCATGGGAAGATTGTCGTATTCTTGTTCTGAAGGTTCTTTCCCTTGTTCTTCGCAATCATATTTATACTCTTCCCACATATAATCTTCAAGTTCGGTACTGTTTATTTCTTCGCCATCATACCAGACTTCTGGGTCAGACCATTCTCCGTGTGAGATAAATGTAGTTCCAGGAACACCGCGCCACGTATCTTTAGAGTTTGTAAATGGTGTTCCGTCATCATAATGGCCATAGAGATTCCCACCTTCTTTTATTGTTCTTCTATTTTCTTTCAGTATTCTCTTCACAGACTCCTTCACGATACTGTGAAGGTCGCTTTCTGTCAGCCTTATTATTTTCTTATTCATATTATTATACGCTTTTTTTGTCTTTCTCTATAAATAGTTTTATAAAAACTAAGTGGACTATCCACCTGTTGACGTAAAATGAAAATGGGCGAACTTTTTAATGTTCGCCCATATGTTCGATAAGTCAATTGGACTTGTTAGAAAGTGGTCTCAGGTTAGAGCTGGGTTGGTTGCTGCTTAATCACTTTCATTTACTTATCTGTTAAAGTAGTTCTCATCAGGTTGTTCACCTTGATTCATAATTCGTTTATTCATTATCATTTTACAAGTACGTATTGCTGTATCTATTTGTTTAACAAGAATGTCCGCATACTTTCTTGATATGCTTTTATCATTTGAAAATGGACTATTAGTATATGTTACCCATTCATCTACAGAATTACGAGTATCAAGAAGTTGACTCCATATTGTTTTTAAAGCACTGTCTTGATGCGTCCAATCTTCTAAATGTCTATAACTGTTTATTGAGTTTCGAGTACCTTTGTCTGGTGTTCCATATGCCTCATTAAGAATCTTATTTACTGACTCATTCACAATATTATGGAGGTCGCTTTCAGTTAACCTTATCAGTTTCTTAGTCATATTATAATACGTATTATTTTCGTTATTTTGTTAATAAATAGTGGACTATATCCTTTTAAAAGGTCCATCTAATCCTTTCAGAAATTATCCTCATCATCGTCGTCGACGACACCGCTTTCAGGGTCTTGTAGAGCGTCAAGTCTATCGATATCCATCTCCCAGTATCTCCTTGCTCTCCTCAGGCATGACTTCCAGAAACGGACGTACGCCATGATTGAATCAAAGTATTCCTCCTCCCAGATTTCACCGTCTTGTTCCCTGACCATGTTTTCCCTTTCAAGTCTGCCGTCATAGTTGTAGACTAGATATCCGTCCTCAACTCTAGGGTTTGAAAGTGTGAATGACGTGTACTGGTCCTCATACAGCGTCGGCTCTTCTTCACCAGTCTCGGCAGCAAACTGACGAAGCTCCTCGGCAAACTTCTCGACAGCCCTGATATGTGACTTCTTGATGTACCTGTTCCTGTCAGCATATTGAGTGGAAGAA
>Ga0247608_10008828_pt1 | contig 10113 bp, 13 predicted proteins | sample 176DNAGHGlowgp2_FD_193490 | JGI IMG/M metagenome (GOLD analysis project Ga0247608, IMG submission 193490) | Sheep rumen microbial communities from Palmerston North, Manawatu-Wanganui, New Zealand - 1766 DNA GHGlow gp2 | ecosystem: Host-associated > Mammals > Digestive system > Stomach > Rumen ... | reverse complement strand
CATTCTAGAACCTTCTTTTTCGATTTTACGAACATTAACAGATGTAATCTTCATATGTATCCTCCTTCTAAAGTAATTACTTTACAATTACATCATATAATAAAACAAAGAAAAATGCAATATTTTTACGAAAACTTTATTATTTATTCCTTTATAATCAATTTTCTTATTAAAACATCACTATAACTAAATGATTTAAGTTCTTTATTACTAATATTTCTAACTATAAATATTGATGGATAAGTATGTGTAATAACTCCAGTAAACTCTTCTATTTTATTACGAGTTCCATTAAATCTAAAATTAACTATCTTTCCCTTACATAAATCAATTCTATCCTTAACTTTATCTATATTCATCTTGGATACCCCACATACATAGAACCTTTAACTGCTACACCACCCATACCATCACTACCTGACTTAGTCTTAGATAAAACATCTATTATATCTATAACTTTATTTCTATCATATAAAGCTATATAAGAAGCAATAATAGCTGGATCTAGTGCATGAATATTAATTCTTTTAGGGCTTGATGCAAAAGTAGCACCAGCTTTAATTAATTCTTCATAATCACTTTGACAAGCACCAGCTATTATTACTAATTTATCTTGATTTTTTTCATATGATCTAGCTATCTTAACACTATCTATAAAATTCTTTGTATTTTTATAATCATTTTTCTTTTTATAATAAGCATCATGTCCAGTAATAACTACTATATCTGGATTTAATTCTTCTAAATACTTTTTAATCTCAAACTCTATATCTTTTTCCTTTAAACATACACCATATGCCATAATATTAAACTTCTTATAAAAGTTCATACATCTATCTAAATACGATTCATCTCCATCTATATGAAGTATTTTACCAGGTAAATAGAAATATTCTTCTCTATCTAGATTAAAAGAATTAGTTATATCTTCAGTTATACGTTCATCATCTATTACATTATGATCATTAACTTTAATTAAATCATCAAGTATACTATCTGCTTCTAATCTAATATTAATTCCTTTTAAATAAGCAATATTATCTTTAATATCTATTATTTCAAAGAAAATATCATTATCATAAGATATTCTAGTTACTATATCACCAATATTAAAAAGCATATAATCCTCCTTACGAAAATTATATGCTTTAAATTATATATTATTACTTATATCCACAAACACACTTATAGGTAATTCTTCAGCCCTAGTAGTTAAGCTATAATTATATTTATTAAGTATTTCTTCTATCTTTTCTAAATCATAACCTTTTAAGTTATTACGAATAGTCTTTCTTTTAAATTTAAAACTATCTCTAATTAATTTAAAGAATTTTTCTTTATCTTTAACATCATAACTATCCTTCTTTTTATTTAAAGAAATAACCATACTATCTACATTAGGTTTAGGATTAAATTCATTTCTACTAACAACAAATTCTTTTTTAATATCAAAATAATAGTTTAAGAATACTGTTATAGAACCATATTCTTTATTTTTAGGTTTAGCACTAAATCTATCAGCTACTTCTTTTTGTATCATAATTACCATTTTTTCTAAATCAATATTTTCTTCTATTATCTTAGTAATTATTGGTGTAGTTATATAATATGGTAAATTAGCTACTACATATAGATTAGTATATTTATACTTCTTAATATCAGATTTAATATCTCTATTTAAGAAATCATCATATATAATATCAATATTATCTAATCCCATTAAATTAATATCTAGTATTTCTTCTAAAGATGTATCTATTTCATAAGCAAGTACTTGTTTAACATTTGGATTAGTAGCAAGTAATTTAGTCATTATACCTGCACCTGGACCTATCTCTATTACTAAACTATCTTTTTTAATATCTGCTGCACTTATTATTCTTTTAGGAATAATATTATTTCTTAAGAAGTTTTGTCCAAATTTCTTCTTATGTTTAAAATCTTCAAGTCCCATAAAATCACCTAATATAAGTATACTAAAAAAAGAAAAAAGTAGCAAACACTACTTATTTTCCTCATCTAATAAATTAGGTAATAACTTATCAAATATTTTTGTTTCACTTAGGATTAATAATATATTTGATACACTTAATCCATATAATATAACCTTCATAGGCGCTATCATATCAGCAAAATAATTAAAGTTGATATTATATCCCATACGAAGCATAACTATCATATTCTTATCAAATAACGTTCTATATATCGCAAACAATATAACACCAAGTCCTAAGAAACAAGTTAAATTATAGAATATGTTTTGTGTTACTGCTTTTTGCTTCAATATAAAGTTAATGCTAAACATAATAAATAAGAATACAAAAGGTATAAAGTTTTTAATACTATCAACAAGATTCTTATCAAGTCTTCTATACATATTAACTATTATATAAAAAGATCCAACAAAACATACTAATAGCATAAACATCTTAACTATATTTAATAAAACATTAATAGCTTTTATCATACTATACACCTGCTTCCTTTCTAAACCAGTTAGATATATATAGTAAATACTTAGAAGCCTTATTATAAGCATCTAATACTTCATTTAGTCCATCTCTAGTATTATCTTTTACTGAAGATGAAGCTATACCTGTATTATAATAATAACTACTATTATTTAATAAATCTTTCTTTAAATATGATGTAGAGTTTATTAAAGATTGAACATACATCTTATTTATATCCTTAGTTTGAATTAAATAATCTGTAAGATTATCATTTTTTTCAGATGTCACCCAATTCAAATTATTAACTATACAATTATTTAGAATCTGTTCATCATAAGAATCACTTAACTTATATACATCAATTATAGATATTCTTGTTTTTTGATGTAGTGAATTATATGTATCATTATTAAAATGCTTAACACAATTAGTTAAGTTTTCTTTTATTAGTATCATAGTATTTACTGGTAATGAACCAGTATAAGTATTTGGATCAAAAGCATTTATATTAGCTGTAGTATCCTCTAAATTCTTCTTAATACTATCTACAACTGGTAATTGATCAAAATCTACTATATAATCTTTTCTTATTTCTAAATAATGATAAGCATTAGCTAGTAAATAAAATGATGAAAATATAAATACTAATCCCATAAGCATATAACCAATTACTTTAAAGTATTGCTTCATAAAGTCCATATATACCTCCATTTTTATTCTTCTTTAGTCTTTTTTACTATTTTATATATATCATTTCCTATTATTAAGAAACATGGTAAAACTATTAATAATAACCAACCAGATGGTTTAGTCAAAAATGACTGTAAATAACCAACTTTAGGTAATCGTAAATATACTTTTCCTAATACCTCATCAGGTTTTATTAAAGCAAAATCTTGAGTATTATTATTATCTCCCTTAGTACGATAACCTAATACTTTTTTATTATCCTTATCTTCATAAACAATACCGACAACACGGTGAGTAATAGGAGTCCCCATTGTTTCAATATCTTTTGATAAGAATGTTATTATATCATTTTTATGAATATGCTTCTCACTAACTCTCATAGTAATAACAGCATCATTAACATTAATTTTAGGAACCATACTTTCACTTATAATTACATAAGCCCCAAATAAAGGCGCACGTGACTGACCTTTTGCTTGCCCAATTTTTTGGTCAACAAAATATGCTACAAACATTATAAATATAATTCCCAGTATTGCCATTATTGAATATAAAAATATTGATGTTACTAAATGAAAGAACCCCTTTGCATCCATCTCACGAATAGATTTCTTAGGCTTTTCCTGTTTAGTCTCAACAATTTCAACTTGATCAATAGATGGTAATGATTCATTTATTTCTTCAGGTGGTTCTATAATTATTGGTTCCTCAACTATAGATTCAGGAGCTTCTATAATTATTGGTTCTTCTAATATAGGATCAGGTGGTGTTATCATGATTTTATCATCTAATGATTCATCATTAATTATTTTGTCATTAGGCACACTATCACGCCCCTATTCTACATTATAAGAATACCACAATAACAAAAATAAGTAAAATAAAAAAGAGAAAAATCTCTCTTTTTACAACTAATTATTTCCTACTGCTGCAACGTTTACTTTAACAGTAAATACTTTTTCTTGGTTTGTTTCATCTGTTACAGCACCATTCTCATCTGTTAACCACATTCTTAATCTAAAATTTTTTCTATATGCTACTTCTCCAGCTTTCACTGTTCCATAATAAATAGTTTTTCCTGATAATAAAGAATTATTAGTATTTCTTAATTTATCATATGTTGGAATAGTAGCACCACCAGTAAGTGGAGTTTCAACCTCACTACTACCACTAATTTCAGTTAAATAAATTTTTACTTTATTTTCATCTAAAGTAGAGTTATTACCTTTTTTAGCAACTATTTCATAAGCTATATCAGTATTTGTTGTTGTGGCTGTAATATTGAAATCAAAATATTCTTTATTTCCTAACATAGTTTTTCCATGTGCATCTGATACTGGAGTTGCATTAGTTATATTAACACCATTACCCTCATAACTTCCAAAATCAGCATCTGAATATGAAAATATTATTTTACCTGTCTGAATAACATTATTAGTCGTACCAGCACCAAAGTAATTAAATACTGCTACACTAACTCCTAAAAAAATTGTAAGTATTGATAAAAGTAATACTAAAATTAATACTTTCTTATTTGATTTTTTCTTTTCTTCATTATTCATATTATTCACCTACCTGTATAGCCGTAACATCGACTTTTAAAGCAAATTTTTTATCTTGATAATTTCTAGCATTATCTTTAACCCACATTCTTAATCGATAACCATCACTATAATTATCAATTCCTTTAGTAAGTTTCTTTGTATATAATACATAATACTCTGTATCATTTATAGTTTCTTTCTTCAATTGATCAAATGTTGTTAATAATATTGGTTCTTCATAACTACCATATGTAGAAGTTAAATATAATTTTAAATTTTCATTACTAAGTGTTGAAGTCTCATCCTTTTTAACTAATAATTTATACTCTATGTCTTTTTTCTTACTAGTAGCTGTTATTGAAAAATCAAATGTTTTATTAGCACCAGATTGTATTTTACCTTGTTCATCTGTTAAAGGAACAGCATTGTATATAGCTATACCACTTCCACCTTGATTAACATCAGAATAAGTAAATATTATATTATCTGTTACTATTATATTATCATCTGGTTTTGATTTATAATAAGATACTGTAATACCAAATGTACCTACAAATAAAACTATTAGGAAAAGAAATATAAATAAAAAATATCTTCTTCTATTTTCTTCTTGCTTCTCTTCTTTCTTTTCTAGATCTTCATTATACATTTAGATCACCATCCCCAACGCAATATTTCATAATTAACATTTCTTTGTCTTCCAATAACATCCATGTTATCATTTTCAGTAACTAAGAAATCCATTATATTACCTTTAATAGCTCCACCTCTATCTAGAACTATACCAATTATTGGTTCTTGACTAAATGTTACATTAGTAACTTTTACTATTGTTCCACAAGGAATTGCTGGATCTGCTGCTAATATTCTAATTTGTCCATATGCTGAATCATTATAATAAATATTACCATTTCTAACATCTTGTCTAGGTGGACATGATACACGACCACCACATCCCTTACAATTAGGCCTATATGCTGTCATTTGACCAGTAAAAGATATTGGTTGAAGTGGCCCAAGTTCTCTTGCTTCAGCCATTGTTTCTACATGTTTAGGTGCTTGTGCTTTAACCATAGCATCATATTTAGTAATCATATTAACTGCTTGAATTGATCTAGCGCCATCAATATTACTAACTACATTAGTTTTATCAGTATAGTTATTACATAACACTAAGCCATATATAAATACTAAACAAATAAAACCAGTTCTATATAAAATTGTTTTAATAAATGATTTATTATTCATATAGCTTACTCCCTATCTAAGTATACCCTCTATATTCTAAATAAATTGTATCATAATGTAGTATTGATGTCAAACAATCCAAGCGCATTTTTAGTAGTTATAGAAGCAACTTCTTCCACACTAATTTCCTTTATTTCACTAAGTCTTTTAGCTATTAATGGAATATTAGCAGACTCATTAGTTTCTCCCCTTTTAGGCACTGGTGTAAGATATGGACTATCTGTCTCTAATACTATCTTATCTAAATCTATTTTTTCTATTACTTGATATAACTTACTATTAGTAAATGTTAAAACACCACCTATACCAAGTAAATAACCTAAATCTATAAATTTTTTAGCCATTTCTAAACTTCCACTAAAACAGTGCATAACTCCACGCACATTGTATTCTTTTAAGATATTATAAGTATCTTCCATAGCATCTCTAGTATGTATAACTACAGGTAAATCAAGTTTAGTAGCAAGATCTAATTGTCTTCTAAAAACTTCTTTTTGTTTTTCTTTATTATCTTTATTCCAATAATAATCTAATCCTATTTCACCAATAGCTATTATTTTCTTATTATTCTTAATAGTTTCCTCTAATAAAGTATAATCTTCTTCATTTATTAAATTTGCTTCTTCTGGATGATATCCAATAGCGGCATATAAACAATCATACTTATCCACAAAATTTGTTGATAAAGCAATATCTTTCTTTTCACAGAAACTAGCTATCATTATTTTAACATTATTATCTAATGCATTTTTAATATAAGTATCAGGTTTAACACCGAAATCATCACCTATATGCATATGAGTATCTATAAACATATTATCACCAATATTAGTATAACATAAAAACGAGTATTTCTACTCGTCTTTAGATTTAAAAGGATGAAATATTTTATTTTTAATTCTTTTAGCTATTATTTCCATAGATATATTGTATATATCATCAGCTTCTTTTTCATTGATATTTAAGCTTTCCATTAAATCATCAATTATCTTTTTTCTATTATTTTGTCCTATTATAAAATGATTTTCTAAACAAGAATTTATAACTATACATTCTTGTTTACTTCTACCTGTTTTTTCTTCTAATTCTTTAATTACTGGATTATTCATTTATATCACCATACATCTTTCCATTTGAATCTTGTTGGATATAATATCCATATTCAAATACATAACTTAAACTATATAGAATCAATATGTATAAAACTTCATTTAATTCTATAGACATAGCCATATCCTCAACTATTACTGAAGCAAGAATTCCGCTAAATATTACCTTAGCTACAATAATTAATATCATTAATGTAGACATTTTCTTGATGTACATAACATTTTCCATAGTAAATGGTGTATCACCAACATGTAGATTATGGAATAATTTCTTAAGATAATTAAATGCTCTATAAGTAAGTATTAATAATACCATACCGAATACTAAACCAACTTCTAGTATTAAAGAAACTTTAGTCATATTGTTTTCTTCTACATAATCTAGAATATGATTAAGTGCTTCTACATCATCATGTTCTTTAACAGTTTCTTTCTTATTTCCATCTTTAAATGTTATATGATTATCATCACGCTCATACTTAATTTCTTTAGAAAATATTTCAAGTGTATTATTTTCTGCTTTAACATTAGTTCCTACTATTGGAACAGCTACCATCGCAAGAGCAAGCACAACCATACCAATAACAGCTGCTACTTTAATAATTGAAGATATAACGCAAATAGCTTTACTTAAACCTCTCATCTTTTTTTGTTTGTCTTCTTTAAACTTAACAACACTCATTTTAACTTCTTCGCCTAATGAATCTAGATCCACTAAGTTATCAGCCACTAAAGAATTGATAGGACAGTTAAATATCTTACATAACTGTAGTATATTGTTCATTTCAGGATAGGCCTCTCCTGTTTCCCATTTACTAACACTTTGTCTAGATACTTTAACTTTATCTGCAAGTTCTTCCTGTGATATACCTTTTGATTTTCTTAATTTTCTTAAATTGTCTCCAAATTTCATTAGACTTTTCCCTCCTTACAGCTACCATTTTATTATAAAACCTAATAAAACTCTATCAACTTTCGGTTGCTTCAATGAATGCTACTCTAAGTTTACATTTTAATTTTAACATAAAAAAGCGAGTATTTCTACTCGCTTACACCTAATTCTTCAAATAATTTAGCTTTATCTATTCTCATAAATAATGCTTCTGGTGTTCCAACACTATATTCATTATTATCTAAATAAGATAAATCTTCTTTAGTATTATTTATTTGAGTTTTAATCTTTTCACTAGTTTCAGGTATAAATGGATGTAAAAGTATTCCACATACTCTAATAGATTCTAATAAGTTATATAAAACTGTTTCAAGTCTATCCAACTTTCTCTCATCTTTTGCTAATACCCAAGGTTCAGTCTCATCAATATACTTATTACTTCTTCTTAACACTTCAAATATTTCATCAAGAGCTGCACCTATTTCAAGTGTATCCATTTTCTTTTCTACCTTCTTATCAAGTTCATTAATCTTATTAATTAAATCACTATCAAATGTATCAGTTACACCTTTATTAGATACTTTTCCATCAAAATATTTATTCACCATTGAAATTGTCCTGTTCACTAAGTTTCCTAAAACATTAGCTAAATCACTATTAATTCTTTCAATTAATAATTCATAAGTTAGGCTACCATCATTAGCATAAGGTATTTCATGTAAAACATAGTATCTTACTGCATCTACACCAAATACATCAGCTAAATCATCAGCATAGATAACATTTCCTTTAGATTTACTCATCTTACCATCACCTATTAATAACCAAGGATGTCCAAATACTTGTTTAGGTAAAGGTATATCTAAACTAAATAAGAAACAAGGCCAATATATTGTATGAAAACGAATAATATCTTTTCCTATTAAATGTAAGTCAGCTGGCCATAATTTATTAAACTCTTCACTACTTCCATCAGGATCATATCCAATATTAGTAATATAGTTAGTAAGTGCATCTAACCATACATATACTACATGTTTATCATCAAATGTTACTGGAATTCCCCAATTAAAACTAGTACGTGAAACACATAAATCTTGAAGTCCTGGTTTAATAAAGTTATTTATCATTTCATTCTTTCTAGCGTCTGGCTTAATAAATTCTGGATGAGATTCAATGTATTCTACTAACTTATCTTGATATTTAGATAGTCTAAAGAAATAAGCTTCTTCAGTTTTAGGTTCTACATCTCTACCACAATCAGGACATTTTCCATCAACTAATTGACTTTCTGTCCAGAAAGATTCACAAGGAGTACAATATAATCCTTTATATTCTCCTTTGTAAATATCGCCTTTATCATACATTTTCTTGAAGATTTTTTGTACTACTTTTTCATGTTTAGGATCAGTAGTTCTAACAAATCTATCATAACTTGTATTCATTTTATCCCAAATTCTCTTTATTTCACCTGCTACATCATCAACATATTCTTGTGGAGATACACCTGCTGCTTCTGCTTTTAATTGTATCTTTTCGCCATGTTCATCAGTACCAGTTTGAAAATAAACATCATAACCTTTTAATCTTTTATAACGAGCTATAGAATCAGCAAGAATAATCTCATATGTATTACCTATATGAGGTTTTCCTGAAGTATAAGCTATAGCTGTTGAAATATAATATTTTTCCATTCTAATCATTTCCTTTCTTATCCGTTGAACCAAATCCACTAGTTCTAACATTTTCTATATTTTCTTCCATTTCAGTAGTTAAAAAATTCATAAATATACCTTGGCATATTTTATCTCCTTTTTTAACTACATAATCTTTATCTCCTTGATTTTCAAGTCTTATCCACATATGTCCTTCATTATCAAGATTATTATAGTAGTCTTTATCGATTACTCCAACTTGATTACACAATCTAACGTTGTATTTAAATCCCATACTACTTCTTACCATAATTAATAATACTTCACCACTATTCATATCTGCTTTAATACCAAGTGGATATTTCCCAATTTCCCCAGGTTTTAAAGTAAAATCCATTAATGATTCAAAATCATATCCTGCACTTTCTTTAGTACTTCTTTTAGGAATATTATATGATTCATATAATTCTTTATCATCACTAATATCTTTTTTGAATTGTTCAAAGCTTATTTTTTCAAATA
>Ga0247608_10008827_pt1 | contig 10113 bp, 1 predicted proteins | sample 176DNAGHGlowgp2_FD_193490 | JGI IMG/M metagenome (GOLD analysis project Ga0247608, IMG submission 193490) | Sheep rumen microbial communities from Palmerston North, Manawatu-Wanganui, New Zealand - 1766 DNA GHGlow gp2 | ecosystem: Host-associated > Mammals > Digestive system > Stomach > Rumen ... | reverse complement strand
GATTGGGGATTGGGGATTGGGGATTGGGGATTGGGCCCAATCCCCAATCCCCAATCCCCAATCCCCAATCCCCAATCCCCAATCCCCATAAAGAAATAATTATTTATTTATTTTAATTTAATTATTCCAAAATTATAAAAAATAAATTTAAGATATTTAAAAAAATTTAAATAAAATAATAAATGAAAGAGTATGAACAGCATCAAAAAATAAAATATGGTGATATAATATATATAGAATTTTCCACAATGAAAGACAGTCGTATACTAAAAGCAAATGGTTTCAGTGTTGATGAAAAAAAATATGTCGAAGTAGACCAATTATCAAAAAAAGAGGACAATGTTTTCTACAAGGACTTCATAAACAATTTATTCATAATTTTTCCAAAAATGGACGATGATTTTATGAAAAATAAAACTATATTAAAAGAAAAATTAAATTTAGTTAAAGACAAAAAAAATCATATCTCATCTTTTGAAGATAACTCTGAATTTAAGGATAATGTAAAAAAATTAATTGATGCATTTCAGGATACCAAGCAAGTTGTATATAATGAAAAGGATCAATTTTTAAAAGAAATAGGTCAACCAATCCATTTTAAGAAAGAATTTATTTTAATACATTTTGATTCACAAAATTTTGTCAAAAAAATAAAAGATAATGATGAAACATTTAATACAAAAAATAGTAAATTAATTTTGACAGACACATATTCTGATGATTGCATATTTTTATTTATGCCATGGAGTTCTTTGGATAATAATGCAAAATATGTTTTTAGCAATCAAAAATTATATATTTGCAAAAAAGAAAAAAATTCATGGAATAATGCTCAATTCTTAATTGCAAAAGAAATACAAACTAAAAATAATGAATCTGGTATTAATAATATAAATAATATAAATAATAATAATATAAATGATACTTTGGCAAAAGATATGGATATAAATGTAATGACAGAAGGAAAAAGGCAAAAAGCAAGACAAGATCATTTAGAAAATAGAAAAAATGATGAACAGACAAGATTAGAAAACAATAATATTAATAATAATTTAAAAAGTTATATTTTGGAATTTTCTGAAACTCAGAGTAATGGCTATCCTTTTAAAATAAAAATTTGTTCGAACTATATAGACCCATCTTCAGGTATGTTATCTTTCTCTTCCCCTGTTTGGTTAGTTTGTCAAAATATAGAAAGATATATAACAATTAGTCCAAATATAGGAACTGATCGTTCTCCTTCATATAAAAACAAAGATAGTTCTGTAATAGGATTCACTGATCATGATAATGATTTTGGAAAAAAAAATTACTTTAATTATGGCATAAATAAAAAAAGGACCGAAACTAAGAAAATTAAAAAAGGCTTATCTATAAAAAGTATAAGAAAAGGAAAATTCAAAGATAAAAAGCAAAATAATATTAAAATATCTTTTCATACAATTGATAGAGATAATTCTTTAAATAATATATATGGCTTGTTTTATGTGGAACAATGTGAAAATAAAGTAAATCCAAAAGGATTAGGAGATGATGATTGGAAAAATAAAAAAGATTTAAAGATGTCCTCATTTGTTCAATATTATAAAGTTATAAGATTTCTTCATGCTACAACAAGAAAATATTTAGGATTTGAAGAGAATAATAATAATAATGATTCAAATAATGAAAAAATTTCAGGCTCTCTTATTTTATTAGATAAGCCTGATGAAAATTGCAATTGGATGCTTATGGAAAGCTATAAAATTTTAAATAATGAAGCATATTATCAATCAAAGAACATAGGTATTGAACTTGGAAATAATGATAAAAGAGAAAATGACAAAAAAGAAGAGGAAGAAAGTAAATCAAAGAAAAAAGATAGTGATAAAAATGAAGATGAATCAGATGATAAAATATATAAAATAAAAAATAAAGAAATTTTGAGAATTTTTCATGTGAAAAGTCAAAAATTTTTATGCTTTGATGAAATTAATAATAAACTAATGGGTATTGGAGGGAAGAAAAAAAATGATATATATAAAAATGATATAAACTCTGAGAAAAAAAGCATAACAGTCCAAAATTTATCATTAAGTAAAACTCCATATGATTCAGATTTAATCAGGTTAGTCCCTTCAAATGGTGATCAATCATTAGAAATAAGATTAGTTTTATATTTTTATGAAAATCTCACAAATAACATAGATTCAATAATTCATTTTGATTTTGAGCAATTATTCAAAAATTCACCACCCCCTATCATACAAAGAGCATCAAAAGACTTTATTAATAATAGTTTAGAAATAAATTACTCAATTAATAATAGAAGCATTCTACCTACTAGAGAAAGGACTGAAGATAAATTATATAAAATAAAAGAAAATATAAAAATCCTAATTACATGTTTTAAAGAATTAACAAAATATTGCCTTAATAATTATAAAAGAAAATTTGATATAACAATGTCACCAGGAAAGCCTATATTTTATAGACAACAATTCTTATATGATCAACATTTTCTTGATATAACTATTTTCTTTTTAAAAAAAGCGAGAGATATTACTTCTAAGTATGATGTTGAAAAATTAGCAAAACAAAAATTAGGAGAAGATGGAGAAGTAAATAATCAAAAAGGTGAAAAATCAAATAGATTAAAAGCATCTGCCAAAGTATTCAACAAAAATAATTCTAAGAATACAACATCAAGTTTAATTTTAGATATTTTAACACATTTAAAATATTCAATAAAATTAAGTTTTGAATTTATCTCTGCTATGTGCAAAGATCATTCTGAAAATAAGAAGATAGTATTTAAAGAAAAAGAATTATTTATAGATTGCTTACTTGAATATCCAGAAGCTTCAAAGTGCTTTTTAGATATAATAAAAGATAATGAGTATTTTATGAACTTATTAAGTAAAGGAAGTAATGATGGTGAGCAAAATATTAACAAAGAAGATGATGATTCTTCTGATAATGTAATTGGAAAAGTTCTTAATCATTTAAATTCAATGAATGAATATAAGAAAGAACATTTATCAACTTTATCAAAATTTTTAAAAACAGGAGATGTAGGTATAACCTCAAATCAACAATATATTTTTGAAGAAATATTTGTTAATGGAAAAGATAGATTTTTAATTAAAATAAAACCTTTATATAATGATATACAACTCTTGGTTGTATTTAAAGATAAAAGTAAAAATAATAATTATATACAAAAAAGTCTTGTTGATTTTTCAGACAGTCAAATCGAATATGAAAAAGAAATAATAGAATATTTGGCAGAACAATTAAATTTGTATGCTGATTTATGCTATGGAAGAAATTACGTTTGTATAGAAAAAATCAGAGAATTGTTTCCTTTGGATCACCTTATATATCATATAAGTAAAATGGAGCTTAACCAAAAGATATTAGCAGGACTAATAAATATATTAAATTTTGTATATATAGATATTGAACCGCATTCAGTCACAGTATATCCATCATTAATTAAAGTAATAAATAGTGATTTTAAAATTGAAAGAGTAAATAAGGGAAAAGTAAGAAGTTATATACCTCTTGATAAATTGAATTTGATATTATGTTTATCACTATTTATTTTAAACAATATTAAATATGGAAAAATTATAGTCAATTCTGCCAATATTAACATGATATTTAATATTATTAAATTAAGGCTATATGAAAATGTTATTTATACTCCAATGAACATTGAAGAAGTAAATAATGAAAACTTAAATAGAAAATTACATAATTTAAAGGAAGAAGTGAAACAAAATGTAAAGCATGGAGAAGAAATATTAATGAATAAATCTAAATATAATAATAATAATAAAAGCGATATAGAAAAAGAAGAAAAAAATAAAGAAATAGAAGAAGAGATAGACATTGACGGTGAGAATAATTTAATAGATACTAGTAATATGGATACAAAAAATGATAAAAATAAGAAGGAAAAAAAGTCAAGTTCAAACAATTCAAAAGTTGTAAATTCATTTTTCTCAAAATTTGGATATAAATATATTGAGTTTAATTTTGAGAATCCAACTGGAGAAGAATATTTATTATTTGTATTGGATCGTATAAATGATTTCTTTTTAAATAGTTTAATAATTAATAATATTGATTATAATACTGAAAATAAAAATGTTATTTCTCAAAATTTCAAAAGTACAAGTAGCAGCGATATTTTAACTCAATCAAATATTAATTATTTAATGGAAATTTTAAAAGATATAAAAGTTATTTTTTCCAAAGATGAGCAAAATCAAAATAATGCATATAAATCAATATTAAAACAAATTGAAAAAGTAATTAATTATATTTTAGATATTAAAAAAGAAGATATGAGCATATATTTATTAGAAAATTTATTCAAAGAAAATAAAGAAATTTTTTCTAAATTTTTTTCTGAAGATAAAGAAATCAAGAAATTTAACATAGATTTGTTCAATGAACTAAAAAAAGAATTTTATGAATCAAAAAATATAAATGAAGTATTACTTAATGATGAATATTATTATTATCAATTATTCAATCATGTTAATTGCTCATATAATATACCTAAAATATTTTCTTTGCCCAATAAGAATGAAGGAATGCAAAATGTTCTTTTAGGAGTAAATAATAATGAAAATTCAAATATAAGACTACTAGATAATAGTCTTTTTTCTGAAGATCAAAGATATCAAGATAAAATTATTGATTTTAGCGAAATGTCATATCTTAATAATCAGGAAAAAAATCAATCAAATAAGGATTTAATTCAATATAAAGATGATGATTATTTTTATTATAATATAAATATGCCTACAAGCAAAATTAATATAGATAATTTTTTTATGAATGCAGTCATTTTTAAAAATTTACAAGAATTAATAATACGTATACTGGAAATGAATGTAGATGATAAATTAACAAAAATATTATTGAGAATGTTTGCAAGATTAATGTCGCAAAGAAAAGAGCTTTTTGACTGCATTAAAAGTGTTTTATTATTATCCAAAAAAGAAGATTTGGATAAATATTATCAATGTAATTCAGCAATATTTGAGCTTGGCTTATTGGCAGAAAAAACTGAGAAATGGATGACTATAGATAGGGTTCTAGATAACATTAAAGGATACAGAAATTTAGATGAAGTAAATATAAATGAAATAAAGGCAGACCAAAAAGATTTTTTTGCAGTATATTTAACTTTGTACAAATTTAATCATATGTTAATAGATAAAGAAACAGGTGATTATTTGAGTAAAAAAGAAGTGAAATTAATTCAAACAATATTTCACTCCTTTCAAATTGAGAGTATTTTATCAGCATTATTGAGAGAAATAACTCAGGAATTCCCTTATGATAATGAAAGGGCAAAAAGGCAAAATAATATTCTTACTAATAATGGAAATACTATAAATAATGATATTATTAATGAAGAAATTTCAATTAAACCAAAAGAAAAAGAAAACGAAAAAGATTATAGAATGAGAGATAAACAAAATAATTTTAAAACTTCTTTAGAAAAGTTAATCAAAGAAATTTTTAAACTTTTTGAAGGATTGGTCCATAAATCCTCTCCTAATCAAAGTATTATTGAAGTTATTGAATTTGCAAGAGACTATCCCTATTTTAAGGATTTAGGATTTAATAAATTAATTACTGAGTTATCTTACGATGAAAATTTTGTAAAATTAAAAACAGATTTTTTGATAGATATGCTAAGAGAGCAATTAGTTCAAGGTAACTTTATACAAATTCAAAATAATTATTTTGGATTCCAAAAAATTGATTCATATAAAGAGCAGAGAGAGTATAAGTTTATACTTAAAAAAACAATTTTATCATTAAAATTAATGAAAAATTTAATCACTAGAATATCTGATACTAAAATATTGGGTGTATTAATAGATAAATTTGTTGAAATTCTTGATGATTTCACTATTTTTAAAAATTCCAATGCTGAAAAGCGTATGATTTCTAATAATAATTTTAGTAAAAAAAACAGCTTATATTTATATACATTACAATTCACATATTATTTTTTGAGTATTGCCTATAATTTAGCAAGAAAAAATCAAAGATTGAAAGATTATGTTAGCACTTTATTTTATCTTAAAAATTTAAGAAAAGTCATTGTAGAAATACCACTTCCTTATGAGAAGGAACAAATTGAAGAATTGCAAAAACAAAAATTGGAAAAATCAACAAAATTAGCACCAAAATTAAAATTTTATTTTAAACTGAAATGCATAGGAATAGAATTATATTATTATTTAGGGTATAATATTTTATTCCAAATAAACTATATAGAAAAAAATATAAAAGAATTATATGGAATATTATTAAAAGATTTAGAGTTTGTTGAAAGCTTCCATTTGGGAAAAGAAAATCCAAAAGCTTTAAAGGCAAAAACCAAAACAAAAGAATCAACTTTAAATAATAAAGATCAAGAAGAATTCAGTGAAATGATATTTAACGAAGAAGCAACTATAAAAGATGGCTATGAACTTGTTTTAGCCTCTTATAGAAAAACAGTATATAAATACTTCTTTGGAGGTATTTTTCCTATTATATATAACCTAAAAAGTGTATTTAAAAGTACTTCAGAATATACTCCTCTTAGACAAGAATTTGCTTTAACAGATATAGAATTGAAAAACTTTTTATTAAATTATGCATTACAAGAAAGAGATAAAGATATTTTTAATAAAATATTTAAAATGATTAAAAAAAAGGAGTCAAAGCTCAAAAAGTTTTTAGGTTTTAATATGCCAAATAACCAGCAAAACTTGAAAGATGAAGCAAATTTAAATATATATATGAAAAAATATTTAAAAATAAAACAAAAAGAATTAATTGATAAAGATAAAGAAAATGAAATTTTATTCCAAATGATAATGACTTTTACTTCTGATCTAATAAATGACATAGAAAATAATGAAATTGTAACTGAATCTATACAAAAAGAATCAAAAATATTAGCCAGACATTTAAAGTCAAAAATAAACTTTCATGGCATTCTGAAAAGATCAGCCAAAGAAAATGAAGTTAATGTGGAAGATCTAGTAGAAAGTAATCAAGGTCAAGAAAGAGAAATTCACTTAGTAATAGTTTTTCTAAAATTTATACAAGAAAACTATACAAAAAAAAAATATTTGAAAGAAATAAATACTTTAATTGAATTAATGGCTGATATTAATGAAGTTTCTCCAGAAATATTGCCAGAAAAATTAAAAGGAATAGAATATAATTTTTTCTTCAAAGATAAAATTGACGAATTATCCAAAATTTTCACAAATCACGTCCAAAAGTTTTTTTTAAACAATGGTTCAATTGAAATTTTTGTGAAAATAGCCTGTGAGGGTAATAAGAACCATAATGAAACTACATTTCCTATTATTATTCATTTCTTTAATAATGTATTAGAAGGAGGGAATACTGAAGTTCAAAAAAAGTTCACTCAATTATTTCAGACTTTGCCAAACAGTGATAATTTCTTTTATTATATAAAAGAATATCTAATAAATATAGATATTTTTGAAAATCTGAAAAATAGATCATCTATAGTTGAGCCAAAAATAGATATGGAAAATTTGAATATTATAAAAGATTTATTAAGATTTTTACAATTGTTAGCAGAAAATCATAATATTACTTTGCAAAATTACTTAAGAGATCAAACATCATCTTCAAATAGACTTTCATATAATTTTGTAAATATTTTAGTAGAATATTTAAGCATGCTATTAGGTAAATTATCAAATATGCACGAAAACAACCAAGAATTCACTGAGTATTTTATTAATTTATATTATCAAAGATTATTATCTTTATTAGATACTATATGTGAATTTTTACAAGGACCATGTGAAAAAAATCAAGAATATTTAATTAGCACTAAAATTATTGAGTCTTTCAATAAAATTTTAGGTGAAATAATTCTTGATCCTTCCTTTTATGAAAATAATAAAGAGAATAAAAGCGGATTTAGTACCAGTAAAAAAGAGACAGAAACTTTGGAATTATCCTCTTTAGGGGAAGAATATTATAAAACTGGAAGATTTGATGCTTTTATAGGAGGTGAAGAAACTAAAACAACTAAAAAAATTGATACAAGTAAAAAGAAGCCAGTTCAGAATAAACTTTTTACAAAATTAACAGATTACCAAAAATCATTATTAATATTTAAAATAAGTTTAGTTTTTCTTTCTATTATAGAAGGAAGAAAAACTAAAGATAATGTAATAAAAAAAATATTGAGAGATTTTGACTATAAATTAATTTTTCTAAAGAGTGTTGAAATATTTATGAAAATAAAAAATAATTTGAATTTTTTCCTTTATATTGAAGATAATTGTAAAGATATAAGCGAAAATGAGTTAAAAAATAAAATAGTTTCTGAAGCAGGATTTAATTTATATTTCCTTATTCAAAATTTGTTAAGTTTTGAAAATGAAGAAACTGAATTTAAAAAATATGCAATATTTATGAAGCCAGATAATAAATTAAGTAAAGAGCAAATCGAAGCATATGAACACTATGAGCAATTAAAAGAAGCAATGAGTTTTTATTCAAATAATTCTTTAAGTATTGAAATATTAAAAGATAATATAGTATTTAAAGTATATTGTCCAAAATTACCTTTTTTTAATGGCTTTGATGAAAATATAAGAAAAAATTTCGATGATAATGCAAAAAGAACTACTCCACAAACAAAATTAATATCTTTAATGAATGAAAAAGATAAAATATATCAAAAAATAAAGCAATTATCAATTTTAGAAGAATTTTTCAAAAATATATCTTTGTTTAGAATATTATTTTCTTATCCATCTGAAGTCCAAAATGTTGGATTTTGTTTAATTGTTTTAATGAATCTATTAATATTTGCTGGATATAATGCCGAGACAGATGAAGATCAAGAGGACGTTTTATATAATGTGGAATTTCTAGGAATACCTGTATATTGGAGTAAAAGAATTTTAATAATATTAGGGTGTATAATAGCTGTATTTAGTCTTATTAAATTGTTTGAGTTTATAACAAGAGAAGCAATTTTAATTTTCAAAACTTTATATACTAATCATTTGAAGGATATGTATGAAACAGCAATAAGTAATATGAGTGATTTAGAAATACATCGAATAGAGCACTTTTTAGAATCAAATAGTTACAAAAAAGTATTTATATATATTCATTTAGTGATGGATATAAAAGTATTATATGCTCTTGCTTATATGGTATTTGCTTTAATAGGTATATTTGTCCATAATTTCTTTTTCTCATTTCATCTTATTGAATTCATTATATCTCAACCTATTTTACAATATGTCTTTAGAGCTATAGTAGATCCTATTGCTCAATTGGCTTACACATTTATTTTCTTCTTCATTTTAATATATTTTTATTCTCTAATTATTTTCTATAATTTCCAAGAAATAATGCCTACTTATTCTTGTGATAGTCCAGTAATTTGTATGGTATATATATATTCAAATACTTTTACATCTGGAGGAAATCTTGGGAATTTCATTGATGAAGGAGGAGAAGGACATGAAAATAAAGAAGGAAATATGGTTAGATATGCTTTGGATATATCTTATACAATTATCATGGTTTGGTTAGTTTGGCAAATGGTTTCAGGATTAATTGTTGATACCTTTGAAAGTTTAAGAGGAACCAGAGAAGAAAAGGAAGATGATATGAAAAGCACTTGCTTTATCTGTGGGTTGGATAAAGAAAAAATTGAAAAATATTATCCTGGAAAAGAAGGATTTGAAAAGCATTTACAAGATCATAGTGTTGTTAATTACTTTTTCTATATATTTTATTTGGAAGATAAAGATTCTAGTGAATATTCCGGTTTAGAATCTTATATTAAAAATGAAATAGATCAAGAATCTATCTCATGGTTCCCACATGAAAGATCACTTAAAATTGAGGAGTGGGAAAGTAAGCATAAAACCAGCCATGAATGATATTTAAAGTAATTAATTAATTATATTTTTTATATTTTATTTGATAAAAATATTAAAATTTATAAATTTTAAAAATCTGATTTAATTAATAAAGAAATTGGGGATTGGGGATTGGGGATTGGGGATTGGGGATTGGGGATTGGGGATTGGGGAT
>Ga0247608_10008822_pt1 | contig 10117 bp, 14 predicted proteins | sample 176DNAGHGlowgp2_FD_193490 | JGI IMG/M metagenome (GOLD analysis project Ga0247608, IMG submission 193490) | Sheep rumen microbial communities from Palmerston North, Manawatu-Wanganui, New Zealand - 1766 DNA GHGlow gp2 | ecosystem: Host-associated > Mammals > Digestive system > Stomach > Rumen ... | reverse complement strand
TGAAGGATAAGGCGGGTTATATTACTCCGGTTCCGAAAGGAGTAGGACCCATGACGATCACGATGCTGCTGGATAATACGCTCAGAGCATTTGAGGTGAAGCATGACAATACCGGATTATGATCTGAACGATATTGTTGAAATGAAAAAGGAACACCCGTGCCGGAAATCAAAATACTGGAAAGTGATCCGTATGGGAGCGGATATCAAGATCAAATGTCAGGGCTGCGGAACGGTGGTCATGTTTCCGCGTCATGAATTCGAACGGAAGCTCAAGCGTGTGATTGAAAAAGCACCGGCTTGCCCTGCGACAGAATAACGGAGGAACTATCAATGTCACTTACAGCTGGAATTGTCGGCCTGCCGAATGTCGGAAAGTCGACTCTGTTCAATGCAATTACCAACAGCAGTGTGCTGGCGGAAAACTATCCATTCGCAACAATTCAGCCCAATGTCGGAGTGGTTGAAGTGCCGGATGAGAGAATGGAACATCTGACAGAACTGTTTCATCCGAAAAAGGTAATCTATACAACCTTTGAATTCACGGATATCGCGGGTCTTGTCAAGGGGGCTTCCAAGGGAGAAGGACTCGGAAATCAGTTTCTCGCGAATATCCGCAATACGGATGCGATTGTACATGTCGTACGCTGTTTCGATGACGCCAATATTGAGCATGTGGAAGGGTCTGTGGATCCGGTCCGTGATATTGAGGAAATCAATCTGGAACTCTGTCTGGCGGATCTGGATACCGTGGAAAACCGGATCTCAAAGGTAGAGCGGCGGGCGCAGACCAAGGAAAAAGGGGCCGCGGAGGAATACAGCGCGCTCTGTCGGTTCCGCGAGTATCTTCTGGAAGGAAAGCCGGTCCGTCTTCTGGAACTTTCAGAAGGGGAAAAGGCCATCATGAAGAATTTTTCTCTTCTGACCGCAAAGCCTGTGATCTATGTAGCAAACATGAGTGAGGATGAGGTCAGTGATCCTTCGGACAATGCGTATTTTCAGAGTGTCAAGCAGTTTGCGGAGTCAGAAGGCAGTGAGTGCATTGCGATTTCCGCAAAAATGGAGGAAGAACTCTCCGGCATGGAAAAAGAGGAGAAGGAAGCCTTCCTTCAGGAACTCGGCATTCAGACAGCCGGTCTTGATCAGATCATTCAGGCTGCCTATCATCTGCTTGGATTACGCACGTTCTTTACAGTCGGTGAACCGGAGAACAGAGCCTGGACATTCCGTGAAGGCATGAAAGCACCTCAGTGTGCCGGAATAATCCATACCGACTTTGAAAAGGGATTCATCAAGGCGGAAGTCTACAGCTATGATGACATCATGGAATACAAGACAGAGGCGGCGCTCAGGGAACATGGAAAGATCCGGATGGAAGGCAAGGAGTATCTTATGAAAGACGGGGATATTGTCTTCTTCCGCTTCAATGTCTGATTGAAAAATGTTAAGATGAATTCAGATGTAACAAAGTCTGGAGGTATCATTTCATGAAGCTGATTCTTGCGATTGTTTCTAATGATGACGCATCAGCAGTCAGTGCTGCGCTGACTGCGGAAAACTACTCTGTGACCCGTCTTGCGACCACAGGAGGATTCCTCAGAGCCGGCAATACAACGATGATTGTCGGTACGGATGATGACAAGGTTGACCATTGCATTGAACTGATCGGCAGTGAGTCCAAGCGGCGCACGGAAATCGTTCCCTCAACGGCGAGCTATGATATCGGAAGATATGCATCCTTTCCCGTCGAAGTTCAGGTGGGCGGTGCGACGATCTTTGTTCTGGATGTGGAACAGTTTCACAAACTCTGATTTCTGGAAAAGCAGCTTCGGCTGCTTTTTAAATAGAAGAAATGCTGTTCTTCCGGTTCTTTGAAAAGGAGAAGGATCTGATACGATGATTCATGGGAAACTGTCTTTCCTGGAGGAAATGGTATGAACCTTGCGGAGGTAATGGAAAACGCCCGGAAAAGAATAGGACCGAAGTGTCATGTCTGTCCGGTATGCGATGGCCGGGCGTGCGGCAATGTGACACCGGGACCGGGGTCAAAAGGCCCGGGCAACGGGGCATATGTCAACTATATGGGCTGGCAGAATCTGCGGATCAACATGGATACGATTACGGATGGAGGAAATCCGGATCTTTCTGCTGAACTGTTTGGACGGAAGCTTTCCTTTCCTCTTCTGACGGCTCCGATCGGATCCATCCGGCTTCAGTTCAATCCGGAGGATGATGTCTGCGACTTCAATGATGACTGCATGGCGGCATGTTATGAAACAGGAATCCTGCATGCGTACGGAGCCGGGATGGAACGGCGGGTATGGCATCGGGCAATCGAAGGTTCCGAACGGTTTGGCAATACGGGCATTCCGGTTTACAATCCGGATCCGGAAGAAGAACTGTTTGAACTGATGGATCTGTATCAGGGACATGAAAAACCTGCGGCCATCGGAGCAGTGATTGACAGTGCCGGACTTCCTCATTACCGTACGCTGATGAGCGGGCAGGGCGGATTTCGTTCCGTATCCGATCTTCGCAGGCTGAAGGAACATGCCGGACTGCCGTTTATGATCAAGGGAATCATGACCGTAAAGGGCGCTCTCAAGGCGATTGACGCCGGCGCGGACGCGATCATCGTATCCAACCACGGCGGCCGGGTATTATCTGACACACCGGCTACCGCGGAGGTTCTTCCGGAAATTGCGGATGCGGTTCAGGGAAGAGTGAAGGTATTGGTGGACGGCGGAATCCGTTCCGGACTGGATGTATTCAAGGCAATTGCCCTTGGCGCGGACGCGTGCCTGATCTGCCGGCCGGTTCTGATTTCCTGGTATGGAGGCGGAAAAGAAGGCATTGTCTGCTATCTGGAAAAAATCCGGGCGGAGCTGGAAGACACCATGCGGATGTGCGGCGCCCACAGCATAGCGGAAATCGAAAGAGATATGGTGCGGATGACATCCATCCGTCTGTGACAGAGAGGCTGCAAGATGAAACTGACAGTGCTGTGTGACAATCATACGGTCATTGACCGATATCTGCTGGGTGAGCCGGCTCTGAGCATCTATATTGAAAACGGAAGAGACCGTATTCTGTTTGACACCGGGTATTCCGATGTATTCATTCAGAATGCCATGACGCTTGGCATTGATCTCAGCCATCTGAGCGCGATCGTCATCTCCCATGGTCATAATGATCACACCGGAGGTCTCTTTCATCTTCTGAACCGGTTTGATCTTTCCGGTACGAGACTGATCGCTCATCCGGACATCTTTCAGAAACGGATTTATGACGGGCTCGATGTCGGCTGTCCCATCAGCCGTGCATTCTGCGAGGAAAAAGGGCTGATCATAACCGAGACAAGAGACCCGGTGAAACTCTCGGAAAACCTGTATTATCTTGGCGAAATCCCGCGGCAGACTGCATTTGAATCCCGCTTTCCGACAGGAGAAATCATCGGCAGGGGAAACAGAATACCTGATTATGTCATGGATGATTCTGCTCTGGCATATCTGAGCGAGGAAGGTCCGTTTGTCATTACCGGCTGTTCCCACAGCGGCATCTGCAATATTCTGCTTGCGGCTGTTTCTCTGTATGACAGGCGCGTGAAAGCTTCCGGCATCATCGGGGGATTTCATCTGCTTCAGGAATCGGATCCCCTGGAAGAGACGGTCCGCTTTCTGAAGGACCATACATGCGGAACTCTGTATCCGTGTCACTGTGTTTCACTGCGTGCGAAATGCCGGTTGATGCAGGAACTGCCGGTGCGGGAGATCGGTACAGGCGAAGTGATCGAAGTACAGTGATCTGAGTTTCAAGGATCAGACGACAGAAATAAAAACGGCGGATTCCGCCGTTTCAAGCAGTTCAGATGGGCTTTTCATCCACCATGTCAGTGGTAAGACCGAATTCTCTGATCAGGGCATTGAAGCGTTTCGCTTCCTTGGTTTTTACCGGCTTGGAGAGATCCTGGAAGCAGTGGTGGAAGACATCTGCGTCTTTCAGCACTTCGTCCATATCGCTGTCCACGGCTGCCTTGTCATCATGGTGATAAATCATGGAGCAGATGATTTTGTTTTCTTCATCACTGGTCGCGTTCAGCTCCTGGAGCAGATCCTCTGCGACCTTTGCGCCGCGGTGGGCGTGGTCATCATAGGTACCGTAGAGATATGCCCCGAGATCATGCAGGACGCCTGCCATGCATGCAAGCTCGCTGTTCAGTCCTCTTTTTTCCGCGATCATTGCCGCGGCGAGGGAAACGCCATGAAGATGAATCAGAGCGCTGTCGCGTTCCTTACGGTCTTCCATGACCATCAGTTTTTGATTGACGAGGCGGTTCAGATCCTTTACTCTTCCCATATCTTTTGAAACTCTCCTTCTCCCTGGGAGTGATTTTTTTCGGGAACTCAGCTGCTGAGACTGCGGAGATAACTGATCAGCGCATCCCGCTGATTGGAAACTTTGTTCTCCATGACAGCATTCAGCAGGGTATGCATGCCTACGGAAATGGCGGATCCTTTCAGACCGAGATTCTGAAGATCCTTGCCGGAGACATCGAGCTGCTTGAGGGTATAGCAGTCATCATCGCGGATGACTGCCTGATAATGCCTGAGAAGTTCCGTCTTGCTGAGACGGGAGTCTCTTGCGCAGCGGAAGTCCAGATAAAGCAGGAACGGAACCGAAACGCGGTTCATTGCCTTCCGGATATCAATCCGGTCAGAAAGCGGAATGTTCCGGTTTTTCAGAAAGCTGAGGACTGCTTCCCGGTCGCTGTTGGAAAACTTCAGCCGGCGAAGAATTTCATCGCTGCGTTCACTGTCATTCAGCGGATCGAGAAGAATTGCCATGCGCAGGGAGGAATCAGAAGACGGACAGAGGGACAGATTCATATAGATTCCGCTCCACTGCGGTTCCTGATATTCCTGAAGTTCCGGGATGATCTGTTCAAAAACAGGACGGAATTCCTTGAGCACGACTTTGAAATACGGCGCGCTGACGGTCTTGATCAGTTCAGCGGTAATCCGCTCCTGACTGACGAGACTGATCGTCGGCGTCAGCTGCAGCAGGGATTTCTCCGTTTCTTCTTCCACGCGGAAGCCAAGCTGAGAGGCGAAGCGGACAGCCCGGCAGATGCGAAGGGCATCTTCCTGGAACCGGTCGGACGGATTTCCGACGGTGCGGATGAGAAAATTCTGCAGATCCTGTACACCCCCGAAGTAATCGATGATACCCTGCTTGGGATGATAGCACAGGGCGTTGATGGTGAAATCACGCCGGGCGGTATCCTCCTTCAGGGAACGGGTGAAGCTGACCTGATCCGGATGACGGTGATCGGAGTATCCGGTTTCCGTGCGGTATGTGGTGATTTCCACCGGTTTCCTGAGGAATATGATGGTAACGGTTCCGTGTCTGATTCCGGTTTCTATGATTTTGAATTCATTGAAAACCTGCTTCATTTCCTCCGGGGTGGCGGAAGTCGTCAGATCATAGTCATGAATCTCTGTTCCAAGAAGCCATGAGCGAACGGCTCCGCCTACAACATAAGCTTCATAACCTGCTTCATTCAGCATGCGGATGGCATTTTTGATATACGCTGGCAGCGGCATTGTCCGTTTCATAACAACATCATTTTATATGAAAGTCGTAAACGTTTCCAAATTATTTTGTTTTTTCGCGGAATATGTCCTATTCTAGATAATCGTAGACTGACTCTAACGCAGATCAGGGAGGAATCAATATGAGAATCGGACAGTCAACAGACATTCATCGGATGGCAGAGGGAAGAAGACTTGTGCTTGGCGGAGTTGAGATTCCGTATGAGAAAGGGCTGGTCGGTCACAGCGACGCGGACGCGCTGACACACGCACTTGCGGAAGCGATTCTCGGCGCGCTGGCGCTCGGAGATCTTGGCCGCTGGTTTCCGGACACGGATCCGAAATGGGAAGGTGTCAACTCCCTTCTGATTCTGAAGGAATGCGGCCGGATGATGAAGGAGAGGGGATACCGCATCGGCAATGCGGACTGTCTGGTTCTGATTGAAAAACCGAAAATGGCTCCGCATATCATGAACATGCGGAAAAACTTCGCGGAAATGCTGGAAACGGATCTGGATCGGATCAGTGTGAAGGCAACCCGGGGTGAGGGACTTGGTTTTGTCGGACGGGGAGAAGGCGTAATGGCTCAGGCGGTCGTACTTCTGGAGAAGGCGGATGAAGGCGTTTGAGAAAACTGATGAGGTCAAGGTCCTGCGGGATCCGGTACACCGCTATATTCACATTGAATACGAGGTGATCTGGAATCTTCTGAATTCCCGGTGGGTTCAGAGGATGCGGCGGATCCGGCAGCTGGGCGGCGCGTTTTCTGTTTATCCCGGAGCGGATCATACCCGGTTTTCGCATTCTGTCGGGGTCTATGAGATTGTCCGAAGAATGATTACGGAAATACCGGATATCTGTGAGGCGCTTTCCGAACGGGAAAAAATCACGGTAATGGCAGCCGCTCTGCTTCATGATCTGGGGCATGCCCCGTTTTCCCACGCGTTCGAAGCGATTCTTCAGGAATCACATGAGACCTATACATGCCGGATCATAGAAGAGGATCCGGAAATCCGCGGAATTCTGGAAGCGGCAGCGGAAGGACTTGCGAAACAGACCGCGGATGTCATCCGCCATCAGAGCGCAAATCCGCTTCTGAGTCAGCTGATCAGCGGACAGCTGGACGCTGACAGGATGGATTATCTTCTGCGGGACGCGTATTTTACCGGTACGAAATACGGTGAATTCGACATGGAGCGGATTTTCCGGACGATGCGGGTGGAAAACGGAAGGGTTGTGATCAAGGAAAGCGGTATCTATGCCGTGGAAAATTATGTCATGGCAAGATATCACAGCTACTGGCAGATTTATTATCATCCGGGTGCGAGAAGCTATGAAGCTCTGCTGAGATGCCTGTTCCGACGGCTGAGGGATCTCGCACAGGAGGGAAGGCTTCCGGAGTCCATTCCGGAGTTTGAACCTCTGATGAAGCAGGAAACGCTTACTCTCGATCAGTATTTCGCGCTGGATGAGTATGCCTGCAGCTATGCCTTTGAACGGCTCAGTCATGGGGATGATCCGATTGCGGCAGACCTTTCGGCACGGCTGCTGAACCGGGGTGTGTTTGATTACATCGCTGCGACTGCGGATAATATCAGGCATGTCCGTGCGTGTCTTGAGAAGGCAGGCTTTGATCCGCGGTACTACCAGGCTAAGGATGATGTGATGCAGAAGGTATATGTTCCGTATCACGGAGATTCCAACAACGCAATCTGGATCCGGCTTCACGGCGGCAGGATACTTGAACTTTCCGAGGCATCCAGTATCGTTTCCTGTCTGGTTCAGGGAAAAACTCTCCGGGATGAGAGAATTTACTATCCCAAGGAGATCAGGAATCTGTTATGATTATCCGGCTGCGTATTGTTCAGACAGATCTTCTGCAGAACGTGACCCAGGTGCTTGCGGATGGCAGGGCGATTCTTCGGAATGACTGTATCCTGTTTCAGGAGGCAGAACCGTTTCAGGGAAAAGGGCGGATCGTATTTTCGGAAACCGGACTGACTTTGATTCACGAGGGGGAAACAAAGAGCAGAACCGAACTGTGTACGGAAAGAACCGGTACCGCTGAGGCGCTGTCCGCGTTTGGTGAAATGCGGTTTGAAACGGAGCTTCTCGAATACCGCAGAACCCCTGGCAGCTTCTGCGCAGAATACCAGCTGCGTCAGAGGGAAACGGTCATCGGACACTTTCGATTACGGTGCCGGTATGAAACTGAAACAGGAGTAAAACCGTCATGATCTGCCATGCAGGAATGCCAGTGCATTCCGGTGTGCATGCAGTATTGACAGGCAAAAGAAATCTGTTAAAACTTAGTAGTGTAACAAGCGGGGGGCAAGAGGGGCACCCGCGGAAGATTATTGATTCATCAGGGAGGGTTTTACGTTATGAGTACGAAGGTAACAATGACTGATACCGCGTACAACTGCATGATCAAGCGCAAAAAAGAAATTGAGTTTTCCAAACTCTGGCAGGAAGTATCCAAGGCGATGAAGATACCCGAGGAAAAACTCAGCCGCAAGAAGCGGCAGTTCTATGCGGAGCTGATGGATGACCGCAGATTTGCATCACTTTCCGGCAACAAATGGGATCTCAGAAGCCGCAGAAGCTACAGTGAAGTTTCCGCGGACGCAATTGTTCTGGATGATGAAGATGATATGGAAGACAGTGATGAACGGGATTCGCTGGATCTTCCAAAGGGTGAAGATTCCTATTGATCAGAAAACGGAGCTGAAACAGCATACAGCTCCTTTTTTATGGAATGGCGAATCCTGTAAGAGAAGGATGGACCGGGAGTTCTTCTCAATTTCTCAAAAACTAACGGTTCCTTTCTCTTTTCAACATGCTGAAAAAGGGATAGAATGAAACCGCCAAACATTAGCAGAATAAGGAGGATAATTGCAATATGGTAATGGTTTCTGCAACAGAAATGATTCAGAAGGCCCATGAGGGTCATTATGCGATCGGTGCTTTCAACACAAATAATCTGGAATGGACAAAGTGCATTCTTACGGCGGCTGAGCAGGCAAAGGCTCCGGTCATGATTCAGGCTTCCGAAGGTGCCTCAAAGTACATGGGCGGATACAAGATGGTCGTTGATCTTGTCAAGGATCTCCATGACTCCCTGGGCATTACGGTTCCGGTAGCTCTGCATCTCGACCATGGCACCTATGAAGGCGCAAAGGCATGCATCGAAGCCGGTTTCACATCCGTTATGTTTGACGGCTCCCACTTTGATTTCGAAGAGAATATGGCGAAGTCCAAGGAAATCATCGAACTGGCTCATTCCAAGGGCGTTTCGGTTGAGTGCGAAGTCGGCGGAATCGGCGGAACAGAAGACGGCGTCACTTCCAATGGCGAACTGGCTGATCCGAAGGAGTGTGCTGCAGTCGCTGCTCTTGGCGTGGATTTCCTCGCGGCAGGTATCGGAAACATCCATGGCAAGTATCCGGCAAACTGGGCCGGTCTGAACTTCGAACGTCTTGATGAAATCAACAAGGCAGTTGACGGCAAACCGCTCGTTCTCCATGGCGGCTCCGGTATTCCGTTTGATCAGACCTCCAAGGCAATCTCCATGGGCGTCTCCAAGATCAACGTCAACACGGAACTCCAGCTTGTATTCGCGGACGCGACCCGCAAGTACATCGAGGCCGGCAAGGATCTCGAAGGCAAGGGATATGATCCTCGTAAGCTTCTGAAACCGGGCGCAGACGCAATTATCGCCAAGACTGTTGAACTGATCAAGGCATTCGGTTCTGACAACAAGGCATAATCTCTGATACATGAAAGGAAGCACTGAGCTGCTTCCTTTTTGTGTCTGCAGAACACATGTCCGGATTGGAGGGAAGATAGGAATGAAAGAGAACCTGCTTGCGGAAGCGCTGATCAAAATCACTTCGGGCATTTTTCTGATGATGGCGCTTCTGTTTATTCCTGCCGGTGATATCCGCTGGTTCAATGGATGGCTGCTGATGGGGCTGCTTTTTATCCCCATGGCAGCGGCCGGACTGTTCATGTATTTCAAGGCTCCGGATCTTCTCAGAAGCCGTCTCAGGGCGAAGGAAACAGAGAAAGAGCAGCAGGGGGTCATCGCCGCTTCCGGTGTGATGTTTATTCTGTCCTTCCTGCTTGCCGGCCTGAATTACCGGTTCGGATGGATCAGTCTTCCGCCGTCCGTGACAGCGGCAGCCTGCGTAGTTTTTCTGATCGGCTATGCACTGTTTGCGGAAGTACTGAGGGAGAACAGCTATCTCTCGCGGGTTGTGGAAGTACAGCAGGGGCAGAAGGTCGTGGATACCGGGCTTTATGGAGTGGTCCGCCACCCGATGTATTTCGCCACGGTTCTTCTCTTTCTTTCCATGCCGCTGATTCTAGGGTCACTTCCTTCCTTTGTGATCATGCTTTGTTATATCCCGTTGATTATTCTTCGGATCCGCAATGAGGAAAAGGTGCTTGAAGAAAAACTGGATGGCTACCGGGAGTATGAAAAGAAGGTGAAGTACCGGCTTCTGCCTCTGATTTACTAGTCAT
>Ga0247608_10008821_pt1 | contig 10117 bp, 3 predicted proteins | sample 176DNAGHGlowgp2_FD_193490 | JGI IMG/M metagenome (GOLD analysis project Ga0247608, IMG submission 193490) | Sheep rumen microbial communities from Palmerston North, Manawatu-Wanganui, New Zealand - 1766 DNA GHGlow gp2 | ecosystem: Host-associated > Mammals > Digestive system > Stomach > Rumen ... | reverse complement strand
CCACATCATCAACGGAAATAAGCATGACAACTTCTGGGAGATGGGCGACACAGGACCCTGCGGACCGTGCTCGGAGATACACGTAGACAGCAGAACACCAGAACAGCGCGCAGCGTCGGGAAAGACGGGACGCGAACTGGTGAACCAAGATGACCCGCAGGTCATAGAGATCTGGAACCTGGTCTTCATGCAGTTCAACAGAAAAGCCGACGGCTCCTTGGAGAAACTTTCCATGAACGTCATTGACACGGGAATGGGCTTCGAGCGGCTGGTGCGCATGATGCAGGGAAAACACTCCAACTATGACACCGACGTCTTCCAGCCCATCATCAAGGCAGAAGAGGCGATAACGGGGCTGAAGTACACCACCTTTGAGGAAGAGGCAAGCATTGGTGGACAGTCCGGTCAGGCTAACCCTTCCGGACAGTATGGCGCATCTGGCTCTTCTGACAGCCAAGAGCAAACCAATGTGGCCATGCGCGTGTGCGCCGACCACCTGCGGGCTGTGGCTTTCTCCATTGCCGATGGACAGTTGCCCAGCAACGCCAAGGCTGGCTATGTCATACGCAGAATACTGCGCCGCGCCGTGCGATACGCATACACATTCCTCGGACAGCGAGAAGCCTTCCTGTGCCAACTCGTCCCCACATTGGTGAAGGAGATGGGAGACGCCTTCCCCGAACTGCGCGCACAGCAGGAACTCATCACACGTGTCATCAAGGAAGAGGAAGACGCCTTCCTGCGCACACTCGACAAGGGCATCGCCCTGCTGAACAGTGCCATGGAGGAGATGAAGCACAGGGGTGAGAAGCAACTGAGCGGCCAGCAGGCTTTCCGCCTGTTCGACACCTTCGGATTCCCGCTCGACCTGACAGAACTGATTTGCCGCGAGAACGGATTCACCGTCGACGAACAGCAGTTCCAGTCGGAAATGCAGAAGCAGAAAGACCGTGCACGCAATGCGGCACAGGTGGAGAACGGCGACTGGGTGGCCGTAGCAGACCATTCGCTCACCGAGGAACAGCAGTTCGTGGGCTACGACTACGAAGAACAATCTTGCCACATCCTGCGTTACCGTCTCGTCAAGCAGAAGAAGGGACAGTACTATGAGTTGGTGCTTGACGCCACGCCCTTCTACGGAGAGATGGGAGGACAGGTGGGAGACCAAGGCGTGCTGGTGTCAGAGTACGAGACCATCAACATCGTTGACACCAAGCGCGAGAATGGACAGACCGTACACATTGTGAAGGAACTGCCCCAGCACCCTGAAGCCGACTTCATGGCCTGCGTCGACACCGACAGACGCTTTGCCTCGGCGGCCAACCACACCGCAACCCACCTGCTGGACTACGCGTTGAAGCAGGTGTTGGGCGACCACGTGGAGCAGAAAGGCTCCTTCGTCTCGCCCGAAGTGTTGCGGTTCGACTTCTCGCATTTCCAGAAGGTGACCGACGAACAGTTGAGAGAAGTGGAGCGCATGGTGAACGACATGATACGCCAAGACCTTCCCCTTGACGAACACCGCGACACACCTATGGAGGAGGCCAAGCAACTCGGCGCCATTGCCATCTTCGGTGAGAAGTATGGCGACAAGGTGCGCGTGGTGCGCTTCGGCCCTTCGTGCGAGTTTTGCGGCGGCATCCACGCACGCTCTACGGGCCGCATCGGCATGTTCAAGATTGTCAGCGAGAGCAGCGTGGCCGCCGGCGTGCGCCGCATCGAGGCCCGCACGGGGCGCGAGTGCGAAGAGATGGTGTACCATCTGGAGGACATGGTGCGCGCCATGCGCAACCTGTTCAACAACGCAAAAGACCTGCAGGGCACCATCGAGAAGTACATCGCAGAACACGACCAGTTGCAGAGCCAGGTCAACCAGTTCCAGGCCGAAGCCGTGGAGCGCATCAAGAACGACCTCTTGGGCAAAGGCCGCCTCGTGGGTGGCGTCCATGTCTACACGGCAGTGCTTCCGCTGAAGCCGGAACAGGCCAAGGACTTGGTGTTCCACGTCCGCGCTGCGGCTCCTGCTCCCTCGCTGTGCGTCGTGGGCAGCGTCTACGACGAGAAGCCGATGCTGAACGTCATCCTCAGTGAGGACTTGGTGAAAGACCACCAACTCAATGCAGGCCAGATGGTGCGCGAGGCTGCCAAACTCATACAAGGCGGCGGCGGCGGACAGCCCCACTATGCTTCTGCCGGCGGCAAGAATGTGGACGGGCTCAACGCCGCAGTCGACAAGGTGGTGGAACTGGCTCAACTCGACTGAACTCACCAAAATAACACTTGTTATAACACCTGACGGCTATGGCAATACACAACGAACTTGGCCGATGGGGCGAGAGCATTGCGGCTGAATATCTCGAACGCAAGGGCTATGCCATCGTGGAACGCGACTGGCACAGCGGGCACCGCGACATTGACATCATCGCACGCGACGGTATGGAGACCGTGTTTGTGGAGGTGAAAACGCGCCGCAACGACAATTTCATTGAGCCGGAGATGGCCGTGGACTGGAAGAAGCAACAGTCGCTGCGGCTCTCCATCAACCACTACGTGAAGTGGAACCGTGTTGTCCGGTTCCGCCTCGATGTCATCACCGTGACAGGGACTCCAGAACAGGGCGCGCCGCTCATCAATCACATACAGGATTTCCAACTGGCCATGAGGTGATGGGCTGTCTCTTCGGTTGAGCGGTTGTCGAAGCAAACAATGCATGGATCACCATGCAAACCAAAGTGAACCCAAGACGGGAAATCCCCGTGGCAAGTGTTGCCACGGGGATTTCTGTGATGCGGAAAATGGTTCTCCCCAAGCGTGTAGGGCGTGTGCGACTACTTGGAGACGAGCTTCTTGCTCTTGGTGACGTAGATGCCTTTCTTGTGGTGTGAATTGGCAAATTCGGGATTCAGACGGCGTCCCTGCAGGTCGTAGAGCGTCTGTTGCTGTCCGTCTGCCGTGATGTTGCGGATGGCAGTGGCCTCGGTGACGGTGAGGGTGCCCGCGATGTAGGTGAAGGCATAGTTGTCTGCGACGCCTCCACTGACCACGATGTCGTAGGTGCCGACGGGACTTGTGGGCGTGGCGTCGCAGGTGGCCACTGGCTGTTGGGTCAGGACGTCGACCGTCTCTCGGTTGCGGAAACCGCTGTAGGTCAGTTCAAAGGTGGGGTTCTCCTGACCGTATTCGCGTGTGTACGACTTGGCCGTCACCTTCAGTTCGGCCGGTTCCACGAAGAGCGTGCCACCTACGCACTGCAGTCCTGGTGTGGTGATGGTGCCGGGCGTGACCGGTATGTCATATTCTCCCACAGGCGTGGTCATGTCTTGCACCAGAGGCTGCTCCACCACGGGCTCTCCGTTGATGGGTGCGCCCGTCAGGGTGTAGGTCAACTTGGAGACTCGCCGTCCGTAGAGGCGCGTGACGTCGTCGGCTGTCACGACGGGTATGCCCGTGAACTCGGTTGTGCGGTAGCCCTGCCATGCGCTGCTCTCCTGGTATGCCTGCATCATCTGGGGCTGTACGAAGACCGTCGCCTTGGAGGGCAGCAGACTGAACGTGACGTTGTCCACCACGGTCTCTTTGCCCAGCATGACGATGTACTTCATGCTGTTGCAGAACTGGAACACGTAGTTGCCGAAGCTGGCCACCTGTTCGGGCACGTAGACGGTCTCCAGGTTGGAACAACTCTTGAAGGCCTCTGCCGGTATCTGTGTGAGCGAGGTGAAGTGTCGCAGGTCTTCCAGCGTCTTGATGGCTGTGTTGCCGCTGAAGGTCTTTCCGATGTCGGTGATGTTGGCGGCTTCCTCTTCGGTCAGTTCGTTGTCGCCGTCGGTGTCCCACTGGGCGATGCTGACGGTGCGGACGGCCTGGTCGGTGAAGTTGATGAAGTGCATCTTCTGCCTGAGCGAGGCGATGGCGCCGGTGATCTGCTCCTCGGTGGCGTCAAGATTGTCGTAGACGGCCTGTTCCTCGGTGGTGTCTATCTCCTTCTGCCGTGCCTTTTGCAGCAGGGTGTTGAGGTCGGCCACCAGTTGGTCGAAGGCGTGTGCGGCCTCGATGTCCTCTTCGGTGACGAAGCTCCAGAGGCAGTTCTTCTCGTGGTCGGCGATGGTCACGTCCCAGTAGATGCCGTTGGTGGGACTTGCCACGGCGCTCTGGTGGTCAGACTGTGTGCCGAGATACTGTCCGTCGACGTGTGTGGCGTCTGTGGAAGGTGTCTGTATGGTGAAGAGGCTGTCGCCCACCATCTTGATTTCCCAATAGCCCTTGGTCGAGAGTGCTCCGTCGACATAGCAGGCTTTGACGCCCTCGCCCACCTTGTTGTCGGTGTCGGTGCGGAACAGCGTGTTGTTGGTCGTGCTGCCCAGGTTGGCCTGCAGGTAGTAGATGCCTTCGGGCATGGTGGTGCTGCGCTTGAACTGGTAGGAGAGTCCTGACCTTGAGACGACGGCCTGCGTGCCCCACGCCTCACCCTTGTTGATGTACTTGCGCGTGGCGACGTTGTAGATGTAGCCCGGCTTGTCGACGGTGGGCGCAGAGAGTCGCGGACTGGTGGCCATGCGCACCTCGACGATGTTGCCAAAGCCCTTCCACACCTCGGCCTGTGCGTAGAGGCTCTTGGCCCCCTTGGGCACGTAGAGGGTGCAGTTGCCGAGGTTGACTCCCGAGAAGACGTTGTTTCCGAGCGACACGGAGGCCGGGTCGGGGTTGGCCATGGTGACCGAGGTGAGCGACGTGCATCCGTAGAAAGTGCTTTCGCCGATGTAGGTGACGTATGCGGGCAGGCTGATGCTCTTCAGTTTCTTGCAGTTGTAGAAGACGCGGTAGTAGAGCGTCTCTATGCTTGGGGGCAGTTGTATGCTCTCCAGGCTGGTGCAGTTGAGGAAGCTGTTGCCGTAGAGTTCGGTGACGCTGGTGAAATGCTGCAGTTCGTCGAGCGACGTGATGGCCGTTCCCGAGAAGAGGGTGCCGAGGTCGCTGACCATCGCCGCCTCTTCGTAGCTCAGTTCGCCGTCGATGTTGAGGTCCCAGTTGTTGATGGCTATCTCTCGCGCTGCATCTTCGGCGAAGTCCACGAGTTTGAGTGCGGTTCGCAGTGTGGTTTGCGCTGCTCTCAGTTGCTCCACGCTGGCGTTCATGTCGTCGTAGACGGCCTGTGCCTCGCTGGCGTCGATGTTTCTCGACGCGGCCATCTGCAGCAGGTTGCCGAGGGTCTGTGCCGCCTGGTAGGTGGCATAGGTCTCTTCGTTGTATTCCACGAGCCGCCACTGGCAGTTCTTCTCGTTCCCCTGGTAGACGATGTCTCCGTAGATGCCGTAGGTGGGCTGGGCAGCGTTGCTGGCGTGCGAGGTCTCGACGCCCCAGTATTCTCCTTCTTTGTAGTTTGCGTCTGTGGTGGGTGTCTGGATGGTGTAGATGTTGCCTCCCAGGTCTTTGATGAGCCATCGGGCGCTGGTGGTGGCGCTGGTTCCGTCGACGAAGGCTGCCTTCACGCCGTTGCCGATGTTGTTGTCGGTGGTGGTGCGGAAGAGGTAGCGGCCGCTCTTGCCCGTGTCCTCCGACGTGACGTAGTAGACGTCTTCGGGCAGTATGGAACTGTGCTTGATGACAAAGCGCATGGGCTGGCTGCCCACGATGGCTTGCGTGCTCCATGCCTCGCCCTTGGTCAGGAAGCGTCCTGTGCCGACGTGGTAGAGGAAGTAGGTGTTGCCCGAGGTGAGCGTGGCGGGCGTTCCTCCAGCCAGGTTGCGCGTCTCGTGGATGTTGCCGAAGTCTTTCCACGGCTCTGTCTGGCTGAAGAAGTCTCGGCAGCCCTGTTGCACCTCAAGTGTGGCGTTGGCCAGTCTGCAGTCGGCGAAGATGCCGCTTCCCACCGTGATGGCCTCGGGCTGTACGGAGTTCACCACAAAAGTCTTCAGCGAGGTGCATCCGCTGAAGGCGTTGTCGCCGATGCTGACCACGCTGACAGGCAGGTCGATGGCCGTCAGTTTCGAGCATCCCTTCAGCGTTCCGGCCTCGACGGCGGTCATGGCCTGGGGCAGCTTCAGGCTGGCCAGTGCGGCGCATCCCTCGAAGGCCTCCTCGCCCAGTTGGCTGACGCCCTCGGGCAGCGTGACGGCGGTCAGCTTCTGGCACTGCTTGAAGCTGCGGTTGCCGATGGCCTTGATGCTCTTGGGCAGTTTGATGGAGGTCAGTTGTGTGCATCCGTTGAAGGCGTCGTCGGCGATGGCTTCGAGGCCTGTGAAGTAGTATAGTTCGGGGAAGGCCTTGATGGCTTTCTGCTTGAAGGCGTCTCCCAGGTCGGTCACGGCTGCCGCTTCGCCGTAGGTCAGGCTGCCGTCGCCGTCGGTGTCGAAGTTGTCCAGGCAGACCGTCCTCACTGTGGCGTCGCTCAGGTTCATGGCCTTTCCGGCAAAGTTGACCGGCTCGATGCCGATGATGGCGTCGCGATAGCTGTTGTAGCCCGAGTCGGAGCCGCCGATGCCCTGCGAGCCTGGGGTGAGGTTGGTCAGCAGGTAGTAGCCGTTGGAGGCTCCGCCCCATCCCCAGTTGATGTGGTAGCGCTTGTTGCCGTCGTATCCGTCGCAGACGAAGGCGTGTCCCGCCGACGCGTTGGCTCCGCTCAAGTAGACGGGACGGCTGTTGGCCACCTCGTTGTAGATGATGTTGTCCCACTCGGCGTCGGAATAGCTGTCGGCATAGACCTCGCGCACGCTGGAGCCGTAGCCGAAGTAGCGTGGCAGTGCGGTGGCCACCTCGCTCGACTGTGCGCCCGACGAAGAGTTGGTGTAGTCCATGTGGACCGACGTTCCGCAGTAGAGCATCAGGTCGGCCACGGCTTTCTTTTGCAGTGCGGTGGCGTTGCCATAGCTGGGCAGCATGTTGTCCCAGTCGATGGGCGATCCGGATGGCACCTCATTGACGTGCAGTCGGCCATAGGTGGCGTGCGACGTCCATGTGTCGTATGCGGGTATGGTGGCCTGTGTCTCCGTCACCGACTTGTCGCGGTGGTAGTAGAGGATCTGTGCCATGGCTGTGGCCACGCATCCCGTGACCGAGCGTCCCAGTGTGAAGTACATGGGGCACGACTGGTTGTAGGGGTCGCCCTGGTTCCACGTGCAGTCGAGCAGTTGGGGCACGGCGGGGTGTGTGCTGACGGCGTCTGTCAGGATGATGGCTGCAGGGTCGGGCGCATCCTGCAGGGCCTTTATCTGCCGGTCGTAGTCGTCGAGCAGGGCCTGCAGTGCCGGGGGCAGGGTGGGGTAGTCGAAGGTGCCCTGGTCGCTATAGCCCAGCACCTCTTCGGTCTGGTCGTCGCCGGAGACGATGACGAAGCCCTGGCCGAGTCCGCGGTTGAAGACATAGTAGTGCTCGTTGCCGCCCTGTGTCGCGCCCGTGCCGGGCGACAGGTGCCTCTTGCCGGTGACGGCTGTCAGCACCATCTTGTCGTTGCGTTGCTGCATGAACGCTTCCGCCCGCTGCTTCGCTTGGTCGCGACTGATGGGCTTGGCGTTGGCCGTGGCGCAGAAGGCGAGCGCGGCCAAGAGGCATAGTGGGAATAAATGCTTCATGTTGTTTTAGGTTATTTGTAGTTTTTCCGATGTTGCTGCTTTAGGCGCAGGTTGTCGGCTGCAAAGGTAAGAAACTTTTCTCAACCCGACAAGTGTTCGACCTTAAAAAAAGGTTGTCCGGGCGTTTGCCGAACACATTTTCCCATGGGTGGGCTCGCCAAATTTCTGTAAGAGTTTTCTGTCATTCTGGAGAAGAGGACACCGCTTTTCGTGCTGTTTTTGCCTGAAAATGTGCCGCGAAAACGTCTCACACCACACACTTGGCCCCCAAAAGTGGCACTTTTCGGTCGCTAAAGTCATGCAGAAGGGCGGCAAAAGTCGTGCAGTCGGAACGCAAGTGTGGGACTTTTGCAAGGCAAAAGTCCCACACTTGTAATTCATAATCTGCCATTTGCGATTGGCTTGGTGTGTATGTCGCTGCAAAACAGCGACCTACGGAGAAGGCAGCCAGAAGGCGATATTTTCGCGCGGGGGCGGATTTTTCTGCGTCGGCGCGATTCTGGACGTGGATACTTCTGTTAAAGTTTTCTAATTTGAGGCTTGTCCAAACTCAAAAACTCAAGACCCTCTAGTAGGCGAAGAGGGGGTAATCCTTCATCATCTCGTTCACGCGCTGGCGCACAGAGGCGATGACTCCGAGGTTCTCCGGGTCGTTCAGCACCTCCTCGATGAGTTCGGCTATCAGCACCATCAGGTCTTCCTTGGCTCCGCGCGTGGTGATGGCGGGTGTGCCCAGTCGTATGCCCGATGTCTGGAAGGCCGAGCGCGTGTCGAAGGGCACCATGTTCTTGTTCACCGTGATGTCGGCGGCCACCAGTGCGTTCTCTGCCACCTTGCCCGTCAGGTCGGGGTATTTCTGCCTCAGGTCGACGAGCATCGAGTGGTTGTCGGTGCCGCCGCTGACGATGGTGAAGCCGCGCTTGCTGAGTTCCTCGGCCAGCACCTTGGCGTTCTTCTGCACCTGTCTTGCCCACTCCTTGAACTCCGGCTGCAGGGCTTCGCCGAAGGCCACGGCCTTGGCGGCGATGACGTGTTCCAGGGGGCCTCCCTGCTGTCCCGGGAAGACGGCAGAGTTGAGCAGGGCCGACATCTTCTTCACCTCGCCCTTCGGGGTCTTCAGCCCCCAGGGGTTGTCAAAGTCGTGGCCCATCAGGATGATGCCTCCGCGCGGTCCGCGCAGGGTCTTGTGGGTGGTCGAGGTGACGATGTGCGCCCACTTGACGGGGTTCTCCAACAGTCCGGCGGCGATGAGCCCGGCGGGGTGGGCCATGTCGATCATCAGCAGGGCGCCCACCTTGTCGGCAATCTCGCGCATCCTCCGATAGTCCCACTCGCGGCTGTAGGCCGACCCTCCGCCGATGATGAGCTTGGGGCGGTGCTCCAGGGCCAGTTGCTCCATCTCGTCATAGTCGACGCGCCCCGTCTCGCGGTTCAGGTTGTACCCCACGGGCCTGTAGAGTATGCCCGACGTGTTGACCAGCGAGCCGTGGCTGAGGTGTCCTCCGTGGGCGAGGTTGAGGCCCATGAAGGTGTCGCCCGGCTGCAGCACGGCCAGCAGCACGGCTGCGTTGGCCTGTGCGCCCGAGTGGGGCTGCACGTTGGCATACTCGGCGCCGAACAGCTTGCACACGCGGTCGATGGCCAACTGCTCCACCTTGTCCACCACCTGGCAACCGCCGTAGTAGCGCTTGCCGGGGTAGCCCTCGGCATACTTGTTGGTCAGCCACGACCCCATGGCCTCCATCACTTGGTCGCTTACGAAGTTCTCGCTGGCAATCAGTTCGATGCCCTTCAGTTGCCGCTGGTGTTCCTGCTCGATCAACTGGAAAATCTCGTTGTCTCTTGTCATGTAAGTAGTGTGTTGATTTGTGTTCTGGAAGGTGGGGTGGAGTTCCGACAGGGTCAGAACTTCTTGCCGAAGACGATGTTGATGAACGTCAGCAGCAGGATCTTGGCGTCAAACCACCACGAGCGATGCTCAAGATAGTAGAGGTCGAGCTCGAGCCGGCGCAGCATCTTGTCCATCGTGTCTGTGTAGCCATTGTACAGGGTGGCATAGCTGGTGACGCCCGGACGTATCTGGTAGAGGTAGACGTAGCGCGGGTCGCGTTGCAAGATCTGGTCGATGTAGTATTTGCGTTCGGGACGCGGGCCGATGAACGCCATGTCACCCCTGACGACGTTCCACAACTGGGGAAGTTCGTCCAGATGGTGTTCGCGCAGAAACTTGCCCACCCGGGTCATGCGCTTCTCGTTCTCGTGCTGGTAGAGGGCGGGGCCGTCCTTCTCGGCGTCCACCCTCATGCTGCGGAACTTGTAGATGTAGAAGGGTCGGCCAAAGCGCCCTATGCGCTCTTGCCTGAAGATGGCCGGGCCGCCGTCTTCGCGCTTCACAGCCATGTAGCAGATGAGAAACAGCGGCGAGAAGACAACCATGCACGCCAGCGCAGCGAACATATCCAGCAGCCGCTTGGTGTTGCGCTCAAACTCGTTCATGCCGTCGGCGATGAAGCGAGGGTTGTGTACGTCCGTATTCCGTCTTACTGTCG
>Ga0247608_10008820_pt1 | contig 10117 bp, 11 predicted proteins | sample 176DNAGHGlowgp2_FD_193490 | JGI IMG/M metagenome (GOLD analysis project Ga0247608, IMG submission 193490) | Sheep rumen microbial communities from Palmerston North, Manawatu-Wanganui, New Zealand - 1766 DNA GHGlow gp2 | ecosystem: Host-associated > Mammals > Digestive system > Stomach > Rumen ... | reverse complement strand
CAGCCCGTGACCACCACCACGAGCACCGCTGTCAAGGCCAATATGAGAAACGTCAACCGTCGCATGACGTTGCAAAGGTAATCATTATAGCTTTAACTTGGCTCCTTTTTTCCCTCTGAAAAAACTTACGGGGACATCTATAAATTACCGAAATGTTCATATTTTAGATTATTGGTGTCCATTAAAGATTTGATAAAGTGTCACGATGCACTGATTTACACTTAGTTTAGCAAGATTTCTCTAACATGGGCTTACCTGTAACCGCTATTACTGTAGGGCCTCGCCTTGGCGTGGCCGTTGCTACCGTGAAACATCGGGAAATGGTTGTATATCAGCATGATACATACAGATGCATTGTGGCCACGCCAAGGCGAGGCCCTACATTCTACAGCAACGCCGAAATTTCCTTGGACACCCTAATGATTTTAGTTTTGCTTGATCAGGTGGTAGCAGTAGGTGGTGCCTGTGGTGTCGGCCTTGGTTAAGGTGACGCGGCGTGATGTTGAGGCAGTGACGGTAAAGGCATTGTGTGCCTCCAAGCCCGGCATCTTGATATAGTAGGTGCTGGAGTCGGGAAAGGCGATGGTCATCGTGTGTCCGTCATCACTCTCGCTCCACGTGCCGTAACTCTCGACCACATCCTCGTGGCCGCTCACCTTCGATACCCTGAAGACCCTATTCTGGAACTGGAAGAAGAAGTCGCCCTCGACAGGAACGGGCGAACCGTCGGCAGTTATCGACTGGACGTGCCATGTGCCGAACCAGATGCCGATGTCGCCATGGTTGCGTGTGCAGGCTGCCAGCAGCAGTGTGGCAACGGCCGACAGTAGATAAAAAGCTGTTTTTCTCATCGTCTCTTGAAATTAAAGCTGCCGCGATAGGCTACACCCAGCATGGCACCCCAGTTGTTGCCGTAGAGCGATCCACGGTCTATCGCCACCTGGGCCTTGAGCGCCCATCCACGCGATGCAAGGTAATCGGCCTCGAGCGACATCGAGAAGTCGTCGATGCTGCCGGCACGGGGCATGATGGGCGTGCCCCAAACCTTGCGGTAGGATGCCTTGAGGCCATAGGACCAACTGTCGCCCAGCCAGCCATGCAGGGCGGCATGGAAGCCGCGCAACACGTTGTCACGGTAGCGCATGTAGCCGTCCAGGTTATAGAGCGGGGACTTGACAAAGGGCGACCCGATGGACATGCCGCGGCTCTGGTAGCCGTTGTAGATGTAGTTGTTGTAGTAGTCGTCGGCTCCCGACGAATGGCTGGTGATGGGTGTGCCGGGACGGTCGTTGGGTGTCCAGTGGATGGGACCGCTCTGGTTGGTGAAGTCGATGTACTCGATCACGGCACCATCGACCAGTGGCGACCCGTCATCATTGCGGTATTCCAGGCCCCACAGGCCGTCAAAGCCGTTCATCTTGCCGATGCCCGAACCGTCCTCCCACAGCCATTGGGTGTAGGCGCGCAACAGGCGATGATGCGGCAATTTGTACTCCAACGCCATATCCCATGTCCCCAAGTGATTGCCCTCGACAAACGAGTCGCCCGCGCTGTTGCCGCCGCTGCCGGCGATGAAGGTCCTGAAGAAGGCCTTGGCGTCGGCCTGCATCTTGACCGTGCGCGTCACCTGGCCGTCCTGGTAGTAGGTGGCCGTGCCGCCAAACTGGCACGACGACTGGGCACCGATGGTGAATACCAGGGGCTGGTCGGGACGGGTGCGCAGGTGCAGGCTCTTGTAGTGCAGCCATGTGCCTGTGGTGATGAAGTGGTTGTAGTAATTGTAGTGGTTCTCGAGCCACTTGTCGTCCAACTCGCGGAAGTAGCCAAACTCGCCATTGATTTGCAGCCACCCGCGCGTCAACGGGATATTCTGGAAGTCGATGAAGCCAGCACGCAGCCCCACCGGCGGGCGCGCATTGCCGCTCCACACGAGGTCTCCACTGCTCAAATTGCCGTCCACGACAGGCGATTGCTTGTCCGACTGGCCCGCCACAGCATGCAGCGACCGATACTTGGCCTCGGCAAAGGCCTGCTGCAGCCACAAGCGTGCAGGATGCTGCCGGCGAACCGCAAATTGCCCACCGCCCTCATATCGTTCATAGCCTGCCGACGACGAGTAGCCACCCCACATCTCGATTCCCGCCCCCCATGAGAATCGCCGCGCCGTGTCCATGTCGTGGTGGGCCTGGGCGCTGAGCAGGGCCGAATACTGCTGGGTGACAGTGCCTCCCCTGCCAGCCGCGATATAGTAAGGGGCCAACTCGCTATTCCCTGCATTGAGGGTGACAGCGGCCTGGTAACGGACATCGGCCTGGGCCTGCACAGCCAGGACGTTACTCAATGCCAGCAAGAGCGACAGCAGCGAGACCGATAGCAAGGAATTTCTTGTCATGCGTCTTTATGGATTGGAGGGCGTGTTCTTCAACACCTGCGCCAGGTGCTCCAGATAAGAATCGACATGCCGGCGCTTTTTCTCGTCGGTAATCTCATCAAGGTTAATGAGGATGCCCGTCTCCTCGACGTTGCCAAACTCGCGGTTGATGGCCGTTCCCAGCATGAGCATCTTGGGCGACAGACCCATGTAGGCATTGACCAGCGGCGGGATGTTGATGCCGTGCTGACGGATGAACGAGTTGAGGCGCTTGTAGTCCTCGCGGAAGTCGTTTCCCACAAACCTACCCTTCAACTCCTGGTCATCGTTGCGAGTGCCAGGCAACGGGTCAATGGGCTCGACCAGCTTGTCCTTATCGTGAAAATAGAGGTTGAGGAAGCACAAGAGCATGTCACGACACTCGCGGTTGTAGGACGGGTACATCGTCATCTTGCCGAACATGTACTTGACCTGCGGATATATCACCGTGAGGGCACCCAACCCGTCCCACAGGTTGTCGAGGGCAAACAGTGCCCTGACGCCCTCGCGAGTGGACTGGTACTCGGGGCGCACAAACGAGCGCCCCAGCTCGATGGTTATCGGCAGGATATCGTTGATGAACCTGTCGCTGAAGTTGAACAGGTGCCCCATGGCGATGTGCGGCACCCCCTTGTCCACCTCCACATCCCATCCACCAATGAACCTGTAAGCACCGATGATCTCGCGCTTGTCGGGATTCCACACCAGCAACTGCTGGCAGGGTGTGTCCATCGTGTCAAACTCGTCGATGTCACATGCCTTGCCCGTTCCTCCGCCCGAGGCGCGGAAGGAGATTTCACGCAACCGGCCGATTTCGCGCATCGTGTTGGGCGCATTGTGAGCCGAGATGACATAGATGTCATTGTCGGCTTTGTTGGTGTGACGCAGGAATCGCTCGGGGGTGAGTTCCTGCTCAATCAATTGGACGGGGATGGGTTCAATGATGGGTTCCATAGGCTTTTCTACTATTTTTTTTAGGGTTTAGATGACTCTTTAGCCATTGAATAAACGATGTCACGCAACCGGGCTGCCTCTTGTCGTGGCCGTGCCGCATCCAGCGAGTCCCATGCAAGGGGCTGGCCAATGACAACGCGCAGCGTTGAATTGCTCTGCTTGACCATCTCGCGGGGCAGCAGCACCAGTTCGATGTTGAACTTGATGCCCAGGTGCTTGCGCCACTTGGCAAAACGATAGAAGAAACTGGAATTGCGGGCATCAAAATAGACGGGCACGATGTCGCGATGATGGGCCGCGGCATGCACCACGGCAGCCTTGTGCCACACCAGGTCGGCAATGGAGCCGTCGGATTGCATGCGCGAGCACAGGCCAGCAGGGAAGGTGATGAACTGGTCATCGCTCTTGAGGGCCTGCTCGATGCGCGATGCCGCATCCCGCGACTGGCTGCCATACTTGTTCACGGGCAGGAAGACATCCCGCAACGGCTCAACGGCCATGAGCAGGTCGTTGACCAGGAACTTGATGTGGCGGTCATAGCGGTTGCCCAGCAGCGAGATCAGGGCCAGGCCGTCAAGCCCGCCCAGTGGGTGATTGGAGACAAACAGGAAGCGCCCTTGAGGCAACTGTTCCAGCCCCGTGGCGTTGACGGTGATGCCCATCTCGTGGAGAGCGGCAGTCGCGGCATCGACACCATTCTTGCCGGCCATGTGCTGCAGGATGGCATTGAGCTTGTCCTGGCAGATGATACGCTCGAGCCAACGCACGACAAAGCGCGGCATGTAGCGATAATGCCGCGGCAGTCTTGACCTGAGCACCTGGTCAACGTCTATTTTCATTGGTTCTCCACCCATTGTTCTTGCTTAACTTTCGGTTTAAACATACAAAGTTAGCCATTTTTACCGAAAAAGTAAAACCCAAGACAAAAAATTTGTCGTTGATAGCAAAAAGTTTTATTTTTGTGCCGTCAAAGCACGTCAAAACAGAGCACAAAACCATCTGCTTCAATGAGAGACCGGTTAACATTACCACACTTGTTGCTGATCCTTGCCGAGGTCATCATGCTGGGTGTCCTGGCTACGGTGTCATCAAGCCACTTTGGCCTGGCCGACGGTGCTCGCATCACCCTGTCCTTCCTGCTTGCCTACCTCGTTCCGAGGCTGTTGCTGCTGCGTTCGCGAGGCTCATCAACGACGGCATGCACCATCCTGTTCCTGGTGGCCGTGCTGATGTGCTACTTTGACTACAGTCGACTGCTGAACTGGACCTTCTTTGACGAGTTTTCCTTGCAGCGGCCCAACCTGCATGGCGATGCGCGAGTGCTCTACAAGTGGGCGTTGAACGTCTTTCAGGGCGAGGAGCCCATCGACCATGTGGTATTTCCCGGTTTTCCCATGCTCATGGTGGGACTGTGGAAAATATTCGGCCTCAATTCATTGTGGCCGCTGTCCATGAATTTGATGTTCACCTTGACTTCGGTGGTGCTGACAGGGCTGACCACGCGTCGCATACTGTCGCAGCGTGTATCGGCATCGGCCCAGGCGCTGGTAGCCGGCGGCATGCTGCTCACGTGCCTGTTGATCTACTTCCTGACGATGTGCACAGCCATGCTCAAGGAGGGTTCCATCGCCTTCTCGATAGCGATGTCGGGCTATGCGTTGTCGTCGATGGTTGCCCATGACCAGGAGCGTCATCACCCGTGGCGCGACATTGTGCTGTTTGTGGTCGCCTGTGCGCTGCTGGGCATGGTGCGCACCACCTACCTCTACTTTATCCTGCTGGGCGTGATTGCATTGTCCCTGCCGCGGCTCAGGCGCAGCTGGCCCGTCACGTTACTGATGTGTGCCGTTGTCGGGCTATCGTTGCTGTTGGGTGACCACTTCTCATCCTACTCGTTTGACCGCCATGTCGAGATTGCCGGCGGCGGATGGAACATGCAACGATTCTTTGTCATCTCGGAGTCGCAGCGCTTCTACCATGACCTGCTCAACTACTACTTCCTCTACCCCATCTGGCACAAGGTGTTGATGCTCCCGCTGACGATGTCTGTGCAGTTCATCATTCCGCTGCCATGGAGCTACTATGAAACATCCTCCATTATCAACATGTTGTCCAGGATGACCTATGGATGGTACTTTGTGGGCGGGACAGCGGTGTTCTATTACCTGTATGCCTCGTGGCGTCGTTCCATGAGCATGGGAGCATGGGCATGGTGGCCGGCCCTGTGCTTTGTGGTGATTGCCTATGTCATGGCAGGATCGGTCGCCCGCTATGTGGTGCCCATCCAGCCGCTGTTTGTCCCCGTGGCCATGTATGTCCTGTGCCGCCTGTATGAGGGCCGGTGGCGCAAACCTTATATCGTGTGGATGATAGTATTCATTGTCCTGCTGGCAGTAGCACTGTGCCTGTGCCTTGAGATCCAGCAGTGCACCTTCTCCAAGATGTTCCACACCCAGTCGCTGGTGAATTACCTGAAAGGGCTGGACTACTGATTGTCGTGCGCCGGCCGCTGCAAGCAGGCAGGCGTTTGTCGGCATATTTTCCCCCTTGGTCGACAGTGCCGGGCCCCTTATCGGTTTTGGTCAGGTGAAACTTAAACCACGCTGGCTCCGGTTGGTCTAACAGGCAAGAAACATCAACCGACTAACAAAACTACACGACAATGAAAAAGATGACTTTACTCCTCGGCCTCTTGTGCTTGCTGCTCGCACTGCCGGCAACAGCCCAACCGGGATACCCCTATGGACGCATCGGGCAGCCTCGAGTACAGACCGTGGGCCGTCACGGCAACGAATATGTGGCCTGGCACCGCTACTATTTTGGCCTGCGCGTGGGAATGAATGCATCGCACGTGAGCAGCGAGAGTGCCCTGCTCGACGGCAGCAGCCCCAAGACCGGTCTCAACATCGGCATAGCTGCAGGCACCCAGCTCACCTATCGCGCACCGCTGTTTCTCGAGACGGGACTGTACTATAGTCAAAAGGGCGGCAAGAGCGGTTCGGGAGGCGAGAAGTTCACCTACGACCTCAACTACCTTGAATTGCCGCTGCTCATCAAGTACAAGCACTTTGTGGGCAACCACACGAGCATCCAGCCCTTTGCAGGCGGCTACCTTGCAATAGGCACCGGGGGCGACATCAAGAACTATGGGACCCGCACAGCGTTCAGCTCATTTGACAACGGCTACTTCAACCGCTTTGACGGAGGCCTGAAGATAGGTTGCGGCGTGGGTTACAGCATGGCTTATCTGGAAGCCAGCTATGACATCGGTCTGTCCAACATCGGGCAAGACGACTTTGACGACACGCACAATGGGTGCTTCACGATAAACGTAGGTGTGAATTTCTGATTCAAGACGTAATTTCTGGGTGGTGCGTGCCACCGCACACCTGTGGCACGCACATTTTTTCATCCAGCAAATGGCACAGTTGCCATTTTTTAACTACTTTTGCATTATTAACAACAATTCTAAACTCATTTGCGCTATGAAAAAGATTTACTACAAGCTGATCCTGGCCTTGGTGTCGATGATGGCCATGACGATGACATCTTGTGACAAATGGGAAGGTCCCGTCTATGTCGAAGAGATCGTGGGTAGCTGGGTATCAGAATATGGACGCGACTTTCGCGGGGAATTTGATCTTGTGGGGATTGAAGTCGTGTACTTTGACTTTTATCGCGATCACACGGGCCGTTATACCTACTATTCTGACTACGGCATCCCCTACTATATTGACTTTGACTGGTACACGCGCGGCGACATGCTGTTTATCAACTACTACGACGGCAAGCGCGAGGCAATCTTCTATGGATACGACAACTACGGCTATCTGCTGATGTCAACCGACAGTGACTTCTATGAATACACTGCCTACCGTCAAATCGGGATGTACTACTCGCCCGCCAAGGAGGCTGTTGCCGATGGTCCCAAGAAAGCGACCAAGAGCGACATGGTTGAGGACAAGGTCAAATCCATCAGCCGCAGCATCAAGACAAGGATGATCGACAACGAGAACTAATTGATTGACAATAGCATGACACAGCCTGCCATCTCAATGAGAGATAGCGGGCTGTTTTGCTGTTTTACCTGCCGGCGAAGAGCAGCCGGCGGGCATTGGCCGTCACATGCCCGACAATATCGTGAACCGGCAACGCCAGCGACTGCGCCAGTGCAGCGGCCACATCGTGGATGGTGACGTGGGTGGCATCGTCGGTCTCGATGAGCAGGCGATCGAGTGGTGTGACCTGCAGTGCCGCGACGTTAAACTGGTGGCCGAAAGATAGGTAGCACCCGGCATCAAGCAGCGCACGCGCCACATGCTCGTTGCCCCTGATGCCGTGGATGATGAGCCTCACACCGTCCAGCCCCGCCCCATGCCGTGCAGCAAGGATGTCCTGGGCCGCCTTGACACAGTGGGCCACGACAGGTTTTCCCAACCGGTGCGCCAGCTCGAGATGACGGACAAAGGCCTCCTGCTGCAATGCTAACGGTGCACCTCGCCGTCGATCCAGCCCAGTCTCGCCGATGGCAAGCACTTGAGGATGCAAAGCACAACTGGCCAGCAGTTCATAGTCGGCAGGGGGCAGATGTTCCAGGTCTTGCCACGGGTGGAAGCCCACCGAATAGCAACGGCCCGGTTGTGGGTCAAATCGTCTGGGATCCACCGAGATGAGTGCCCCATCGGCATCCAGCCTGTGGGTGTGAATGTCAATAATGGTAGTCATGGCACCGGGTCATATCCACTGCCACCCCAGGGGTTGCAGCGCAGGATGCGCCACACCGCCAGAGCCAATCCCTTGAATGGCCCGTGTTTGCGTATGGCCTGGATGGCATAGGTGCTGCACGTGGGGGTGAATCGGCAGGTGGGCGGCTTGAGCGGCGAGATGAACTTCTGGTAAAACCTGATGGGCAATATCAACAGCCACCCGATGAAGCGCAGGACCTCATGGCCAAATGACTTGAATGCATCGACGAGCATGTTCATGACAGTGTCGTGGCTGGTTGTTGGTCTATCATAGTGGCAGCCTGGGCAATGCGCGACAGCAACGAAATCATCCTCTCATTGATGACGGCATAGGGGGCCGGTGTGGTATCCAAGTACACAAACGCGATGTCCACCCCCACACCTTGTTGTTCAAGCGCCGCCAGCAGCGAGTCACGGCGATTGAGGCGATAGGCCTCCCGCACGCGCCGGCGCAGCGTCACACGCATGACCGCGTGGCGAATGCGCTTCTTGGGTATGGAGATGAGGAACTGCACGGGGTGCTCGCCACGAGGCCGCAACCGGTAGGCCGCACGCAACGGGAACGCCATCATCGACTTGCCCTCGCCAAAGAGCAGTTGCACGGCCGTGCGGCTGCACAGTTTCTCGCCTTTATTTAACTTGTAGTCCATTGATTGTGCAAAATTAGCAAAAAAACGGAGCATGCACACCTGCATGCCCCACAAATGATCAAAATATTTCTTGTTTTCCTTTTCTACCTCTTTAGGACTTGTTGGCCTTGGCGGCTTCGGCCTTGGCCTTGCGGGTAGCAGCAGCCTTCTTGGCGGCTGCCGAGCGCCTGGCGGCGGCAGCCTTGGCGGCTTCGGCCTTGGCCTTGCGGGTGGCGGCAGCCTTCTTGGCGGCAGCCGATCGCTTGGCGGCGGCTTCGGCCTCGGTCAAGGGCTTGACAGGGACAGGCTTCTTGGCGGCAGGTTTTTTAGCAGCAGGCTTTTTAGTCGAGGTAGCGCTTTTTGCGGCCTCGCGAGCAGCCTTGGCAGCGGCTCTTTCTTCCTCGGCCTTAGCTTTCTTGAGATACTGCTCGATGGCACTGGCCATCGACGGAGCCTCCTGCGAGATGGTAACATCAACCTTGAGTCCAGCCTGGCTGGCCGCTTCAAGCGTCGTGGAGCCCATGGCAGCAATGACCACATTGCGCTCCTTGTAGTCGGGGAAATTGGTGGTGTAGGACTTGATACCGGCTGGGGTGAAGAACACCAGCATGTCATAGTCAAATGGCTCACCAGGCTTGAAGTCGTTGCTCACAGTGCGGTACATCACGGCCTTGACATACTTGACCTTGTTGTTGTCCAGCACGACGGCCTTGTCATTGTGGACATCGCTAACGGGCATCAGATAGGTCTCCTTGTGATGCTTGGCGATGATGGGAATCAAGTCCTCCATCAGTCCTGTCTCGCTGTAGAAAATCTTGCGCTTGCGGTAGATGACATACTTCTGCAGGTAGTGTGCAACAGTCTCACTGACACAGAAGTACTTCAACGTGTCAGGAACATTGTAGCGCAATTCCTTGCACAGGCGAAAGAAATGATCGATTGCCGTGCGTGCCGTCAAAATGATGGCAGTGTAGTCGGGAACATTAATTTTGGACTGTCTGAACTCCTTGGATGTGAGGCCCTCAACTTTGATAAAAGGCCTAAAAATAACCTCAACACCATATTTTCTCTCCAAGTCATAATAAGGAGATTTCTCGGAAGTAGGTTTTGGTTGCGAAACCAGAATCTTCTTTACGCTCATGTAGGTTCTCAATGACTATAAAATACCACTAATCCAATATGTTACACTTGTCAAAATGACTAAGGGAACAAATTCGACGGCGCAAAGGTACAAAATAAAATACAGAATGGATGACAAATTGCCATAAAAAATTCTATAGCCCTTATAAATAAATATTAAACGGGCTATCATATACAGCACTGCACCTAATGATAATAGCAATTTGCCACTGCCAGGATAAAGCATGACGAGCACGAGC
>Ga0247608_10008819_pt1 | contig 10117 bp, 9 predicted proteins | sample 176DNAGHGlowgp2_FD_193490 | JGI IMG/M metagenome (GOLD analysis project Ga0247608, IMG submission 193490) | Sheep rumen microbial communities from Palmerston North, Manawatu-Wanganui, New Zealand - 1766 DNA GHGlow gp2 | ecosystem: Host-associated > Mammals > Digestive system > Stomach > Rumen ... | reverse complement strand
AAATTCCCATCGGTGGGACAGGAAATTCCCATCGGTGGGAATTCCTGTTTAAACTATATTAAAAAACAAAAACATAGTGTATTGTTTTGTAATGTCCTCGATTGTTCGTAACCTTGCACGTTCAAACAACTGATTACAAATATGAGATATAAAATCGTTTTCGTGACACTCATGCTGCTGGGATTACTCCAGACAGCGGGGGCACAACCAGAGCCCGTTTATTATCTTTATCATGAATGGACATCTGCTTCAGGCATATATAAAGTAACCAATGAAAGCAGAAGTTGTGCCACGTATAAGGTTCTTAACAGTTCGACCCACACCAACAACGGAGACTTCGGCGTGGGCGACAACCCTTGGTGATGGTTGGAACTGGAGTAATGAGGGTTTTGACGATGATGAGGAGGACAGATAACTGTCTATTATAAAGCTATTTAAAACAAAGCAATCATGACAAAAGAAGAAGCATTGAAACAGTTTGCCCAACTCGGCGCTGTATGTAATAGACAATTGATAACTGATAAAAGACGGTTGACAATGGATAATATTGTCAACCGTTTTTTATACGACATCATTGATAGACCAGCCCATACTTCTCGTGCAGGCGGCGAAGTGTGCCGTCAGTCTTCATCTGCTGAATAGCATTGTTGACCAACTGTAGCAGGTCGTCCTGACCTTTAGGCATAAGAACCCCTATCCTACCATGCGTGAAAGGACGATCAAGGAGTGGTGCGGCCAGCCGCGTGTCACTCTTCACATAATAAGGAGCTTCTGTTATTTCCGTAATCATCACGTCTGCCTGTCCTTCGGCAATGAGTGAAGGTATCTCCTCATTTTTCTGATGGACGATAATCGTGGCATGCGTAAGATGCTCGTTGGCGAACTTCTCATTGAGTCCGCCAGGATTGACCATTACCCGTACTTCGGGCTTGTCAATGTCAGCAAGGGACTGATAACGGTCTGCTTCGTCTGCACGACACAGAATGGTTTTACCATTAGCCAAGTAGCCTTCGCTCATTAGCATTGTCTCTTTCCTTGCATCAGTAATAGTGATACCGCCAATGGCGAGGTCCATGATTTGCGGTTTGGCCTGCACGTCAGCAGACAAGGTAGGCCACGATGTCTTGACGAAGGAGACGCCTACTCCGATATAACGGGCTATCTCCTGCACCACGTCAATGCCGAATCCCCAGTATTCACCTGTTGCGGGCTCCAGAAAGGAGAGGGGACGATAATCGCCGGTAGTACCGACAAGCAGCGTTCCACGTTCTAAGATGGTTGCCACGGAACCGCTGACAGGAACTTCGGTATGTGTGGAGAGGATGAAGGCTGAATTCTGACCGTTCTCTCTACCAAAGAGGAGTGCTGACTTCAGGTCGTTTTCTTCGAACAGCCTGGTACTGTCAAAGTAATATAGCTGATTATCGGTATTGTACCATCCCCCTACGTAACCGTCATGCTGCAAGGCATGGCTTACTACGTCGTTGAGCTGACTGCGCGAATGACTGTTTTGCGTAGCTGCATAACTGACGGCAATACCCTCTTGCGGTTCGGTCATGGTACGTATGTCAAGCGTGAAACCATCGGGATGGTTCTGGCTAAAAGCCCACACCTTATCGGCTATGGCTGAAACTGTAGCATTCCCCGTATTATTGTCGCTACCGCCACAAGAAGAGAAAAGGGCAGCACACGAGAGGGTGAGTAGTAGATACAGAAATGTTAGACGTGTCTTTTTACTCATAATGAAATAATTTTAATCTATTTGCAAAAGTATGACTTTTTTGGTTATTTCGATTACTTTTTGGCAAAAAACTTGCGTTTTGAATAAATTTCCATAGGTTTGTACCGATAGTTCTGCAACTTTTCAGTATCTTTGCACGTCAAACAGACAAGACTAAGCATAAAAAGGAAATACCGATGATACATCTCAAAGATATCAACAAGACGTACCAAGGTGCACAACCACTTCACGTCCTAAAAGGCATCACCCTGGATATAGAGAAGGGAGAGTTCGTCTCCATTATGGGTGCGTCGGGTTCTGGCAAGAGTACGCTGCTGAACATTCTCGGCATACTGGACAACTACGACTCTGGGACGTACGAACTGAATGGTGTGCTCATCAAGAATCTGTCAGAGCGTAAAGCAGCGGAATATCGCAACCACATGATAGGGTTTATATTCCAGTCGTTCAATCTTATTTCGTTCAAGACCGCAGTAGAAAACGTGGAGTTACCACTTTTCTATCAGGGTGTGTCACGTAAGAAACGTCACACACTGGCATTGGAATATTTGGAACGCTTGGGACTACGTGACTGGGCAGAGCACTACCCTAACGAGCTCTCTGGTGGACAGAAGCAACGTGTGGCCATTGCCCGTGCGCTTATTACGCAGCCACAGATTATTCTGGCAGACGAACCAACTGGTGCTTTGGACTCAAAGACCAGTGTTGAGGTGATGCAATTGCTGAAACAGCTGAACGCAGAGGAGCATATCACTCAGATTATAGTGACGCATGACCCTGGTGTAGCAGAAAAGACAAACCGCATTATTCGCATTAAGGATGGAGTTATTGAATGAGATATGGCAGACAGCCAAGCGTAACAAGCTGCGCACAGGTCTGACAGGTTTTGCCGTGGCATGGGGAATCTTCATGCTCATCGTGCTGCTGGGTGCCGGCAATGGACTCATCAATGCGCAGCTACAGTCATCGAGCCGTTTTCTGTCAAACTCGATGATAGTGTTTGGCGGCAGGACATCGAAGCCGTATCAAGGTATGAAGGAAGGTCGCAACATTAACTTGCAGGCACGTGACATCAATACGACGGAGACGGCATTTCCACAAACCATTGACGAGGTAGGTGCTTCCTATGAGACGACAGCGACGATTACCAGCGGGCAGGACTATATCTCCACAGGCATCTCTGGCGTTTATCCGAACTTTCCAAAAATCAACAAGATAGAGATCCTGGAGGGACGCTTCATCAACAACATTGACCTTTCTGACAAGCGCAAGGTACTGGTGCTAAGCAGCAAACAGGCCGAGGAACTACACGCAAAGGTTGGCGACCACGTCAAGGTGGCGTCACTGATGTTTCAGGTTGTTGGCATCTACAAGACTGACGAGAGCCGTCAGTCAGACGCCTACTCATCCTACTCTGCCATCAAGAGCATTTTCGGTGCAAACACCAACGATGCCGGTAATATACAATTTACGTTTCATGGACTGACAACAGAACAGGCTAACGAAGACTTTGAGAAGGAATACCGTCAGCGTCTGAACGCAGCGCACCAGGTACATCCTGAAGACGAAAACAGTTTCTGGCTGTGGAACCGCTATACACAAAACATGCAGATGGAGATGGGTATAGGCATCATACGCACTGCCCTGTGGATAGTTGGTCTGTTCACATTGCTTTCGGGCATAGTGGGTGTCAGCAACATCATGCTCATCACCGTCAAGGAGCGTACGCATGAGTTTGGCATTCGCAAAGCCATAGGCGCCAAGCCATGGAGCATTCTGAAGCTCATCATCACCGAGAGTGTCATCATCACTACGTTCTTTGGATATATAGGCATGGTCTTAGGTGTGGCAGCCAACGAATACATGGATGCCACCATCGGCCATGACACCATAGACACCGGACTGTTTCAGGCAACTATGTTCGTGAACCCTACTGTAGGTCTTGATGTATGTATCGAGGCAACGATGGTGATGGTCATTGCAGGTACCATAGCGGGACTGATACCAGCCATGAAGGCCAGTCGCATACGTCCTATTGAGGCACTTCGTGCAGAGTAAAGGTAAAAAAAGAGATTGTCCAATGAGATTAGATATAGACAGCTATCGCGAGATTATCGACACGCTGACCCGTAACAAGTCACGGTCGTTCTTGACAGGCTTCGGAGTGTTCTGGGGCGTGTTCATGCTCATTGCCCTTATAGGAGGAGGCCAGGGACTAAAGGAACTGCTCAATAATAACTTCGAGGGATTTGCCACCAATTCAGCACTTGTATGGGCACAACCAACGACGAAGCCCTACAAGGGATTCAGGAAAGGACGACAATGGTACATGGTCTATCGGGACGTACAACGTGTTAAGGAACAGGTGCCGGAACTGGATGTTGTCACACCTATGGTGTCACGCTGGGGAACAAATGCCGTGGCTGGTGACCATAAGAGCTCGTGCAACATGAGTGGTGTCAATCCTGACTACTCACGTGTGTTAGAGCCAAAGATTTACTATGGGCGCTATCTGAACGACATGGATTTGCAACAGCGCCGTAAGGTATGCGTATTAGGAAAGAAGGTATATAAGGACCTGTTCCCTGGTGGAGGCGACCCCTGTGGCAAACTGATCCGTCTGGACTCTGTCTATTATCGCGTCATTGGTGTAGATTACAAGGAAGGAGGCATCAACATCAACGGCAGTTCCGAAGAGGCTGTTACCGTTCCTATCACACTGATGCAACAGACATACAACATGGGTGAAAGCATACACATACTCTGTGTTACCGCCAAGCCTGGCATCACCATGAGCGACATTGCCAGCAAGATGAGACGGGTGATAGCACGCGCCCATACCATTGACCCGGAAGACGAACAAGGCGTCATGGTGTTCAATACGGAGGTGCTGTTCCAGCTGTTAGACAATCTGTTCAAGGGAGTCAACTTCCTCATCTGGCTGGTTGGACTGGGCACGTTGCTGGCAGGAGCCATTGGCGTCAGTAACATCATGATGGTCACCGTGCGCGAGCGAACCACCGAGATTGGCATCAGACGAGCCATTGGTGCTACGCCGATGATGATACTCTCACAAATTATCTCGGAAAGCTTAGTGCTGACACTTGTTGCCGGCATGAGTGGAATCCTGTTTGCAGTAGCCATACTGCAGATGTTGGAACTGGCAAATACCGAAGACGGCATCGTCAATGCACACTTCCAAGTACAGTTCTGGACAGCCATCTTCGCTGCCTTTGCCGTTAGTCTGATGGGGGTATTGGCAGGTCTGGCTCCAGCAGCCCGTGCTATGAGTATCAAACCTGTTGACGCCATGCGTGACGAATAACTATAACAACTGTCGTAACAATAAAAAAAACTATCAATATGAAGAAGTACGGTAAACTCATTATTGCTGCCATCATTGCACTGATATTCATTGGCACATTTGTGTTCCTGTATCAGAAGTCGCAGCCGAAAGAGATTATTTACAACGAGTTCACACCAAAGCTGGACACACTGCAGCGAACCACTATCATTACGGGAAAGATAGAGCCACGTAACGAGGTGAACGTGAAGCCACAAATCAGTGGTATCATCACAGAAATTCTCAAGGAAGCAGGACAGTACGTTCAGGCTGGTGAGGTCATTGCAAAGGTAAAGGTCATACCTGACATGGGACAGCTCAGCTCGGCGGAGAGTCGTGTGCGCCTGGCCGACCTGAACCTGAAACAGGCACAGGTGGATTATGAGCGTGAGAAGAATCTGTATGAGCAGAAGCTGGTATCGGCAGAAGAGTATGACAAGGTACGTCAGCAGCTCAACCAAGCCAAGGAAGAGCTGAAGGCTGCTGTCGATGCCCTTGAGGTGGTACGCGACGGTGTGTCCCGTTCGAATGCCAGTGCCTCATCGACACTGATCCGTAGCACCATTAGCGGCATCATTCTCGACATTCCCGTCAAGGTGGGTAACTCCGTCATTCTCAGCAACACGTTCAATGACGGTACCACAATAGCCAGTGTTGCCAACATGAACGACCTTATCTTCCGAGGCAACATTGACGAGACAGAAGTAGGACAACTGGTTTCGGGCATGCCCATGAAGATTACCATTGGCGCCTTGCAGGATGTGTCACTCGATGCCTCACTGGAGTATATATCACCGAAAGCCGTGGAGAGTAACGGGGCAAACCAGTTTGAGATAAAGGCTGCTATCACGTCCTTGTCTGACGGAAAGATTCGTTCCGGCTATTCTGCCAATGCAGAAATAGTGCTGGCACGTGCCGAGAATGTCATTACCGTACCGGAGAGTGCTATTGAGTTCAGTGGTGACAGCACGTTTGTATATATCATTTCAGGCAAGCCAGGACAGCTGCAGTATGATCGTAAACCTGTCACCATAGGTCTTAGCGACGGTGTAAACATAGAGATAAAGAAGGGACTGACCATCAAGGACCGCGTGCGTGGCCCACAAATCATTGCAGAAGAAAAGGAGAACTAAGTCATGAAAATATCCATTCCCACCATAGTCACTATAACAGCTATAGTCACTGTAACAGCTATCACCTCCCCCCTGCAAGCCCAGTCGGCATGGACACTGAGGCAGTGTGCAGAATATGCTGTAGAGCATAACCTTCAAATCAAACAGCAGGACAACCAGCGGCGTCAGCAAGAGCTGCAGCTGTCAACGGCGAGGAATGCACGACTGCCTGAGGTAAGCGGAAGTCTGGGACAGAACTTCTCGTTCGGACGTGGACTGACGGCAGAAAACACCTATACGAATACGAACACCAGCAACACGTCGTTCTCCTTAAGTACCAGCATACCACTGTTCACAGGTTTCCAGATTCCTAACCAGATAAAGTTAAACCAACTGAACCTTGAGGCTGCCACACAGGACTTGGAAAAAGCCAAGAATGACATACGCATGCAGGTGGCACAAGCCTACGTACAGATACTGTACGACATGGAAATCAGAGATGTTGCCAATCGTCAGATAGCCATTGACTCCATGCAGGTAGTACGACTGGAAGCATTCGTCAGAAATGGAAAGGCATCAGAGGCCGAATTGTCACAACAACGTGCCACACTGGCCAACAGTCATCTTACGGCCACACAAGCAGCCAACAACTTAAGGCTGTCAATACTCACCATGACACAACTGCTGGAACTACCATCACCCGAAGGGTTCAGCATCGTACGTCCTCCCGTCGATGACTTGTCTGCCATCATCAGCACTGCTACCGTATCGCCCGAAATCATCTATCAAGAAGCACTGGGCGTCAAGCCGGAGATTATGTCACAGGAGATTCGTCTGCGTGCTACCGACCATAGCATCAAGATTGCCCAGTCGGGTTATTATCCGCAACTGTCCTTTTCGGCAGGTTTAGGAACCAACTATTACAAGACATCGGGATATACTGCTGACAGCTTTGGTGAGCAGCTGAAAAACAACTTCTCACAATACATCGGACTGAACCTGAGTATTCCCATCTTCAATCGTTTCCAGACACGCAACAACGTACGCAACGCACGCATAGAACAGGAAACACAAATGCTTGCACTGGATAACAGCAAGAAGACACTCTACAAAGAGATTCAACAGGTCTATTACAACGCGCTGAACGCACAGGCAAAGGAAAAGAGCTCGATGGAGGCACTTCAAAGTAGCAAAGATGCCTTCACGCTGATGCAGGCAAAGTACGAGAACGGCAAGGCTACAATAACGGAGTTTAATGAAGCGAAGAACAACTACCTCAAAGCAGAGAGCGACATGGTTCAGGCACGCTACGAGAACTTGTATCAGCATGCCTTGATAGAGTTCTATCGTGGCAGGGAACTGAATCTATAAGGACTATTATGCCGGCATGTCAATAATAATACGGCATCCCTCGTGGTAGTCAGTATCGAAAAGGAAGGTACCACCTAACATCTGAACATGGCGTTTGCTCAAGGCCATTCCCAGTCCAAGACCTTCCGACAGGTCATCAAGCTTGGTGAACGGCTCGAATATATAGTCATAGTATTCTGGTGGTATGCCTGGTCCTGTGTCCTCGCATATAAACCGTACCATGTTATCTCTCTTCATGATTGTCAGTGAGATATTCTTTCCGTCAGAATATTTGGCAGAATTATAGAGTATCTCACGCAGCGTGCGCACCATATAGAGCCTATTGGTACGAATACAGAAGTCATCGGTCAGCTCTGTCACAAAGCGGACGGACAAATGAGGAAACTGCGAACTGATAAGCGCTATAGCCTCTTGAGCCATGCTGTTACACGACGCCTGTTCATCCTTACTGATGTTCAGTTCCTGCGCAATGCCATATTCTGAACTATCGAAAAGCATCAGCACCATTCGGTCTAACGTTGTCTTATTGTGATCCATTATACTAAGAATGCTCTTGGCATCTTCTTCCGGCAGCTGTCCGGAGCTGTCGCGAATCACCTGTGCAAAACCCATGATAATATTCAATGGTGTACGAACCTGATGTGACACATTCTGTATGAACATCGTCTTCTGACGAGCTGACTCCTTTGCTAAGCGTGTGGCTTCCACCAGCTCTTCATTACGGTGCCGGGTCTGATCTACCATGTAGCGTGTGCTACCTAAGTGGAAGTTCAGCGAGCGTAACATCGCTGCAAAACTATTCTGCAACCGTCCTACCACATCTTCCCGAGGACTTTGGGGAATATGTACCTCGTAGTTGCCAGAGGCTATGCTCTGTGTCTTTTCCAGCAACTGGTTGATTGGTCGGATGGCATGAGTCGCCAAATGATAGCTAAGCAACAGTATCATCAGCAGTCCAATAACAAGTAGTGGTATGAGCAATTTTGCCAGTTTGTAATAACCTTGCAGGATATCACTGTCTGGACAGACGAGGGCAAGGCTCCACGTCGTGCCAGGAACAGACTGATAGCTGACAAGACACGTCTCACCGTTTATCTCTACTCTCATGTTTCCCTTGTTGCCAGCGGTCATCTCATGTCCTAAAGCAATGATATCTGCATGCTCTACTGGGTCGGCATCGTCAAAGATACTATGGTGGAACAATTGCGTGGAGTCTGGATTGATGTAGTAATGTCCATACTCATCAAGCATGATAAAGTAGGAGTTGGGGTAAGGTCTTTCCTCCGATATGGCCTTGGAGAGCCGTAGCAGCGACATGTCAGTGGAGATAACTGCTACCAACTGACTGTCAGGACGGGAGTACAAGGGCTTGTTATATGAGGCTAACAAACCATCCAGTGTCAGCTTCAGCGTGTCACTCTCATCATAATAAACCACCCAGCTGGCTTTTCCTCGTTCTTTGGGTTGCTTGTACCATTCTTTATCAAAGTACTCGTATGGTTCTTCAATAACGGTATTGATGCTGTCACCTTCCCTGATGGTATAGACAGAGAAATACCTGCCATGTTGTGGAAAGACATCCGGCTCCGTACTGATGGAACAGCCGTCAATATAGGCATTGAATAGTACAATGCGGTGTGAGAGTGCCAACAGCGAGTCTGGATCCAGATACTCAGTAGCCAGCCAGCTATTGGTTTCAGTTGCCGTCTCTATGGCATTGATATGACGGATAAGACGTTGCATCGTGGTATTCAGCACACTGTTGGTGTGCTCCATCGCTTCCTTACGTAACAAGTAACGCGAATGTTGGAACAGCACACCCAAAGAGAGGATGAAGATAGGAACGGCCAAGAGCAGAATACTAAGGCTGAGCTTCTTCGAGAACGACTTACGTATGCCTATCATGAGCGTCCTCCTTTCTCTTCTTTTGCTGCCGACTGCTGGAGCAGCCGGTTCAGCAGACTGGTCATCCTATGACCTTGTCGCTCAATGTCTGAAACCAGGCTGTTCACCTCATGCACATCACCGTTTCCTATGATGTCATATAGTTTATTGACATCATCAATGAGAGTCGAAGTAGGTTCGAGCATCCGGTTCGACATGTTGTGTAGGAAGGAGGTCTTCATACGGTCGGCCTCTTTCGCCTGCGTGTAAGCCTCACGGAGTCTTTCACCACGTTCATTCAACGTACTCTTCAACTGGTCAAGTTCACTGATGTTGGCAGACAACGACAGCTGCATCTGACGGAAGTTGTCCTTCAGACGACCTATCTCGTCCTTCCTTCTTGCCTCGTCAATGATGTTGTGATAATTACCTTTAGCAATAAACTGGGCCGACGAAGCCAGTTCCTGCAGAGGCTTCAACTGACTGTGAATGATGGCACGAGAGAGTACGAACAAAAGCAACAGACCAACCAAGGCAACGGCCAGCACATAGTAGAACAGCTGTTTATAGTCACCAAAGACATCATCCTCTGGATAGACAATACCGGCACTCCAACCTAAATCCACTTCCGAACGCCCAGGCACAGCAGCACGACGGAAAGGTTTA
>Ga0247608_10008818_pt1 | contig 10119 bp, 6 predicted proteins | sample 176DNAGHGlowgp2_FD_193490 | JGI IMG/M metagenome (GOLD analysis project Ga0247608, IMG submission 193490) | Sheep rumen microbial communities from Palmerston North, Manawatu-Wanganui, New Zealand - 1766 DNA GHGlow gp2 | ecosystem: Host-associated > Mammals > Digestive system > Stomach > Rumen ... | reverse complement strand
GACTATGTAAAGTAAGGCTTATACTATATTTTTAGAGCTAAGTTAGGATACGAATATGAACAGAGAAGAATTTTTAAAGGTATTTGACAATAATAAGATATTTTTCCTTGATGGAGCAACAGGCACAAACCTTATGAAGGAGGGGCTTCCTGCAGGTGCCTGTACCGAAGAGTGGATACTTGAGCACACAGATGTCATTAAGAAGCTTCAAAAAAGTTATGTAGACGCGGGTTCTGATATCATATATGCACCCACATTCACAGGAAACAGGATAAAGCTTGATAATTTTGGCCTTTCAGACAGGATACGTGAAATAAATACTGAGCTTGTAAAACTTGCAAAAGAAAGTGCCGGTTCAAATGCTTACGTTGCAGGTGATGTCACGATGACGGGCAGACAGCTTAAGCCTATGGGAGACCTTGATTTTGAGGAGCTTATAACTGTTTATAAGGAGCAGATTCAGATTCTTGAAGAAGCAGGGTGTGACCTTATAGTTGTAGAGACTATGATGAGTCTTCAGGAGTGCAGGGCTGCCCTTATTGCTGCTAAAGAAGTTTCTGATATAGCAGTTATGGTCACTCTTACTTTTGAACAGGATGGAAGGACGCTGTTTGGGACAGATGCCAAAACAGCAGCAATTGTGATGGAATCTCTTGGTGCATGTGCAGTTGGTGCAAACTGTTCAACAGGCCCTGATAAGATGGCAGATATCATAGCAGATATGGCTTCTGTAACGAATATACCGATAATTGCAAAGCCAAATGCAGGACTGCCCGTTGTAAACGAAGACGGTACAACATCATACGATATGCCATGCGAAATCTTTGCCGGTGAGATGGAAAAGCTCATTAGATCCGGCGCAACTATTATTGGTGGGTGCTGTGGTACAGATGCTGATTATATTAAGGCTCTTCATGATAAGTACCTTGAATATGATGTGTCAAAGGGACTTGTTTATCCAAACGGAGAGGTTCTGACTAGAAAAAATGAGGATATGCGTTTCCTTACAAGTGAGAGGATGACAGTAGCATTTTCACTTGATGACCCTTTTATGATCGTTGGTGAGAGGATCAATCCTACAGGTAAAAAGAAGCTTCAGGCAGAGCTTAGAGAAGGAAAGCTTGATATGGTCTGCGACTTCGTATCAAAACAGGAGGAAGACGGCGCTTCAATCCTTGACGTTAATGTCGGAATGAGCGGTATCGACGAATGCAGCATGATGTCTGATATCCTGAATGAAATTCTGCCTCTTACTTCACTTCCTCTTTGCATAGACACTTCCGATGAAAAGACGATGGAGATGGCGCTTAGAAAATATCCCGGAAGAGCGCTTATTAATTCAATTTCTCTTGAAAAGGATAAAGCCGAAAGGTTTTTGCCTATAGCAAAAAAATACGGGGCAATGTTTATTCTATTGCCTGTAGGACCCAAAGGACTTCCGGACAGCTTGGAAGAGAAACATTTATTTATAAGGCAGTTGTCTGACAAGGCTTATGAGATGGGGCTTAAGAGGACAGACATAATTGTTGACGGACTCGTTGCCACTATCGGTGCAAACAAAAATGCTGCACTCGAAACCCTTGAAACCATAAAGTACTGCAAGGACAACGGCTTTGCCACTATCTGCGGATTATCAAATATTTCCTTTGGTCTTCCTCAGAGAGCATTTGTAAATACTGCTTTTTTGACTATGGCTATAGCAAATGGACTTACCATGGCAATATGTAATCCTTCTCAGGAACTGCTTGTAAATAGTGCTTTTGCATCCGATCTCTTAAGAAACAAGGAAGAGGCGGATCTTCGCTACATTGAGAGAATGAGCAGATATGACGGAATGAACGTTCAGGTAAGCTGCGTTCCCAAAGGACAAAAGCTTGTAGTCGTAGATAGCAGCAGTACTTTAGGTAATACTAAAGAAGCTGAAAATGTTAAAAATTCAAATTCTTCAGAGCGCGGCAAGGAGAGCACTTCTTCCGGTAATGGAAGCGCAGCAGATGAGTCTGATGTCGAACTTATGATGAGCAAGATAAAAACAGATGTCATGAAGGGCTCCAAAAGAACTATTGAAAAGGATACTCTTGAAGCAATTGAAAAAGGGTGTGATCCAAAGAGCCTTTTAAATGATGTTTTAATGCCTGCAATAAATGAAGTGGGAGATTTATTTGACAAGGGAAAATATTTCCTCCCCCAGCTTATTGCAAGCGCTGAAACCATGAAGATGTCCATAGCAAAGCTTGAACCTCTTCTTAATGAAGGCGAAAACGGAAATGACAATAAAGAGACTATAGTAATTGCTACTGTTCACGGAGATATACATGATATAGGCAAAAACCTCGTAGCATTAATGCTTAAAAATCACGGCTTTAAAGTAATAGATCTGGGAAAAGATGTTCCAAGTGAAAAGATCGTAGATACCGCAATCTCTGAAAATGCTGCTATTATTGCACTGTCTGCTCTTATGACAACCACGATGCAGGAGATGAAAACTGTAGTTAAGCTTGCAAAGGAAAAGAACTGCAAAGCAAAGATCGTCATTGGAGGAGCTGTAGTTACTGAAGATTATGCATGGGAGATCGGAGCCGACGGCTACTCATCCGATGCTGCAAACTGTGTAAGAATAGTTAAGAACATTCTTGCAATACAATGATTTTTTCTTTGCTAATACGTCAAAGGGTTAAAGCAATTGTTTATACAAAGATTGCCTGACAAATAATTTTTATTTATAATTATTTAAATTGTTTTGTCTATTTTTGGAATTTAGGTTTGTTGGAGGAAAAATATATTATGAAAGGTTCACAGGCAATAGTTAAATGCTTGCAGGAAGAGAAGGTAGAGGTTGTATATGGCTACTCAGGAGTTGCCATTGCACCTTTTTATGATAGCCTGGGAGAAACTGATATACAGCAGATACTTGTTAGAACTGAGCAGAACGCTGCTCACTGTGCCAGCGGCTATGCCAGGATCAGCGGCAAAGTCGGTGTTTGTGCTGTAACAAGCGGTCCGGGTGCAACTAATCTTATAACCGGAATAGCAACTGCTTATGCAGACAGTATTCCGCTTGTATGCATTACAGGCCAGGTGAATTCTGAACTTATAGGCAGTGATGTTTTCCAGGAGGCGGATATCACGGGTGCAGCCGAGTCATTTGTCAAATACAGCTATCTGATCAGAGATGCTGCAGATATTCCACGCATTTTTAAAGAAGCTTTTCATATAGCAAATACAGGTCGAAAGGGCCCTGTACTTATAGACATTCCTATCGATATACAGCAGCAGGAAATAGGTAAGTTTGTTTACCCTGAAAAGGTCAATATGCGCACCTATAAACCTACTGTCGAAGGAAATGCTGTCCAGATAAAGAAGGTCGTTAAAGAAGTTGCAAGAGCCAAAAGACCTATTATCTGTGTGGGCGGCGGAGTACATCTGTCAGGCGCAGTAGAAGAGATAAGAAAATTTTCCAAAGACAATCAGATTCCCGTTGTTTCTACAATGATGGGAATTGGTGTTATGAATTCCTTTGATCCTCTATATTTTGGCATGGTGGGTAACAACGGAAGACCATACGCAAACAGAGCTCTTAATGAGTCGGACCTTCTTCTTATGGTTGGCGCAAGAGTTGCAGACAGAGCTGTAAACAGGCCTGACCTTATTACAGAGAACAAGATACTTATCCATATTGATGTTGATCCCGCAGAAATCGGAAAAAATGTAGGTCCTACAATTCCTCTTGTTGGCGATATATCACACATTTTCAAAAAGATAAATGAGTTTGAGGATAAGGAAGACCTTATTCATAAGAGAAAAGACTGGATAGATACCTTAAACAGCTACAGACTTAGTATGCAGGAAGATAGACCCAAGATAGATACCGACAAGTTTGTAGATCCCATGAAATTTATCAATAAGCTCTCAATAAAGCTTCCGGAGGATGCAATCTATATCGCAGACGTCGGCCAGAACCAGATCTGGTCATGCAGATGGCATCTTGTAAAACAAGGACGATTCCTCACCTCAGGCGGCATGGGAACTATGGGCTATTCAATACCTGCTGCCCTTGGCGCAAAATATGCTGCTCCCGACAAGAAGGTTATAGCTGTAATGGGTGATGGTGCTTTTCAGATGTCAATGATGGAGCTTTCAACATTGAAACAGTACCGGATAAAGGTAGGACTTATAGTATTTTCAAATAACTACCTTGGAATGGTCAGAGAATATCAGCATTACAGCCTCCAGGACAGATACAATATGGTAAAACTTCACGAAACACCTCATCTTGACAAGATTGCCGAAGCTTATGACATGAAATATCTTAGGGCTTCAAATCAGAATGAAGCAGAGAAACTGATAAATGACCTCATGTCAGCCGATGAATCGGTGCTTTGCGAAGTTGTTGTAGATCCGATGGATCTGTCTAAGTGATTTGTTTGAAAAAGCGTATTTGAGGAAAAGATCATGAAAAGAATATATTCGGTTCTCGTTGAAAACCATGCCGGTGTACTTAGCAAGGTTGCCGGACTTTTTGCCAGAAGAAATTTTAATATTGATTCACTTGTTGTTGGAGAAACCAATTCAAGAGATGTTTCCTGCATGACAATAGTTTCAAGCGGTGACGAGAGAACAATAGAGCAGATTGAGAAACAGCTTAATAAAAAGCTTGATGTCATAAAGGTCAAGACCTTCAAGGAAAGCATGAGCATATGCAGAGAGCTTACGCTTATAAAGGTTCGTTACAACAAGGAAAACAGAAGAGACATCATGGAAAACTGTGACATCATGAAGGCTCAGATAGTAGATATGAGTAAAAACCTTATGATGATACAGATCTGCGACACTCCGGAAAGGGTAGAAGTTTTTATTGAAATGCTTAGAACAATTTCTATTGTCGAGATTGCAAGAACCGGAACAGTTGCTCTTACAAAGTGCAGAGAAAGCGAAAAATAAAGGCTTTTGGGTATATACATTAATTTTGATCAAGTTTGTTTGATTATAAGTATATTAAAATAAATCAATAATTTAAAGTGTTAAAGTTTTACATTGCAAAAGTATTTCATTGACATTGAATAAAAATGCGCATACAATAATTTTTAAATTGTTTTGCAAGTATAGCAAAGGTAAGTCGGAGGAGTATGAAAAAGAAAGTTTTTCAGTTGCTTGTAGATAATACAGCAGGTGTTCTAAGCAAAATATCAGGTTTGTTTGCGAGACGTTGTTATAACATCGAAAGTATAACAGCCGGAACAACAACCGATCCTAATTTTACCAGAATTACAATTGTAGCATCCGGAGATGATGTCATTCTCGATCAGATTGAGAAGCAGCTTTCCAAGCTTATTGATGTCAGGGATATCACAGAGCTTGATCCGGAGGATAGTGTATACAGAGAGCTTGCTCTTATAAAAGTAAGAGCCGGAGAGGCCCAAAGAGAAAACATCATGACAATTGCCAATATCTTCAGGGCAAACATCATTGATGTAACTCCCGAATCACTTATCATCGAGATCACGGGTAATCAGTCCAAAGTAGATGCTCTTCTTAAGATGCTTGAAGGCCAGGAAATCCTTGAGCTTGCAAGAACAGGTATAGCAGGTCTCGGAAGAGGCGTTGAAAATGTAGTCCATTTAGAGGATCTTAAATAAGTCAGTTACGAAATGCTTTTGATCTGCATTTTCGCTGAATATAAACTTTTATAATTTTAACGGAGGTAAGAAGTATGTCACAGGAAGCACGTATTTTCTATCAGGAGGATTGCAATTTATCACTTTTAGAGGGTAAGACAATTGCAATTATCGGATATGGTTCACAGGGTCATGCACACGCATTGAACCTTAAGGAGTCAGGTTGCAATGTCATTATTGGTCTGTACGAAGGCTCTAAGAGTAAAGCAAAAGCTGAGGCACAGGGACTTAAGGTTTATCCCACAGCTGAAGCAGCAAAGATGGCTGATGTGATTATGATTCTTATCAACGATGAGAAGCAGGCTAAGATGTATAAGGAAGACATCGAGCCCAACCTTGAGGCAGGCAACATGCTTATGTTTGCTCATGGTTTCAATATTCATTTTGGTCTTATCCAGCCCCCGAAGGATGTCGATGTAACAATGATCGCTCCCAAGGCTCCCGGTCACACAGTAAGATCTGAGTACCAGGCTGGTAAAGGAACACCTTGTCTTGTTGCTGTATATCAGGATGCAACAGGTAAGGCACTTGATATGGCACTTGCTTATGGTGCAGGCATAGGTGGTGCAAGAGCAGGTATCCTTGAGACAACATTCAGAACAGAGACAGAGACAGACCTCTTTGGTGAGCAGGCAGTTCTTTGCGGCGGTGTTTGCGCACTTATGCAGGCTGGTTTTGAGACACTTGTTGAGGCTGGTTATGATCCGAGAAATGCATATTTCGAGTGCGTTCACGAGATGAAGCTTATTGTAGACCTTATCTATCAGTCAGGTTTTGCAGGAATGAGATATTCAATCTCAAATACAGCAGAATATGGCGATTATGTAACAGGTCCCAAGATCATTACAGAGGATACAAAGAAGGCTATGAAGAAGGTCCTTTCGGATATCCAGGATGGTACATTTGCTAAGGAATTCCTTCTTGATATGTCTGAAGCAGGCGGACAGGTTCACTTCAATGCTATGAGAAAGCTTGCAGCTGAGCATCCCGCTGAGCAGATCGGTAAGGAAATCAGAAAGCTTTACAGCTGGAATAACGAGAGCGACAAGCTTATCAATAACTAAAGTAAAGGAAGAGCTGCCGCGTTAGCGGCAGCTCATTTTAGAGATTATGGAATACTATAAAAAAAGGCCGCTTAAATACAGACTTCTCCAGATAGCAGTGCTGTCCTTTTTTATGTATATTGTGGCAGTATTACCTTTATTCATTAAGAGGGGACTGCCTTTTTTTTATTATGGCGATTACAACGTTCAGCAAAATCCCTTTTATATACTTGCTCACAGGGCAATTAAAAATGGTGATCTTTTCTGGAACTGGGATGTTGATTTGGGAGGTTCTCTTATCGGGTGCTTTTCATTTTATTTGTTGGGAAGCCCTTTCTTTTATTTGACGCTCCCTTTTTCTGAGAGTGCAATTCCTTATTTAATGCCATTTTTAATGGCGCTTAAGTATGCGGTTTGCGCAATGTCAGCATATGTCTTTATACGAAGGCATGTCATTCGTGATGACTCAGCAATGATAGGCGCTTTGTTATTTGCATTTTCAGGTTTTAATGCGTGCAATATAGTATTTAATCACTTTACGGATTCGGTTGCATTCTTTCCGCTATACCTCTACACATTTGAGAAGCTTATGGAGGTTGACCACCACAAGGACCATTATTACTTTGTTCCTGGCGGTAAAAGATTTATCTCATTTGTCCTTATGACATCCCTGATGTCTGTTATAAATTATTACTTTTTCTTTGGGCAGGTTGTCTTTTTGATAATCTATTTTGTAGTTTGTTATGCTCAGGGAAACAGATGGGGAGTCGTTTTAAGGATGTTTTTAAGAGCACTCCTTGGTGGAGCTTTAGGGTGCCTTATAAGTAGCTTCTTTATTTTACAGGCTCTTTTGGCGGTAAGCGGTAATTCCAGAATTAACAACTATCTGCTTGGATACGATATGGTTTCATATCCGAGCATGAATATGCTATGGGATATTATAAAGAGCATGGTCATGGTTCCTGACATAATAGGAAAAGGAACTGTTTTTTATACGACTACTGTTAAGAACGCTTCACTTGCAGTGTATCTGCCGCTTTTTGGGATATGCGGCGTAGTTGCATATTTCATGACACACAAGCTTAAAAAGGATCCCGTAAAGAGGATTTTACTTGTATGTCTTGTGATGGCATTTATTCCGGTTCTTAACGCATCATTTTCATTTTTTAATGAATACTACTATGCAAGATGGTATTACATGCCAATTTTATTTATGGCTCTTGCTACTGCAAAAGTAATAGAGAGAGGCTCATCAAGAGCCTTGAAAATAGGGTGCCTTGTTACATCATTTATCTTTTTACTTGTAATAAACATAGGATTATTACCTTCCTATAACGAAGATGGCGAAGTTATCTATATGTCTCTTATTGAAAATGAAAAGATATTTTGGAGAGACACGGTTGTAACTGCCATACTTTCAGTGATTTTGATAATTCTAGTTTTTGCTTTCCCAAAATGCATAAGGAAAGTAAAAATATTTAATAAAGAAATTGTTTTAAAAAAGCCTTTTATGAGGCTAAGTGCCTTTTTGTTTGCTGTAATGACAGGAGGTATCCTTTCGCTTAATACAGTTCTAACCAACGGCTCATCACTTATTTCAGATTTTGGAAAAGAGCAGTGGCAGGAGCAGATGCTAAATACAAAGCCGGAAGGCCTTTCAGAAGATTTTTTCAGGGGTGAGACCGACAATACTGCGACCAATTATGATATGGTCTGGGGTATCGGTTCACTTCACAGCTTTATAAGCACTATTCCGGGAGAGATATTCGACTTTTTAAATGGCACAGAAGGTATTGAAAGAACTGTTGAGACAAGGATTCCCGAGGACAGAATAGGACTAAGGGCGATAGTTTCAGCAAGATATTACATGGAAAATGGCCGGATAAACAAAGATGGCATTTTCAATTCCAAGGAAGGCATAACGGGATATTATTATAAGGAGTCCCAAAACGGAATTGATATTTACGAAAATACTAATTATATTCCGATGGGCTTTTCATATGATTATTATCTGACAGAAAGCGACTATGAAGAGCTTGAAGATGACATTTTAAAGGACAGACTATTATCAGTTTGCCTGATCATTCCGGATGAAGATGAAGAGAAAGTTCTTGATGTTTTAAAAAAGCTTCCTGATGGATATATGAGCGAAGTTCTTCCGGATGAAGTATTTGAAAGAAACTGCGCAGATAGAAAGGAAACCTCATGCAACAGCTTTGAAACATCAACCAGAGGTTTTACTGCAGAAACTTCAAATCTTATGAAGGATAGTTTGCTGTTTTTCTCAGTTCCATGCTCAAAGCGTTTTAAAGCATATGTAGATGGTAAGGAAACTGAGATAATAAAAGCCGATTATGGTCTTATGGCTATAAAAACCGGAGACGGGGTCCATAATATCGAGGTTACATATATTCCGGATGGCTATTATCCGGGCATATTCTTAAGTTTTGTTGGTATTATTTTACTTATATCATATATAATTTGGTATAGAATTTATAAAAGGAGATTATTATGAGCGGTATGACAATGAGCCAGAAGATTCTGGCAGCCCATGCAGGACTTTCAAGTGTTAGTGCAGGACAGCTTATTGAAGCAGATCTGGATCTTGTTCTTGGCAATGATATTACCAGTCCGGTTGCAATTAAGGAAATGGAAAAGTTTAAGACAAACGGCGTTTTCAACAAGGACAAAATTGCGCTGGTACCCGATCATTTTGTCCCCAACAAGGATATTAAATCAGCTGAAAACTGCAAGTGTGTCAGAGAATTTGCTAAAAGGAATGAGATCACCAACTATTTTGAAGTTGGTCAGATGGGAATTGAGCACGCGCTTCTTCCCGAAAAAGGTTTAACGGTTGCAGGAGATCTAATAATAGGTGCTGACTCTCATACCTGTACATACGGCGCTCTTGGCGCATTCAGTACCGGCGTGGGATCTACAGATATGGCATGCGGAATGGCAACAGGAAAAGCATGGTTTAAGGTTCCTTCAGCAATCAGATTCAATCTCACAGGTAAGCTTAGTGAGTATGTAAGCGGAAAAGATGTTATTCTTCATATCATCGGTATGATAGGCGTTGACGGCGCTTTGTATAAATCAATGGAATTTGCAGGAGAGGGCGTTTCTTCTCTTTCAATGGATGACAGATTCACTATTGCTAATATGGCAATTGAAGGCGGTGCAAAAAACGGTATATTCCCTGTTGATGACAAGGCAATAGCTTATATGGAAGAGCACGCGCCCGGAAAGAAGTTTACTGTTTATGAAGCTGATGAAGATGCAGTTTATGATGAGGAGTACACAATAAACTTAAGTGAGCTTAAGCCAACTGTTGCATTCCCTCACCTTCCTGAGAATACACATACTTTTGATGAGATTGATAAGATAAATAAGATAAAGAT
>Ga0247608_10008816_pt1 | contig 10120 bp, 5 predicted proteins | sample 176DNAGHGlowgp2_FD_193490 | JGI IMG/M metagenome (GOLD analysis project Ga0247608, IMG submission 193490) | Sheep rumen microbial communities from Palmerston North, Manawatu-Wanganui, New Zealand - 1766 DNA GHGlow gp2 | ecosystem: Host-associated > Mammals > Digestive system > Stomach > Rumen ... | reverse complement strand
CGCTTCCCTGGAGACACCACCTATGGTAGTTATCAATCTCAACAAAATGATGGTGCATATTTTCAGTCCAAAGCGATAGCTTACCATATTTTGGAGAAACGAACTATGGAGAATTATATGCCTGATGTAGTTTATGATTCTAATCGAGGTGTGTTCGGAAATAACTGGGTTGATGCCTATAAGAGATTGACTGAAGAACAGAAAAACTACTATTACATTTCTGGTGGCTTCTTGAAAGATGTACCCAAGGCCATACGAAATGATGAAAGCAAAAAAAAGGACAAGACTCAGGCTTTGCCTGTAGAAATTCAGACTGTTTTTTCTACGGTAACTGATGCCGATTACTTAGTCCTTTTGAATAATCCACATATAGGAGGCAATTTTAAGGATGAATTTCCAAAATACTATAATGATTCCCAGGTTACCAAGGATTCATTGTTACATCGGTGTCCAAGAAAAGCCGACGGCAAGTCGGAATTGGAAGAAATAGCTGAAAAAATAAGACAATTACTATAAGTGTATGAAACAGAAACTAGAAATAGAGCCAGGTTCAAAAAACATTTCAACCCTAATTAACAGCATTCGGCAAGGCAGTATCCAAGTTCCGCCATTCCAACGTGACTTTGTGTGGGATAGAAAGAATATTATCAACTTATTTGATAGTATTCGAAAAGGTTATCCCATTGGTACCCTGTTCTTGTGGAGGCCTGCCGTTCCTTCTGAGTGGGATGGGATATCCATATTAGGATCATATTCCATTCCCAAAAAATCTTCCCAAGACTTTTATGTGCTTGATGGTTTTCAAAGGCTTTCTACGCTCTTTGGATGTTTGGTCAACCATGAGGAAACAGATTTGGAGTGCGACCAATCTATGTGGAAACATTTCTTCAACTTATATTATGATGCTAAGGAAGATTCATTTACATTCCTTCCCACAAAAAACAAACCGAAATACTGGCATTTCCCGATGTCCATATTTTTAGTAGCGAGCGATTTTAGGAAGTATAGTAGAGAACATCTTGAAAAAGAATGCCCAAACGACCTTGAAATAACTGAATTGTTGAATAAGGCAGATAAACTATCCAGCATCCTGTTGGATTACCGTATTGGCACAATTGAGATTAATAATGCCGACATCAATCAGGCGGCAGAGATTTTTTCCCGCATCAATGCCGAAGGTACCAAGGTGACTATCGACTGGATGGTTCATGCCCTTTCATACGACAAAAACAGCAATTTCAACTTAGCAAAAGTGACCGATGATTTGTTGGTCTCATTGCAGGATTACCATTTCGACACTTTGAGCCGAAATGCGGTTTTCCGTTGTTTCCAGAGCTCGTTTGGAGAAATATATTTTGACCAAGACAAAATTGAAAAACTGGCCACGGAAAAGAACTTTAAAGATGTAATAGAAAAAGAGTCAGTCCCGGCTATCCAAAAGGCCGTGAGGTTTTTATACGAAGATCTTCATGTGCTTGACCGCACGCTACTTCCATATAATGTACAAATAGTTTTTATTATGGAGTTTTTCCGTCAATTGTCCAATCCCACTGACGAACAGTTGATGTGGCTCGAATCGTGGTTCTGGCGCACAACCTATAGCAGTTTCTTCACAAACGGCTCGTTATCCGACCAACGGGAGGAGTACAATTCGTTCAAGACTTATTTGAAAACAGGTGACTATGTCCCATGTGATTTCTTAAAACAGAATTCATCATTGGAATATTCTTTCCCTGAGAAAATCAATTTGCGCGGTGTCCGCTCTTGTGCTTTGGCTTTGTTCGTTATCAATCACTTATTTGAGTGTTGTCCGAATCAAATGCAAGAAGCAGTGTATCGTCAAACTAATGTCATAAGTGCCATATCGGATTATTATAACCCGTGTACTGAGAACACATTGTTCACTGATGTAGAAGCTAAAGCATATAAGCATCTGACAGCAGAATCTGTAAACCTTTTATCAACAGACGAGGATTACCACGAGTATTGGGCTATTCTAAAGGCATCATTTTTCGAGGACCTGAATCAATTGGATTCTCGACGTAATTTAATGATTGATGCCGAGAAAGCGTTTATTAAGGAATTGGGATTTGAAATCAAATAAAACCAGAACACGAAATGGCCACAAATTATTACGACAAATTCATAGCCAAATTGCAGGAAATCTTCATGATGGACCATGCCGAACTTGACTTTGGCATCTATCGCATCATGAACCAGAAACGCGATGAAATCAAGCATTTCCTCGAAATTGACCTGCTGCCCCAAGTAAAATCTATCTTGGAAGGCGAATCAGGCGATACGCAAAGCATCAAGAAGCACATGGCTGAGATAGAGCAGATGTTTATAGGTATGGATATAGAAACACTGCCAGATTCAAACCCTAACGTAGCTGAATACAAGAAGCTGAAAGCCCAATTAGAACAAGGCGGCGACCCTGAATCCATGCAGAGCGAAGTGTTTTCTCATTTGGTGACCTTCTTCTCCCGCTATTATGATGGTGGCGATTTCCTCTCCAAGCGTCGCTACAAGGATAACACCTACGCCATCCCTTACAACGGCGAGGAAGTGAAGTTGCATTGGGCTAATGCCGACCAGTACTATATTAAGACCTCGGAGTATTTCCGCAACTATACGTTTTTGTTGCCTCCAAAAAAAGAAGAAGAGCCTCGTCGCAAAGTGCATTTCGTGCTGAAGGATGCCTCTACCGAGCAAAACAACAACAAAACGGCCAACAATATGGAACGTCGCTTCGCGCTCTACAAGCCCGAAAACGCTGATGAACCTGTTGCGGAAATCGTTGACGGTGAACTGAATATCTATTTCACCTACGAGCTGATGCCCAAAGCCACCAAGCAGAAAGACTTGTTGATTGCTGCTTTGGAAACCGTGAAGCCACTGATTCCTGACGAGTTTAGTGAGCTGGTTGCTGTTGGGAAAGCTCCCACCAAAGACAACCCCAACCGCACCCTTTTGGAGAAACACCTGACCGACTACACCGCCAAAAACTCCTTTGATTACTTTATCCACAAAGACCTTGGCGGCTTCCTCAATCGCGAATTGGATTTCTACCTGAAGAACGAAGTGCTGCATATCGACGACCTCGACCCGAAGCACATTAACAGCCAATTGGCCATAGTGAAGGCCATCAAGCAGGTGGGGCAAAAGATTATCCAAATGCTGGCGCAGTTGGAGAACTTCCAGCGTCGCCTTTGGCTGAAAAAGAAATTCGTTGTGCAATGCGACTATTGCATCACGCTCGACCGTGTGCCGGAGACTCTCTATCAGCGCATCTGTGACAACGAAGCCCAACGCCGTGAATGGGTGCGCCTGTTTGCCATTGATGAGATTAAAGGCGACGGTATGTTTACGCATGACTACACCGAGCCGTTGACCATTGAGTTCCTGAAGCAGAATCCCTTCCTTGTCCTTGACACAGCTTTCTTCGATGCTAAGTTCAAGCATCAGCTTTTGAGAAGCATGGAGAACATCGATGAGCAGACAAATGGCCTGCTGATAAATAGTGAGAATTTCCAGGCTTTGGAATTGTTGCAGGAAAAGTATAAGAATAGTATCAAATGTGCATATTATGATCCTCCTTTTAATACATCTGAAGGAACTTTTGTTTATAAAAATAGTTACCAACATTCAAGTTGGTGTTCAATGTTGGAAAACAGGCTTTCCGTTACTCAGCCGCTATTGTCAGCAGATGGAATAAATGAAGTTGCAATTGATGATTTTGAACAACCATATCTTTCAGGTATTCTTGATTACATTTATGGTTTTGATAATCGTTTAGGTACATTGGCCATTGAAATCAAACCATCAGGGAGAACCAATGATTACTTTTTAGCTACAAGTCACGAATACCTTCTTTGTTATGCAAAAAACCATGATGAAGTATCAATAAATTTTTTTCCATTGTCAGAAGAGCAAAAGCAGGCATACTCGGAAACGACAGAAGAAGGAATACCAAATAAATGGAGAGATTTTTTGCGAACAGGCGGTTATTCAACTCCTGAAGAGCGTCCTAATTCATACTATCCAATTTACTATAATCCTGAAACAAACGAAATAACACCAGAAGAAAAAGAAGGTTATATTAAGATATTACCTATTGATTCCACTGGTAGACACCGTGTTTGGCGAAAGACAATTCCATCTTTAATAAAGCATATAAACAAAGGAGAAATAAAAGTTGAGAAAAAGAATAACCAATACAAAGTTCGCATTATTGACAAGATTAAAGAAGGTGTACGGCCCAAAAGCGTGTGGATTGGAAGTAAGTATGATGCTTCCGCACATGGAACGAAACTAATTCAAGCCATGTTTGGAGATTCTCAATTTTCATTTCCCAAGGCATTTGGAAATGTGTATGATTCCCTTTATATGGTATGCAATGAAGGTGATACAATTCTTGATGCCTTTGCTGGTTCAGGTACCACTGGACATGCTATTGTAGAATTTAATAGAAATGCAGAAGATGATTTCTATAGGTTTATATTGTGTGAAGTCAATGATTACTGTAATACGGTTACTAAACCACGAATTCAAAAGTCTATTTATTCTCCCGATTGGAAAGACGGCAAACCTGTTTCCCGCAAAGGCATTTCCCAATGCTTCAAATACATCCGTTTGGAGCAATACGAGGACACCCTGAACAACCTTGAAATCAAGAAGCAGCAAACCGAAGCATTGCCCGATGAGTTCCACGAGAGCTATATGCTCAGCTACATGCTCGACACCGAAACCCGCGATTCGCTGCTCAATTTGCAGTGGTTTGAGAATCCCTTCGCCATGTCGCTGAAGACCACCAAGGACAACGAACTGGTACACACCCATGTCGATATGGTGGAAACCTTCAACTACCTCATCGGCCTCAATGTGGAAACCGAAGACTGGTACCAAGACGACAACATCTGCGTGGTGCAAGGCAAGACGCACCGCGAAGGACTGAAGACATTGGTCATTTGGCGCAACTGTCAAGTAGTCGACAACGATGCCCTATGTGAGTTCTTCCGCAAACGCGACTTCCGCACCCACGACACCGAGTTCGACCTCATCTTTGTCAACGGCGACAACACCCTGCCCAACCTGCGCCGCGACGGAGACCACTGGAAAGTGGTGCTCATCGAAGAGGAGTTCCAGAAACGAATGTTTGAGGAGGATTAAGCCATGCCAAGACCAAGAACAAACCAACCGGCACGGCTGCAAGAGGCTTTGGTGCTTCACAAATTCATCCTTAAGCTTTTCGGGTGCAATGACCTCGAAGGCCTCAGCCGCGACCTGAAAGACCCAGCCCTCGAAGGCGTTGACGACGAAGGCGTTTCCAAGCTGTATCACGCAATGAGGACGCGTCTGTTTCATGACAACATCGGTAGCGAGAAACTGCTGGAATACGACCGCAACATTGTGCGCCACACCAACGAGATTAACGAACACCGTCGCGAGAAAATCCAATGGAAATACTTCCAATATCTGGCACTGTTGTTCACGGAAATCTATCTCGACCGCTATTTCTCCGATAAGGCGAAGCTGCTGGAAGACATCAACGGTTTCCTTCGCGACGATTTCAATTTCCGTCCCGAAACCTGGCACGGGATGCCCGAGTTCACCGAAGATGATCTGAATAAGGTAGCTTTTTGGTGCGCCACTGGCTCCGGCAAGACCTTGATGATGCATATCAACATCAAGCAGTATCTCTACTATGCCGATAAGCACAACGCCAAAAAGCTCAACCGCATCCTCATACTGACTCCCAACGAAGGCCTGTCGAAACAGCATTTGCAAGAGCTGCAGGAGTCCAACTTCCAAGCGGAATTGTTCTCCAAGCAGGCCCAGGGAGGCTTGTTCGTCGGCAAGACCATCGAAGTCATCGACATCAACAAGCTGGCTGATACCGACGGCGACAAGACCGTGGCCGTTGAGAGCTTCGAGGGCAACAACCTCGTGCTCGTCGATGAAGGCCACAAAGGATCAGGAGGCGAAGTCTGGAAGGGCTACCGCAACACGCTCACCCAAGAAGGCTTCTCGTTCGAGTATTCAGCCACCTTTGGCCAAGCTATTGCCTCACAATCGGGTGCCAATCGCGATGCTCTTCTGGAAGAATATGGCAAAGCCACACTGTTCGACTATAGCTACCGCTATTTCTATAACGACGGCTATGGCAAGGATTACCGCATCATGAATATGGCCTCATGGGATGATGAAGAGCTGCTAAACATGTACCTGACCGCTTATCTGCTTTGCCTCTATGAGCAAGCCTTGGTGTACGACAGTTCGCCTTTGGTGAGGACTCGTTTCCTCATCGAGCGTCCATTGGGATTATTTGTTGGGCACAGCGTCATAGCGTCAAATGGTAAAAAGAAATCAAGCTTGTCGGAAGACGACAAAAAAACTGTATCAGATGTTATCAAGATACTTCTATTTCTTCAAGCCTTCATTACTAAAACACAGGAGTTTATTGGCTATATCAAACGTCTGTTAGACCCCTACGATGGCATCAAGAATCCTCGTGGCTATTCTTTGTTCGCCAACAGCTTCCAGCTGGTCAAGACGGGAATGAAAGTTGGCGAGGAAGATGCCTTTGCCCGCGCCACCTATGGCAAGATGCTTGAAAAGCTCTTCCATAGCACCGTTCAGGGTGCGCAGTTGCATATTGACAAGCAAAAGGGTGGCGACAAGGAAATAGGTCTGCGTGTCGGCACCGCCGACTATTTCGGTGTCATTAATATCGGCGACAGCGATTCTCTCATCAAACTATGTGAGACCAACGGCCTTGATTGTGAGTCGAAGAAGTTTGGCACATCGTCGCTCTTCACAAACATCAACAAAGAGGATTCTACTATCAACATCCTGATTGGTTCCAAGAAGTTCAGCGAAGGCTGGTCCAGCTGGCGCGTGTCGGCCATGGGCTTGATGAATGTCGGTCGCAGCGAAGGCTCCGAAATCATTCAACTCTTTGGACGTGGTGTCCGTCTGAAAGGCTTCGAGTATTCCCTGAAACGCAGCTCGGCACTCGATGCAAGCTACAATCCAGGCAATCTACCCAAGGGCTTGCGTGAAATAGAGACTTTGAACATCTTCGGTGTTCGTGCCGATTACATGGATGCCTTCCGCAAGTATCTCGAGGACGAAGGTCTTCCCGCCAACGAAGACACATATACCGAAATCAAGATTCCGACGGTAAACCTGTTGGGCGACAAAAAGCTGAAGATTGTGCGCCTCAAAGAAGGCTATGATTTCAAGAAAGAAGCCATTGTGCATCCTGAAACCGTGGATGGCATCATGGTAAAAGTCGACAAGACTCCAAAGGTGGATGCCATCTGGAGCCGTCGCGCAGGTGTTGACGAAGCTGCTGAGTTTGTCCACACCGACAAGCTATCGCAAGCCCATTTGAACCTCCTCAATTGGAACAAGATCTTCTTTGCCATCCAGCAGATGAAGAACGAGCGCAGCTGGTACAATATGGAAATCAGCATTGAAGGACTAAAACAATTGATGTTAAATCCTATCTGGTACGAGCTTTATATCCAAAAGGCTGATATGGAGTTTCACGATTTTGGTCGTGATGTCCCTCGTTGGGAAGAAATCACCATATCCCTGTTGCGTGCCTTCATCGACCGTGCCTATAAGAAGACAAAAGGCAAATGGGAGTCGCAATACATGGAAACCGTTTGGCTCGACCCGAGCGACCCGAACTTCTTTAATGAATACACAGTCGAAATCCGCAACGATAAGAACGAGTGGATTGAGAAATTGAGAGAACTCAAAGAACAAATCGATTCACATAATCTGGAGAAGGATTTCTCAATCTTCAGCAGTTGGATTGAGGCATTGCGTTTTGACCATCATTTGTTCTATCCTGTGCTATGCCTGAGAGACAAGGACCAGAACGGAAAGAAGCTGCTTCAGGACGAATATACCAACGAGCCATTAATAAAGATTTCGCCAGTCGCATTGAATGTTGGTGAGACGGCACTTATCAAAGACATCCGCAAGTATTATGAAGAAAACAAAGATGGCTTGTTGAAAGGCAAGGAAATCTATCTGCTGCGCAACGAAAGCCGCAAAGGTATAGGCTTTTTCGAGGCCAGCAACTTCTATCCCGACTTTATCCTCTGGGTAAACGATTCCCAGAAGCAGCATGTCACTTTCATCGACCCGAAAGGCATCCGCAACCTGAAAGGTCTGCAAGACCCGAAAATACAGCTCTACAACCAACTGAAGACCGAAGTCGAGCCTTCCTTGAACGATGCCGACATCATCCTTGACAGCTACATCATATCCAATACTAACTACAATCAAGTTGAATTCTGGGGAAGTAGAGACGAGTTTGAAGATAATCATGTTCTGTTCCAAAATGACAGCAATTATATTAAAGTTTTGTTTGAGAGAGTGATAGGGATTTAAATAAGTTTTTATTTGTGACTTATGATGTTGATTGATTTATACTGTCCAGATTGTCTTGCAGAATTAGTGGCTCAAGGTAAAGATGCAATAGAGAGCATGGAGCCTATAACTTCCATCGTTAATGAACTTCACAACGATGGTATTTACACCGTTCATTGTCCGAAAGGTCATGAGGGAAAGGTGGTTTTGAAAAACTTAAATTTTGAACTCTTATTTGATTGGGGCATCAATGCAATTGGTGATGGCTATTATCGTGATGCTGTTTCATCATTTGCATCTGCACTTGAACGATTCTATGAATTCTTTGTTAAGGTTGCTTGGAGGATAAATGGGGTGGCTTTTGATGTTATTGACAGAAATTGGAATGAGCTATCAAATCAATCAGAAAGGCAATTGGGTGCTTATATAGCTGCATGTTGTTCGTTGTTTTGCGAAGTGACACCAGTTATGAATAATAATGATAAAAGCTTCCGAAACAATGTTATACATAAAGGTGAAATTCCTACACGTGATAAAGTTGTGTCATTTGCTAGCAATGTATTAAGACTTATTGATGAGCCATTAGAAAAGCTTCAAACAGGCTACATGGATAAAATCAAAGATACTTATGACCATTATTCACCTCAACTCATTTCTACAGATGAAAAGGAAAATATTTTGACAATAAATCATCTTACGATAATTAGTGCTACGAGCATCCTTGAAGACGGCGACCAAAGACAAAACCGTAATGTTGACAATTTGGTCGAAATGGTTATGCAAGATAGATGCGAAAAAAAACTAAGACTTGTTAACAATGTAGATGAGAAATGCCATTGAGAAAGAAGTTATTAATCCAAAAGTTTCCCTTCAAGTTGACCAAATCATTCTTTATATACAAAGTCTTGTCCTCTATGCTTGGGCAATGCGAAGTCAAAGCACAATAGTATTCTCTGCCCAGCCCCGAAGGGGCTAAACTCCCTTTACCGTAGTTCGCGACTTGCAGCAGCACCCCGATATGCAATGTCGGGTTTTAATAATAGGACAGATGACAATAAATGGCCGCAGCCATAGATCCCATGCTGCCGCACATGCCAGCGTGGGGATGACATGGCTGCTGAATCCTGCCGCAGCCATAGATGCCTGCCAGCGCGCTTCTCCATGCTGGCATGACATGGCTGCTGGAAGGCTAGGCTTACCCAACCCTTACCCAAGGGTTACCCTAGGCTTAGTCTTGGGTTAGTCTTGGGTTAGTCTTGGCTTAGTCTTGGGTTACCCAACCCTTACCCAAGGGTTCCATCATTCCAAATAGGTGTATCCGTAAAGTCCCGATCGATAGTTGGAGAGGAACTCTTTGCCCTCTTCAACGGTGATTTTGCCCTCCTTGACGCACTTGGTGACCCAGGTCTCCACCGTGCGGACGAGTTTCTTCGGGCTGTATTGCACGTATTCCAAAACGTCGGCAACGGTCTCGCCGTCGATGACTTGGTCGATGTAGTAGCCTTTTTCGTCCACCGAGACGTGTACAGCGTTGGTGTCGCCAAATAGGTTGTGGAGGTCGCCGAGGATTTCTTGGTAGGCACCTACGAGGAACACACCTATATAATAATGCTCCTTGTCGCTGAGCGTATGCAGCGGGATGGTGTGCTGCGTCGACTTGGCGACGAAGTTGGTAATCTTGCCGTCGCTGTCGCAGGTGATGTCCTGCAATGTGGCCAGGTGGGTCGGG
>Ga0247608_10008815_pt1 | contig 10121 bp, 5 predicted proteins | sample 176DNAGHGlowgp2_FD_193490 | JGI IMG/M metagenome (GOLD analysis project Ga0247608, IMG submission 193490) | Sheep rumen microbial communities from Palmerston North, Manawatu-Wanganui, New Zealand - 1766 DNA GHGlow gp2 | ecosystem: Host-associated > Mammals > Digestive system > Stomach > Rumen ... | reverse complement strand
GATTCTTTCATGCCAAACAACGATGACCTAGAGAAAATTAAAGAACGGCGGACAGAAAAAGCTAAAATTCCTCTAGGATGAGAATGAGCTATAGATTTAAACATCATAACTGAAATACCTGGATGATACTGCGAAGATAGAGAACCAACGATGAGTGATGCAATCAGCATTTCTATCATCGACCCAGAAACAGATCAAAGAATTTCAGCTAAGCCTTCAATAATGTATTCCATAAAAAGTGATTCTTTCCTAAAAAATATGAGTATTTTAGTCGATGGAAAAATTGTATTTTCTAAAAATTACAAAAGACAGACTGAGGATTTAACAACATCCGACATTGATTTATCAGAATTCGAACCATGAACGCACACAATCTCCGTTCAAGCTATGGATGCCAACTGAAATATGAATAGTGTCAGCATTACTGATGTACTAGAGGCAGACGATAAAGAACCTCCATATCTAGTAAAAGATCAATCTAAGAAACAAGACGCATGAAACTGAGAATACAAAATTACTCTAGTATTTGATGATACTTTATCATGAATACCTGGAGGAAGTGTTAGTGCAAATTGAAACGTAATCACAACATTTAAATGAAGATTAGCATCATTCAAAACAAAAGCAGAAAGTTTTGAGATAGAAGTAAAAGATAATTACGGAAATGTATTAAATCAGACTATCAATCTAGCAGATTTATAATCAAATTTTATTCTCTAAAATCTGGTTAATGACAACTGAACTAAAAAAATCAGATACTGCCCTTTCAAAAGCGATGAAGAATCCGCTTGCAGAAGCTACAAAAAAATCTGATGTTGCAAATGCGATTTTAGAAGATAAGACTAAGAAAGTTGCTCCGAATCAGATTTCTCCACAACTAGACAAATTTGAGAATTCACTAATTCGTAAAAAGAAATTTCAAGAATAAAGTTTATAAAGCATAAAAAGCTACATAATTGTAGCTTTTTTATAATACAAAATCAATAATCTCTCCTCTACCATAATCTCACTCCACTTCGACTTGAATATAATTTTCAGTCCATCATCTCCACTTTCAATTTCTCCTTTCCTCTATCAAAACTTTATGCTCTGTTCATTTATTTTCCGCAATAAATTTCTCTCTAATTTCATCTCATTTAGAGATAAGCCTAATTTCCCTATCTTTCTTAATTTTCTGGTCAATTTGATTTGGCAATAATGATGCAGGAATTTTTTCCCTCTGAGTATGATCAGAAAAAGGGAAAGCATGCAATTTTGTGATTCAAAATTCTTCAATTCAATTATATGTTTCCATAAAATCTGACTCAGTTTCTCATGGAAATCAAACTATAATATCTGCTCAAATAGAAATCAGATTTTTCTTTTTTAAATTTCTTGTTTTTCTCAGCACAGTTTTCAACTCCTCAGACGAATAATGTCTTCACATATTTTTGAGAACATTATCCGCAAAACTCTGAATCGAATAATGAAAATGTGGCAAAATTCTCTCATCACTCACCACCTCAAAGAATTCATCATTTGCATATTCAGGTCACATACTAGAAATTCTGATTCTAGGAATCGTAGTCTGTTTTAAAATCTCACGAAGTAAATACGGAAATTTTGTCTCTTCATATTTAGTAGAATTTGAGCATCATCGCGCAGCTAAATTTATTCACGTTATCACAATTTCTTTTCATCATTGAGCTTCAATTTCATGGATTTCTTGAATAATTTCATTCAAAGGACGGCTCACATGAGGTCATCTTTTGGCTACAGTAAGGCAAAAAGAGCAATGATTGTCACATCAATCTTGTACAATAAGAAAATGTTTGGTATAAACAGAAGATTTTCATCAAATTTTATACTCAAATCCATCTTTCGATGGACTTTCAGGTAAAAGCTGAATTTTATCTGAATATTTTTTCAATTCTGGATAGATACTATAAAATTCCGACTCTGTAATTAAATCTCAACGCAAAAAACTTCAACATCACGTTATCGCAACATTTAATCACTGATCAAGTGCATGTTTAGCTTCTCTTACCCATTTATTTTTCGCTCTATCAGTCACTACACACGTTGCTATTAATAACGTATCATCCAAATTATTTCATTTTTTCTGAAAAAAATCCAATCGCTGATTGAGAAAATATTTATTCACTTTACATCCAAAAATTTTATAAGGCATAATTCATTTCAAAAATAAGTATGCTGAATATATAATTTTCAAATAAAAAATGAAGATAGCTAATAAAAATAGACTTGACTTTTAATAAAATAATGATATTCACAAATTAAAACATACATTATAACAAAAAAGCAAAAACGGAATAGAAAAAATATGCTAATAACGAAAGATTTTTGACTATTTTTAGCTCTGTGAATATAATTACAATGATGTCTATTTATTTGAAATCAATACATAGATTATGGCTACATTTAATGCATCACTAAATTTAAGAGAAGAAGTACCAGTTAATATTATCAAATGAGCAAATTTGGAAAGGACTATGAACGATTTGTTCAAAAATTTTGAAGCATGAGAACAAAGAAATGCAGAGTTGATAAACAGATTTTTTGATCAAACATATTTTAGATGAGAAGAAAGTTTACTAAATAAGCTAACTGAACTTAAACCTGACATTACATTTAACGATATTTGAGATGAATGAATAAATTTAGCCACTTTACAATATGACAACCAGCTTTTAGATTTCATGTATTATATAAACAAAATCACAGATGATGAAATAAAAAAAGCTTTCATAAAAGAAATACATGATAAAGTTCAAACTAAACTTTGAACAACACATGTCTATGGAGATTTTAACAATCCAGATAAATGCTGAATTCCATGAGACAGTGATGTTTTATGATATTTTCAAAAAGTGGTAAATTATCTAACATGAAAAGAATCAACTGGATGAACAGAAAAAACAATCAAAATTCTTGAATGAATAAATATCTCTAACAATGACTTAAATACTACCCTTTTAACGACAGGAAGAGGAATACCTGCATGAATAAATCTAATAGATCCATCTATTCCTGCTGATACCAAAAATGCTTTTGACCTATTACTTTCTTTCGAAATAGGAAAGGAAGCAGATCGTACTACAAATATCGCAAAAGATATTTCAGATAAACTTGAATGACTATTTTCAAATACATTCCCAGCGATAAATACAATAATATCAGAAAATGATGAATATAAATACGATGAAAATAAATTAACAAAAAAATATCCAGAATATCAGTGAGAACTCCAAGCAATCACAGATAATCCAAATTTAAGTGACAAGGATAAAACAAGTCAAATTAATAATTTAAAATGGGGATATTACCTAAAATATCTAAAAACTAAAAATTCAAAAATCTGAGACGCGTTAGAACGACTATATAATAATGATTTCGACTATTCAAAAATAGATATTTGAGTTTTAAAAAATTATATAGATAAAGTAGTAGACTCTCGTATACGTATACTATTTAACAGTTGAGCAAAAGATATCATTAAAATAAATTTCTGAAACCTGGACTCCTTTAAAGACTTCTGCAAGGATCTTGCAGATCCAACAAAAAATAATATCTCTTTAAGAAACGTAAATTTAGTTCCATGAGGCACAGTGAACATACCTATTAAAAAAAGTATTATTGAATGAAAACATCCACGATTAAAAGATATAACAGAATTTTGAGGTACGGAAAAATCATACGATGCTTTACCTATTCGCTACGAGATAAATAAATCTGATATTGATAATCTAGATATTACAATAGAAGATAAGACAATGCTTTTAAATTTTTTATCAAGGTTTTCAGAGACAGACAAATATATCATTGAATGAGAAAGTATATGAATGTTAATATATTTATTCTTTGTAATAAATAGCAGAACACCACTGAGTAAATTCAATTCAGATGAGCAAAAGAAAATTCAAGATTTATTCTGAAGAGCAAAGAACGAAACTAAGGATTTAAAATGAGAAGATAATAATTGAGAAGACAAAGAAAATAAGGATTGAAATAATGATACTGAAAACAAAGAATGAGAAGATGATAATGAAGACAAAGAAGTAACCGAAGAATATACACCCGAAAAATTTAAAGAAGATATCGAAAAACTATGACCTTGAAAATTTGTAGATTGATCAGAAATTTGGCTACCTATGTGAGAAAGTGAACTTCCTGGATGATGATATCAATGGATGAAACTAAAAATCAGTAATATTGACATGAAAAAATGAACTTTTAAATGAAAAGTATTTGGATGAGAATTAAAATTTAATGATAAACTTGAATGAAAATCTAAAGAATTTAAAATGGATAAAGAATTTTTTGACAATCTAGAAAAAATTTCAAAGGATTCCAAAAAAATTTGGTTATTACCAGACTCAAGCAAATCAGATTTTAATTCTTTTAAAGATAGCCTAAACGGCAAATTATGAACTAATGAATTAACCTTCCCTATTACATGAGTCTCTCGAAATGGAAAAAAATTTATGCAAAAAATCTTAGATGATGACTGAAAAGAAAAAGAGGTAGAAGTAAAATATTTCTGATCCTCTGCAGATGATAAATCTACATACAAAATTGAGTATAACCCAAATAAGCACTCTTTTACGGTATCATCCACATTTAACTGAAACGAAAAATGAAAAGATTGAAAGTCTACAAAAAAACGTTTTTCATATAAACGCGATATGGATTGGAATAATTTTCTAATTTTCTTCACTCAGAAATGATTAGTTCCACAGACTGAAGAAGAAGCATCAAGTGCTATTGCAAGACAAGACCAAGAATTTAAAATGCTAAATGGTGGACATTGGAAATTAAACTGGTTTAGCATCAACAATATAAAAAATGTATTTAAAAACATAAAATGAAATATTAAGAAAAAAATAGATGAGTATAATAAGAGTCAAGATGATAAATTACAAGATATTATAGTCTGAGATTGGTGAATATATAATAAGCTTGCAAATGTACTCTGATTTATTCCATCAATGAAATCATCATTATGAGAACTCCAACAAGAATATTATAATGATAGAGACAGCAAAACTTGGAAAAAAATTGAATGATATTTAAAAATATTTCAATCTGATCCTGACTTTTGAACTACTTTTGACCAAGTACCTCCATTTGCCAGGATTTTATGAGGAAAATCATATAAACAATTTATTACAGATTTAGCAAAACCTAGAGCTTCAAGATCAACTGATGATATTCATAAAGCTGCTGCTTTATTGCTAGCTAATATAGAAAAATGATCATCACCTTATCGCTGACTATCTGGAGAAGAAAATTCTGGACTCTGGGTAAGAGTTTTACTATGAGATGCTCATTATGAACAATTCATGAGAGATAAACAAAAATGTATAAATGATCTAAGAAAAGAGCCAAAGGAAAAAGATCAGATACAAGACGTTTTAGCTACCTGCGAAATGGATTATATTATAAATAATGTGAATTGAGCTAACTGAAAACTTAAATATTTTGGTAGCCATGAATTAAGATGAATTCCATGAGAAAAAGGTACAGATTATATAGATAATCCATCAAAAAGATTATTATCCGATAAATTTGCAAGTACATTAAAATGATCATATAAATGACGATTTAACAAATCATCTGTGGAAGAATCTTTTGGGAAAATATCTCACAACGACTTTAATCTTGCAAAAGAAGATTTCAAAAGACTACTTAAATCTTCCAGATTCCCATGAGCAATCGGTAATCTTAAAAAGATGTTCTTATTAGCAAAAACCCGCGAACAGCAATCAGAATACCAAAAATGCTTTCTATTATATATGCTAAGTGGTGTATTAGATGTTAATGGTAAAAAAGATCTAAGAAAACAGACTTATCAACGAGCAAAAACCATGTGATTCTTACCATGAATGTTAGCCAAAGAAACATCTCATTCACAGAAAGTTGCTACTCTACTAGAAGATTTTTGTAAAACACAATGATATTGAAAATTTTCAGATAGTGTAAAATCTTATTTCCATGAATGAGATTTAAAGAATTGAAGATTAAACACCGGTAAATTAATTGACGAATTAGATTCTCGATGGACTATTGATAAAATGGAATCATTTGAGAAATATTCTAAATCTACTTTCCCTTCTAAAAAATTCCCTGAAAATTCAATATTAAAAAAGTTACAAAAAGATGCCTTAGATTCTGGAATGGAAAATATAGATAACTCTCTACTTGATAATCCTGTAGTAGCCAACAGCTGATGATTACTATCCAATGCCAACGTTGTACGTGATAGAATGGCTATTAGAGATGGAGCTTTTGACTGAAAAGATCCTGATGAAAGAAATAATAGAGCGGAATTCTGGAAACAAATCACAAAAGAAGTTGGAAATATGAATGCAAATTCTCCTGAAAGTGTAAATCTAGTATTAAATCAATATTTCAACCGATTTTGATTAAATTCCGAAGCAGATAGACAAAAGGCATATAAACGAATAAAAACTGCTTATTACCGAAAAGATAAAATATGACAACCGTTTAAGTACGATTATAATTGAAAAGGACAATTATTAGACATGTGAAATATTTCTTGAGAAGAAATTGAAGATATCGTTCGGTATACTTTCCAATGAACAGTATGGAGAGATTGTTTTTCTTCTCGTAAGCTCCCTCCGGAGATGGAGAATGCTTTGAAGGCCTTCCAAAATTTTTTCTGGAAAGCGTTTAATAATGATATACTAAAAAATGCATCAGTAGAAAAAAATGCATTCAAATCTTCAGATATTAGAATCGAGGAAATGTTACTATGATCACGTAATGTATACAAAGATGTATTTACAGGAGATTGAGAATTAGAATATGATACTACTGAAATATGAGATGAAAGTGATGCATTTAGTAAAGATCCAAAGAAAAAAAGAAAGGCACAGAAAAGAGCATTTCAATCATGACGTTTCATTAATCATGACATTGCACAGATTGAAAAATCATTTAAAAATCGTCTACCTACAGGTTCTTATAGAGTCATCACTCAAGATACATCATCAGATATAGCTGCAAGAATAAGATGGTTAAATGCAGCATAAAAAAAGACCTCAAATAAGGTCTTTTTATTATAATAGATAAATTTTATCCTAATCCTGGCAATCCTCCACTCATCATTCCAGCCAAATCATTTGTATCTACTCACAAAATTTCTTTAGTCTGCTCTGCAACAACTTCTTGTGCCTTATTCTGAGCCTTTTGAATAGCTGCAATTAATAGGTTCTCAAGTTCAGATTTTCTACTTGGAGTGGAAAGAGCTTCATCATTTATATGCAAATCCTTAATTTTCATTTCTCATGAAATATCAATAACTACTTGTGGTTTTTCTTCTCAATCTTCCATATATGTTCACTCCTTAGCCCTAATAACCAAACTTTTTAATTTTTTATCTAATTGCTTATATTTAGTGAACATTTCTTTGTACTGTCCCAAATCTTTTAAGTTTACCATACTCATAAATTAAAAAATAAATCTGACCCTAATATAGGATTTCTACCTAAATATTCAAGTTAATATTTTATTTCAAATCTTTACTAACTATCTCAATTCATGGATGATTCTGACGTAAATCTGCTAACAAGAATCAAATTTTAGCAGGATTTGAAATCTCTCATTGAATTTTTGCTACAGTCTTTCAATCAACTTTTCATAATTCAAATTTAAAAACGGGAATAGAAAATGTACTGAATAATGCGATTATATCAATGATGCTCATCTTATTGGAAATAAATCTCATCTGAATATTTAATATATAAGTTGTAGCTCATTCATTCTTTCGATGAGCTTCTAATAACGAAGCATAAGAAAGAGTTTTGAGAGCTTTACATGAAAGTGTATGAATCTTTATTCCATCACGATTAGATTTAGCAATAATTTTATCTTTTGGAGTAGGATTACATTCTGGACAAAATACACAATGTAATAGCTTATCATTATCAATGATTACATCAGTAGATAATGCTTTTCAGAGAGCAATAGATGTAACTTCAGCCTTCAATTCTTTTTCAAACTGTGATGTATCTGAAATAAGGGTTTTTCACTGAGTTTCTTTTCTCAAATCTGGATATGCAGCACGAACCAATCATCAATAAGTCTCCTGCTTATCCAATACTTGCAATAATCTCTTTTCCACCTCCAATGGTTCTCATAATTTCTGAATCATATCAGCATCCGAACGGAACAATGGCAATCAAAAATTTTTCAAATATTGATTTAATCACTCTATCGCTTCATCCAAGCGAGCTTCCCTCTCCTGCATACGAACATACTTAACTAATTGACCACGCGCAGATGGAGTATGTATGTAATCTAGCCAATGTTTTACAGCTGAATAACGATTCTTGAATGTATTGATATTCACGATATCTCATGTCCTCAATATATAAGAAAGAGGTTTAATCTGACCATTAACTATCGCATTTTTAAATCTTAATCAGATTTCAGAGTGGACACTAAACGCAAAATCTAGCACAGAAGATCACGCTGGTAATTCTTTAATATCTCATTTTGGTGTATAAACAAAAATTGTTTTATCCAGAATTTCAATATTGAGAGCATCTTTAAATTTCTCCTTATCCTCAGATAATTGATAATCTGAAACAATTTGCTGCAAACGTTGAATCCATTGTCATTGATTAGATGGTGCGATCACACTTGCATTACTCTCCGCATATGCAAAGTGAGCTGCCACACCAAATTCCGCCACTTCATCCATTTTTTTTGTTCTGATTTGGATTTCTACCGGGAAACGGAACATTCAAAGTATCGTAGTATGAATGCTCTTATATCAGTTAAACTTTGGGATAGCGATATAATCTTTAATTTTTTTAATTAACGGAGTATAATATTTATGGATAATTCAAAGTATCATATAACAATCAGTCACGGTTTCAGTTACTACACGAAAAGCAAGCAAATCCATAATTCTACTTACATCCTCTGTATGATATTTTTTATCCATTTTTTCAAAAATTCTGAACGGACTCTTGATTCTTCAAAGAACTACAAAATCTTCGATTCATTCTTTTTTGAGAATATCAGTCAAATTTTTTATTCATTTATTCAAAAACCTTGACCCATCTTGAAATTGCTTAGTCAGATATCACATAATTTCTTCAAACTTCTCTGGATATAGCACACGGAAAGATCAGTTTTCAAGATATAATTGATAATTATAAAGTCAAAGCCTCTTAGCTAATGGAGCATAAATTTTCAAAGTTTCTGTAGCTATTTTTCTCCTTTTTTCTTCCTCTGGATGATACTGCAAAGTCTGAATATTATGAATACGATCAGCAAACTTTACAAAAATTACACGCAAATCTTTGGCCATAGCTAGAAACGTTTTTTTGATAGTTTCCAAGTCACGATCCTCTCATTTATATCTAACTTTAGACACTTTCACCAATCATTCACATATATCTGCAATCTCTTTTCAGAATAATTTTTCTATATCTTCATATGTATAATCCGTATCCTCAATCACATCATGCAAGATGCAAGACTGTATAGAAACCACATCTGGATTAATCTCCATGAGAAATTCTGTCGCTCTAAGTGGATGAATTATATATGGTTCTCCCGATTTACGATAAACTCATTTATGTGCTTCACGAGTAAATTCATAGGTTCTAATTATTTCATCAATTTCCTCCGGTTTCAAATACCTTTTTGCTTTACTCAAAATACTCTCCAAAACATCATCTGGATTCTCCTCATAACATGGTTTATAATCAAAGAACTCTTGGAAACTTTGTAAATCCTCCATCTTGAAAAAAAAAGTAAAGCATCTATAGAATAGATAAAAAAATCTGACTTGCAAGATAAAAAAGAATAAACATTTAATCTCTTGCAAAAATCGACTGTAAATTTATGTTTATTATGCATTTGGCTATATAATAAAATTATATATGAACGACTTTAAATCCAAAAAAATTCACAAAACAAAAAATAAAAATTCTTTTTCATTTACCAAAGATTCTTTGGTTTTTTGCTCTTTGGTTTTATTGATTTGTTCTATTTTCGTACGATTCATAAATAGTTTCGCAGAGTGAACCAAAAAATTATTTTTTGCATACACTAACCTACAAGAACAAATTCAATCAACGAAT
>Ga0247608_10008811_pt1 | contig 10123 bp, 12 predicted proteins | sample 176DNAGHGlowgp2_FD_193490 | JGI IMG/M metagenome (GOLD analysis project Ga0247608, IMG submission 193490) | Sheep rumen microbial communities from Palmerston North, Manawatu-Wanganui, New Zealand - 1766 DNA GHGlow gp2 | ecosystem: Host-associated > Mammals > Digestive system > Stomach > Rumen ... | reverse complement strand
CCTGCAAGTTTACAAACACCTAAACCGTCTTCAATATTCATGTGTAAATTATACACTCCATCCATTGAAGAATAATCATCCTGTAAAACGACCCATTCAAAACCATAAAGTTGATCGTTGTTAAAAACATGGAATCCAGGATAAGCCTCTCTCCAAATATAGGAATCCGCGTAAAGACTTTTTTGAGTAGAAGAAAGGCCAGGGAACTTTTTCAAGTTAGGTTCTCTAAAGTACAATTTTACTTCAATGTTTTCAAGTGTAGGCGCAACTTTGGCCATTTCCAAAGTTCCATATTTCACCAAACTTGTTACATTTATATCAGGTATTTTTCCATCTTCTCCAATAACGCCGGATACTCTCTTAAAAGGCATTCTTTGAACATCTCTATAAAGGCCTTCATTTTCATATCGAATTTGAGCCATTGCCTGGCCGTTTATTTGTACAAGAGGGATTATAAAATTATCTCTTGATAATTCACTTAATTTTGTTCCTCCCTCTGTTAAAGCGTTATATGCATCCTTTTGATAATAAAGTATTTTGTAAAATTGTTCTTTAATCTGTTCACTAGTCATTTTTCTTTATGGCTCCTGTTTTTTAATTAGTCTCGGAATCATTTACATTAAAAGATTCTTCAACAGTCGCTGCATTATCTATTAAATCTTTCAATTCTTGTAAAATATCAGATAATTTGGAACTCGTCAATCCATTTATTTCATAACCCTCAAAATCAGCTTTTGTATCCAATTTTGTAGTCAATTCATTTTCCAAATCCTCGATTCTTTTTTCAAGGCTTGCAATTTCATTTTTCAAACTCTTTTTTTGATTGGACAAAGCAGCCGCAATTGTTTTAAACTCTTCAATTTCTGCTTCAGATAATTTTTTTGAATTTTCATCATCTGGAGTATACTCTTCACTAGATTCTCCTTTAAGAATTGCATTTACGGTTTCATCCAACTTTGCATCTACTTTTGCAAGCTTTTCTTCATTTTCATCCACTTGAGCCTGTAAATCTTTAATATTCCCTTTTATATCATCTATTTCATTTTGAAGATCTTCCAAAGTTTTGTCAATATTATCTATTTTATCAGAATATTCATTTTTGAAGTTATTTACAAGCTCTGCCAATTCGTTTAAAGATTTTGTTAGGGATTCAATGTTTTTGGAATCCTCTTTTATTTTTGTCCATGCTAAATCCAAATCGTCTTTTACAGCTTTTATTTGAGACTGTAAATTTTCATCCATAGAATGGGCGTATTGACTTATTTCGTTGATTTTATCAAGCAATGCATTATATTTTGTTTCCATTAATTGTAAAACTTGATTTCTTAACTCTTCGATTTCTTTGCTTTCTTCAGCTTCTAAAATTAACTTATCCTGTTCCTCATTTTTTGTTTCAACAGCGGCTATTCTATTTTCATTAGAAACTACTTTTTCTTTATAAGTATCCCATTCCTGTATAAAATCCTCAAAACCTTCGTGGAATTTAATAAGATTATCGTGTTTCCAATCATCTTCCTGTATTCTTGCAGGATCCAATTGCTCAGGTGCAAACCAGTTCAATAAAGCTTCATATAGCTCTTTATATTTTGATTTTGAATAAATTGTTACTCCATCACAAAGTAAGAAACCTTTTTCCGCTAAACCATTAGTAGCAGGCTTTATATATCCGAGTGGGAAGTTTCCTGAATATCCTCTTAAAGGTTGATCCTCGCAGTTAACTATAAAATAGTTTGAACTATCCGCAATTCCAACTTTCAAAGAATGATCATACCAGAAATATTTTTTCGCGGTAATTCTTCCATTCAATCCCAAATAATATTCTTTTCCTGGCCAAAGATTTCCTAAAGTAACGATTCTTCCCATTTTCATTACTTTAATTCTCTCACCTCTTTTCAAAATGCCGCTTTTTCCTGAAATTACAACTCCAACAACATTCAATCTGTTGGAATCTCTAATATCAGCTAAAATTGCTTCTCCCTGCTCAGCTGTTTGCCCAAAGTCAATGTTTTTCGGGGCTACCCATCCGAGTAAGTTTTCTGAAACATAAATATCATAATGACCGCCAACTTTTTTTGTTGTAATTTGGAATCCATTATCTCCAACGTTTGTTACTTCAATCTCATCTTCTTGAACAGAACCGTCCTCATTTATCAGATTTTTATCTGTATCTCTATCCTTAAAAATTGTTGCCAAAGCAACTTTAATTGCAGGAATTAAATTATCCCTTGTTAATTGCTCAACTACAGGTCCAATAATTATTTCATTTTTCAAAGCACCTTGATTATCTTTTAAGGATGCAAAGCCTTGAGAAAGCTTGAAATAACCTTCATCCTGTGCACTTATAAAACTTCCAGGTAATTTATTTAATTCCAAATTATTAAAAATTGGAATAATATAAGTATCCCCATCTAATCTTCTTAAAGAGATAAACGCAGGCTCAACAAATTTTACAACTTCGTCACCTTCTCTTCTTTCCATTTGGAATTGAGAAGGTATTACTTTGTCGGCACCTGTAATTGTTGTAATTCCAAATTTTGGAGGTCTTGCATGTCCATTTGCAATTGCAACTACTTTTATCTCATCGTAAACGCCTAAGTTAAAATCCGGACCATATTTATATTCGTTATTTTCTATTGCTTCAAGGTCAATATCCTGTTTTACATTTTTAATTAAAATATCTTCACCCAATCTTAAAATAAATTGAGTATTATCAACAGGACCTCTTGTATCTCCTGTAACATCCAATTCAACAGTTACAATAAAATCATCAAAAGAATACCAATCAACTTCTTCAAAAGAAACAGACCCATTTAATGGAACAAACTTTTGCTTTGTATCATCATACTTCAAAGCAACCATCCAGGTATAATCTGCGTGATCCATTTTTTTATCTGTTACAGCATGATACCAAGCCCCGTTTTTATAAACAACAGGGGCCCCTTCTTTTTTACTTAAAACTATATCATTGCCGTTTTCATCTTTTCCAATTTCAGTAAATTGATAAGTTGTCTTTGTTGATTTTTCTTTATTTTCAATTATTTCATTTTGATCATAATCATAAACAATATCAGCTATTTCTTTGCTGCATTTATAAGCTACATTATGATGGCGAGTTGCTTCAGTCGGGGCATCTGTTAAATAACCGATTTGTATAGTGTTTTTTGCGTTATAAACGGAATCATAAAAATCAAAGGTAAACCAATCTGTTGGGTCAATTCCTCTTTCATAATCTGTATGATCTGTATCAAAAGAATCTTTATTTTCATCAAGCTTTTGTTGCCTGACAAAAGTACCCTCTTCTCCGTAAGCATCATTGCTTTTAAATGTATAGGCATTTGTTTGGTTGTTGTAAATTTTCTTGATAAAAAGTCTTTGACCCCTTACTTTGTCAAAATCCCAATTTGAAGCCTCAAGAAAAACTTCGCGTTCTTCATTCAATTTTCCATCTGAAGCCATTTTCCCATAATAAGGGGATTCAGTTGTGTAAAAATTAAACTTGCCGCGATTTTGAATATGAACAATTTGCCCTTCTTCAGCATAATTCAATGCAATTCCCAAACAGGAATCATCAATATCAGGGTCAGTGATTTTTACATAAGGGTATTTATTTTTTGATTGCTCTTCTGTTAAATCATCTAATTGTGCAATTGAAACCGGTTGACCTCTTTTTATAGTACAAGATGCATAATACCTTGATTCAGGCGTAAATCTCATTTCTGCACCATCAGGGTCAATTGCTCTTAAATGATCGTTTCTTCCAATATAATTAAAACCTGAAACCCAAACAGAACCAGGCCTTGCTTTATTATCATTAAAATCTCGTTTATTTTGTATTCTTTCCATTTTTAAAAAACCTATACACTTAAAATTAGTGCAAGGTTTTTAACATTAATCAAAGGATTGACCTGTAAACATTTTCTTTATTTGTGTCAAAGAAAGTATTGGTTTCTTTTTTGAGAAAAGTGAATCTGTTAAATCCTTTTTCGAAGCTAAAGCTGTTATATGGAAGGTATCAACTGTATTTTCATAATAAATATGATAAATGCGTACTTTTTCCTTTTGTCCAATTCTGTAAATACGTCCTGTACTTTGCGTATAAGTTTCAAAAGAGAAAGCTGTTTCCAAATAAACGGCAAAAGTACATTCAATTAAAGTTACTGAAGTGGACAAAATATATTCAGATGCAATTAATACTTTATGAGATTTATCTTTTTTAAATTCCTCAACTTTTTTAAATCTCTCTTCATCATCCATTTCAGAGGTAATCAAAATTGGATTGTAATTTTTATACCTTTCAAGTAACGCATCTTTTGTCAGCGGGTGTATATACCAAATAATACCCCTGTTTTCTTTATCATCAACTTCATCTTCCAAAATTGCATCAACAACTTCCAATTTTGCGTAATCTTTTTGAAAGTCATATTTACGGCATTTTTCTTTTAAAGGTTCACTTACATTTTTATTTTCTCCTGACCCCAAAACAATTGGATTTTCAACAAGAGACATTACAGTGCCAAAAGCCTCTTTTACCAAATCAACAGAGGAAGACGACATATCAGGGTTTTTCTGTAAAATATTATTTACAACATCATTTGTTACTTCGTGGTACAAAGCTGTTTGTTTTTCTGACATTGGAATCATAAAAGGATTTACAAAAATACAATCCGGTAAATTAAGTACTTTTGCAGCATCTCTCTTTGCAGCGTAAGCCGATATTTTTTCATTTAACTCTTTTAATTCTTCTTCGTGCCAGCCTTTTTTATTTATTGCGTATTTTGAAAACCAAGTTCCAATGTCATTGTATTTTTCAAGCCAGTCACTGTACTTCAAAAAGAAAACAAGCTTTGGGTCAAGTATACGCGCAATTGAATAAATTTTTTCATTTTTATCTGCAGGGGTAGCTGAAAATAAATATCTGTATTTGAAAAAATTCAAATATTTAAAAAGTGACCTTGAGCGCTCTGATTTTGGGTTTGACAACTGATGGCATTCATCTAAACAGAGTAAAGGTTCATAATTTTGGAAAAAGTTTTTCAAAGGTATATTTAATATTTTACCCTGCTTTTTATCTCCATAAGAATTTGCAATCAATTTCCAACTATCATAAGAAAAAACCAAAACTTTCTTTTTGTTTATCTCTTCATCATCAAAAATTTTCCTGCCGTATTTTTTGAAAGATTTTGTAGAGTTGAAAACCTCAATGTCTTCGTCTTTTAGAGATTTGCAAAACTTTAGCAATTCAGATTTCAAATTATAAGTACCTATTTTTGTTGTAAACAAAAACATTTTCCCGCAGTTTGCTTTATCCTTTTGATATTCGTAAATAATTGAAGTTGCATAAGATTTTCCTAAACCCATTGTCCAGTTAAATAAAAACCTATTTTGTCTCAATGCAGCTTTTATATCTTCATCCTGATAATTTTCAAAAGGGGGTTTTCCAACAACTGGTTTGAAGTTTGAGTATTTTTCATAATCAATTTTTTCAATCGGATCTTTTATAATCAATTCAGTTGGCATTAAATCAGGATATCTTTTTATAGCTTCTTTTGCAGATTCCGGAAAATAAACTTTTGTTGCAATTGAGAGAATATCAAATAAATCATCAGTATAAAAAATCGCAGACTTCTCCCATTGCTGTTCTTTTGCATTCCATTTGAATTTTTGATTTTTTAATACAGATACACAAACCCCGAATTTGTCTTGAGACTCTTGCGTTATCGCTGCTACTATTTTTCCATTCTTAAAACCTAAAGAAATCATTTTTCACCTATTTTTTTAAATATAGTGGGCAGAAATCAAAAGGATAAAGCTATATTATATATTGAGAAAACTTCAAAAGAAGGAGGGTTCAAGAAATGGAAATCAAAAATACAGATAAGATTTGGTTGTTGGATCTCGCGACTGCTATAGTACGCAAAGATGAAGCTGCAATTGAAAAAATGCGAGAAGAGGTGCAGGAAGAAATTCGTAAGGAATTGCGCGAATTTTATAATGCACAAAACGAGGAATCAAATACATAAAAACTATATTTTACATTATGGTAGAAAACGAACACATTAAAAACCCTGGAACAATTTACATTTGTTACCAGGGTGTTGGAAAATCAAACACAGTAGATGACAATGTTGGGTTTATTGATTTGGAATCAAGTAACTTTAGGCTTGAGGATGGATATAGACCTGACGATTGGTACAAATACTATGCGCAAGTTGCATTTGATTTAGCAACCCAGGGCTATTCGGTATTTACGGCTTCTCATGATGTTGTGAGAAAAGAATTGGCAAAAATTAGAGATAAGTATCACCCTGAAATTGAAATTGCAATTGTTTATCCAAAACCTGAATTAAGGGATGCGTGGGTTGAGAGATTGCAAAAGAGGTATGATAAAAACCCTACGCGGAAAAACAAAGCTGCTTTGGGTAATGCTAAAGATAGGCTTCCAGAAAATGTGGCTGAAATGAGGGATGACGCATATAAGTACGGCTTTTTAACTATTGAAATTGATAGTACAGATTATCTCTTGATTGATAAACTTCCAATACAAGATCATAACGTTGAGCTTTCTTTGCGGAAAACAAATGGTATGAGAGCAGAGAGTTTTACAGAATGGCTTGGATCTCAAGGAGATCCCGATAATATACTTCCACCTGAATTGGATTTTCAAAAAGCAATTTACTTTTTGAAGGATTACCTTTTAGGTGAAGATTGGTATGTGAATTACCCTGGATCCGCAAAACAAGTTACCACTGATATAGTTTATGCTATTTTGGAAAAATATTCAAAAAAGTTTAGAAAAGAATTGAGGGGGTTTTGAATTATGCATTTTACAGAATCAAAAAAAGAAGGTACAAAGCTTCTTAATTGGATTTTGTCAAAACCAGGTGATTTTGAGTGCAGGGGTATAGAAAATGAGTGGGCTCTCGTTTGTGTAAAAACACACGAAGGTTGGAGGTTAATCAATCAGCGAAACTGCGGTGACGGTATAGCAAGATGGTGTTTAGGGGCTTCAGAGCCTTTTACAAGCTCTGTTGATGGACAGGTTCATCCTGGAGAGGAATATTTCCAAAACCACATAAAAGGAGGAGACGCTTACCTTCTTTTGCTAAAAGTTTCTGAAGATGATTTGGAAGTTCTTTCAGATGAAGATGAAATTGATCCTCCTGATATCGACTGGGGAAATAAAGGAAAATGGGGTATAAAGTATTTGATAGCTTACCGGCTTGATGGAACTACTGATATACTAAACCAGGGTAATAACTGCGTTATTATTCCAAGCAGCGAGAGTGTTGCAAGCGTTTCAAGAAAACTTTTCGGGTTTAATGTTGAAGTTTACAGAAATGAGGTAGTTCAATGGACTAAAGAGACTTTTGAAGATTTTGGAAGTGCAGCGGAAGACCCTTTGAAAAGAATCAAAGGTTCAGAAAGGTTTTCGGAAAGTGCCAAGCGTGCTATAAAGCAGATAATAATAGAAGCGGGTTTTCCTCGTAAAATAGACTTGCCAAAGTTGATTGAAACATCTGACTTGAGTGATAGTGCTAAATTGGAATTGCTAACAGAGTTGGAAGTGAAATTTTCAAAAAGGGGTTGAATTGTGTTTGAAGGGATAGCGTATGAGCGAGCAAACAAGAAATATCCAATGCCTCTTGTTTGTAGTGAGTTAGAGGTTGCAAGAAATTACAAGTACGGGGAGGGTTTCAAGGATGGTATGGAATTTGTCTATACCAAAGCAAAAGATATAATTGAAAACTTGATTGAAACTTTGGAAGTTATAGATGGAGAACAGATTGAAGAGTTGAAAGTAGTTAAAGAAGCTGAAAAGTTTTTGAAGGAGGATTTGAAATGAAAAAGATTATCTTTATTACGACGTTGTTGGTTTCAATCATTTTCGCGAGTTGTAATGCTCCAACAACAGTTAGTATTGGAGATTTTTCAACAGGTGAAAAAGTAAAGACTGAATTTACCTTTAAAGATTTCTTTGATCCTGTAACAATTGTACAAACCGACAAGGATGAAACATCTACTGCAATCGTAATGGATAAAAATACAGGTGTACTCTATATTCAGAAACGGTCTGGTTATCAATGGGGTATGACTCCTATTATGATGGCAGATAATACGGTTTTGACAATGGAAAAGTTTCTTGAGATTCATACCGAAAAGAAAGATTGAAAATGAGGGATTATGCTATAATTACTGTAGATGGTAAACAAGCTGAAGAGTTGAAAGTAGTTAAAGAAGCTGAAAAGTTTTTGAAGGAGGTGAACAAATGACAGAAGAATTCAAGAAAGAACTTACAAGTTTACTGAATCGTTATGGGTACGATACTGCTTGTGAGACCCCTGACTATATTCTTGCGGATTACATTGGAAAGTGTCTTGAAAACTATTGTGCAACTATACGAACGAATATAGCATGGCATAACAGTTAGAAAAGAAGAACTAAAAACAAATGGTTATGCTGTGAATTTTTAATTACAGCATAATTCCGAAAATAAAAAGTCAGTTTGACTTTGCAGATTCTGCGAAAAAATTATTCTCAATTTAGCCGACAGGGTAAAAGAAAAAATTTTTATTACAAAGGAAAACGAAAATGAAAAAATTCATTCTTTTACTTACTTGCTTTTTTTGTCTGTCAACTTCCGTTTTTGCTGACTTTGCACCAAGCTTAGGTTTTGGTGTTAAGGTTAATAATCCTTCCACGGGAATTGAAATTTATACAAACAGTGGTAACAGTTATAATTTGATCGAGTGGGGGGGCTTGAAAAGCACTCCAAGCTTTGCTATTGATTTTGACTTTGAATGGTATTCCTGTGATAATCCAATTTATTTTGGAATTGCAACTGATACAGATCTAGGGTCTATGCTTTCATGTAAAACTGGCTTTAAACTCGGCTATTACAATAATTACATTAATCTGTTTTGTAAAGTAGGAGCTTCAGGTTTTATAGCAACAATGGATACAACTAAAGATGTGTATTGGTCAAGATGGAGTGGAGATAGTTACTCCAAAATTGATTCCTTTACGTTTTATGATGTAGGTGTTAATTTTGGACTTGGTTTAGATATACATCCTAGCAAAGGGCCCTTTTTCATAAGGTTGTCTTATGATCATGAAATTTACACCCCAGATCTTGAAATAAATACATCGAAATTCACGGATTATATTGGAACAAGTGACATTTATGGGGATACAGACTTTCACAACAGAGCTTTCACAATTTCAATTGGTTGGCAGTTTAGAAGAAAGAATATTGTTAAAGAGGTTGTACCTGAGGATAAAAAATCTTCGGAAAAGGTTCTCGAGGCTTCTTTTAAGTATGTTGATGTACCAACGCTGACGTATAATGATCTTTTTTCAATGATTCGAGATGCATTGTTTGAAAAAGGTATTATAACTATTGGCGAACCTACTATCAAAGAAGTGAAAAATTAAAGACATTCAAAAGTTACTCTGCCTATATTATGTACTGAGAGGTATATGTATATGATGGACAACTTTTTCAAAGCAATGAAAGATTCTGATTGGGGTGAATCTGTAACAGATATGAACTTTGATACTCATCAACAGGAAATGCTAGATGATTGTGAAAGAGCTGTAAAGAACGAGCCTGAACTTGAATACGATATGGTTGCAAGAAAAAGTTGGGCAGAGTATGCAAAAGAAATCAACCGAATGAGAGCTCAACTTCATTACATGAAAAAGTCTGTAGGTTATGGAAGGGGCCAAAGTATTTACGCAAATCAGAGAGATATTATTGAAATGCAAAAAGAAATCAAAAGACTTTGTAAGCTCCGTGATTGTGCAAAACGGTTTGAAAAGGGGAAGGTATGATTGAAACAGTAGGGATTTGCAAAAAGCTTTAGAAGCTTTTAATCCAAATGATCGTATTATGGTTAATTTTGGACCTGCAGGAAAGTATCATCTTGAAAACTCTTCTATTTTAGAAGTGAAAAAATCAGGAGCTACATATACTGTATATGTCAAAGTTCCATATAAACTTGTATGTTCTAAATGCGGCGAGTTTATAGAGGAAAGCCTATAATTATAAAAGTGAATTTTTAATACCTTTTAGCCTCAAAAGCTATTAGGTGTTTTTAAGCTTATGCTTCCAGTAAAGAAAACT
>Ga0247608_10008808_pt1 | contig 10124 bp, 11 predicted proteins | sample 176DNAGHGlowgp2_FD_193490 | JGI IMG/M metagenome (GOLD analysis project Ga0247608, IMG submission 193490) | Sheep rumen microbial communities from Palmerston North, Manawatu-Wanganui, New Zealand - 1766 DNA GHGlow gp2 | ecosystem: Host-associated > Mammals > Digestive system > Stomach > Rumen ... | reverse complement strand
GACAACGTCATCACCAACTCCTACGACCTCTGGGTTTATCCCTCCGCCCTCCCCCCCACGGGTTCTCTCCCCCCCACGGGGGGAGTCGGAGAGGGGCCTTCAATTGCCTCAACTCTCACCCACGAAGCCATAGAGACCTTGCGCAAGGGCGGCACCGTGCTGCTCACCGCAGCGGGTAAGGTGCGTTACGGGGCAGCCGTGAAACAGCAGTATCTGCCCGTCTTCTGGAACACCTCGTGGTTCAAGATGAAGCCGCCCCACACCACGGGCGCCGTCATAGACCGCGAACACCCCCTCTTCCGCAATTTCCCCACGGACGACTGGGCCAACCTCAACTGGTGGGAACTGCTCAACCGCGCTCAGGTGATGAACCTCTCCGAACTGCCCGCGGACTACCAGCCTCCGATTCAGCCCATCGACACCTGGCACATATCCCGCAAACTCGGTATGCTCATAGAGGCCAACGTCCTCTCCGGCCGTCTCATCATGACCACCATGGACATCACCAACAATCTGGACAGCCGTCCCGTTGCCCGTCAGATGCGTTACGCCATCCTGCGGTATATGAGCAGTAAGGACTTCCGTCCGTCCATCACCCTCACCCCCGACCAGATTCGCGACTTCTACGATAAGGACGAGCCCCCCGTGAACCTCTTCACCAACCAGTCCCCCGACGAACTGAAACCCAAATTCGCCAACTGAAACATATATTATTTTTCGCCTTCGCTCAATAATTCGTCACTGCTTTTTTGCTGTCTTTCGCAAAAGAAACTTATCTTTGCCGCCGAATGAAAAGAGATTTCTTTGCTGACTCAGGCACTACGCTTCACGCTGTGAACCTGCTTAATGCAGAGGATGGCGGCAACAGGTGTTGAATCATGGTGACGAACAACAACTTCAGAATAAACATAACGAGATAAATATGGCCTCAGACCAAGTTCCTAAAGAGAAGGGTTTCACACAGCCCAAACAGCCCCGCATCCGCCACTACGAGGACGGAACGGCCAGCGTGATGCGCAAGCCTGTGGTCTATACGGAGTTGCGTTTTTTTCAGCGTAGTGATGTGCTGTACCAGCTGACACAGGTGTTTTGTCAGCGTTTTCTGCCGCATTATGGCGACCGCACTGTAGATCAGATGGTTCAGGCTGCTCGCAGCACGAAACAGAATATCGCAGAGGGGAGCACGGACGGTCAGACGTCCACGGAGACGGAGCTGAAACTGCTGGGCATAGCACGCGGCAGCAATCAGGAGCTGTTGGAGGATTATCAGGATTATCTGAAGCGTAAGGGCTTGCAGGAGTGGTTCGGCAAGAACGAACGCTTTGACCGTCTGCACCGTTTCTGCCAAGAGCATACGCTTTGGGACGACTACCAGCCTTTGACATCTCGCATGACAGATGAAGAACTGGCCAATATGGCCATCTGCCTGTGTCATCAGGTGGATAAGGCAATGGCCAAATATTTAGAGCGAAGAGACCGCGAATTCACCACCGAAGGCGGCATTCGCGAGCGCATGACGGCCGCGCGTCTGGGACAGCGCGAGACGCAGCGTGAGATAATCGCGCGGCAGGCCGCAGAGATAGCAGCCCTGCGTCAGGAAAATGCGCGCCTAAAGCAGATTTTAGCGAGGGCGGGAATAACCAGATAACCCGTAATATCCGGAATATCCGGAAACTCCGGAAACTCCAGAATATCCGGAAAGACTGGAAAGTCCGAAAAGCCTAAACAACAACAACCAATGAAAGCAAAGAACACAAACGGGAAGTCGGAATCCAGATTAAAGACACCTGGCCGCCGGCGCAACCGCCTTGGACTGCACCTTGCCCTGTAGTTCCAACCCTCATCATCACGCAGATGCCACTGTTCCGCACATCGTGGCTCTACTTGGTTTCTCCTCTCACGCTGTAAAGTGTAGGCCTTCTTTCCGATAGTTCCAAGAAAAGTTCTCATTTTTTTATCAGTTTTCTCTAAATCCGCTTCTTTTTGAGCTTGTTTTACCTGTCTTTTATCCTTTCCAAGTCACTTTTTTATTCGATTTTTTCTTCTCATTTCTATTTCAAAGTCTGTGCCTCTGTATATGTTCGATATAGTCCATGTGTTTTAGGAGGCCGCGCTGGACTTCTCGTTGATGGTGCCGCTTATAAGCTCATGCATCGCATGAAGATATTTGCGCAAAGTTACGAATAAAAGCACATATACAAATAGACGAAACTTCCATATTCCATCCGTGATTATCCATCCGTGGCACATCACGTTGTGTTTGTGCCTTCATAATTCCGTTGTTTCGTTGCTTTGCAACTGTTTTTGTCCATCATTTAAACAAATTTGTGCTTTCTTTACAAAAAACTTAAATTTTATTTGGCCGTTTCCAAAACCTTTTTATAACTTTGCGGCGACTCTTGAAGTTTTGAGCCTCTTTGGGCATCTCAGACGTGCTCTGAACTGCCAAAATGTCAAGACATCCCACGCCGAGCCGAAGACGGACGAGCAGTACTGTACCTTGTGTGCAGTTGTCATGCAAATCCAACCGAGGAGGGCTGGGCCTGAGGGTCGCTATATATCGATAGGCGTTTACTTAGGCGCTTGTTCTTGACGTCTTGAAACTTCGCAACTTTCAGATGTAGTCAACGAACATAGCAACGGTAGATGCTCATGGGATGTTTTTATAAGCATCTCTGTTATCTGTCCTATATACATTAATTAAAATGTTATAGGGATTGGTCAACAGAATACATTATAATAAAACATCGGCGTGGGTTTCGCGTTGCTCGTTCAACTACATCGGGCAATGCGAAGGCCTCAAGACGTGGAACGGGCAACAAAGTCGGATCTCCACGCTTTTTCTTTCTGAGAGTTAGTGTGGGTATATACGCCAAGACAAAGATGTGTATCATACTAAATAGGAAGAAAAATGAAAAAAAACAGTCAAGAATGGATTTCGGGCAATAGTTTTGTTTGTATAAAAGAACACTTTAGGTTAGGTATTCTTTTGGTCTTTTTGTGGGGAAAAACTTCATTTTGTTCTGCACAGGGTGATTTCTTTTTCAATCTTTATGGTGGTTCCACAAATTTGTGGTCCAGCGTATACTTGCAACTTCCTACGATTCTGATCAATGGAATTGTATCTACAGCTCTTGAGGATTACAATAACCTAAATGGAACTTTAAGATTTGATATATTAAAACTTAAAAACGATGAGGGAAAGATAAAGTTAGATAATGGTAGTTATTGGGGATTTAAGGCTAAGGATATGTTTCGCAATTTCCAATATGGATTCAAATTTGGCTGGCAACCTCGATTGTCACCATTTGGCGTTTATATCTCTTGCGCTTATCAACATCGACAATTTGAAGCTCTTCTTAATCCAGATGGTGAAGAATGGTCAAAATTTAGATTAAATTATATACGACCGGGTATTGGCATACGTGTGACACCATTCATTAATTTATTAGAAAAATCTGGGTGGAGTCCTATTTTGGAAATTGGAACAGCCTATAATTATAATTTTAAATGCAAGGCTCCATATGAGAATGAAAAAAAACAATTTAATAATGGCATGACGACTTCTTTTGCCTTAGGAGCTAGATTTGAGACACTCTCTTTCACTTTTGGGGCAGAATTAGATAATTATAATTTATTTAATCAGGATTTCACTATAGACAATGGTTCTTCATATCCATATAAAGATATTAAATCAACACATTTGACTCTATATTTATCTGTTGCACAAGACTTTTAATATTATAAATTATGAAAACAAAATTTTTATTAATTTCAACTCTGATTATGAGCTTGAGTTTTACAGCCTGTGCTTTGCCACCATTTGGCAAGAAAAAAGTGGCGTGCGAAGAATGGATGCAATTAGATTCCCTCATCAAACAAGAATTGAGTAATAGCCTTACCGAAACTTTATTCTCTCCCAAAAAGGTTCGATGCTATCACCTGTTACATAAACAAGAGATCAAGAAGGGGGATGTTCAACCAATTAAAGGATATGTTCGTGATACGCTACTATGTAATCTACAAACAGACCAAATAGCAGTTTTTCAATATCTTCTTTTGAGTAATGCACAAAGCTATTCTGAAGAGATAATATCCATAGAAGCACCTTACATCCCAATACTAGAATTTGAGTTTATTGGAAATAAAAAGAAGTTGGCGAGTGTTATAATTTCTTTATCTGATCGCTCATGGTGTATTATTTATGATGGAAAACTACAATTTAAATACAATTATGCTGACGCAAAATTATTTGAACGATTTTGTAAGTATTTTGTTGAATTATACATAAATAAGAAATGATAATATGAATACTTTAAAGTTAACATTGCTGAGCTGCATGCTTTGTTTTCAGTCTCTGCTAAAAGCCCAAACACTCCATGTGGTGATTTTTTGTGATACAAATGATCGCAATATCGGTGTAAACAAAGAGTCTGAGCGTAAGATTACAATGAATGAGATGCAAACTATAGCAGAAATCCTGGAAAGCTATGGTTATGATACTGAATTTACTGAATGTCATGGTAATTCTTGTACAAAAAAGAATCTATTGCAAACAGTAAAAGGGCTTGACGTTGTTGCTCAGAAGGATATAGTTTTCTTTTATTACGGGGGACATGGCTCTCGTGCAATGAATGATGCAGACCAATTTCCTCAAATGTGTCTTGGTGAAGACTATCAGGAAAATTGGGTGCCTGTTACGTTAATAAAAAATATAATTACTCAAAAAAATCCCCGATTGACTGTTTTATTTACAGGATGTTGTAACAAAGAAGATCCAGGTGTTACTATTAAAAGTGTTGTCTCAGAAGCACCATATACAAAAGAGGCAAATATTAACAAAGAAGCGTACAAAAAACTTTTCTTGGATGCAACAGGTGTGGTCATGATGACAAGCAGTAAAGCAGGACAATATTCTTATAGTGGTAAAGAAGGCGGAGTTTTTTGTTTAAATCTTTGGCATGGAATGGAATTAGTTGGTGAGGGAACAATATCACCAGATTGGGAGTCTCTATGTGATTTTGTAAAACAAAATGTAGTGCGTACTCCAATAAATACAAAAAATGGCATAGTATACCAAGAACCCTATTATAAGATATTTCCTGGCGGAGGTAGTAGCCCTACAATTCCTAAAAAACAAACAACACGAACAGTTACAATAAACAATGTTCAAAGTAGTTTGGCAAATGATATTAACAATCTTCTCAATCAGACATTGAGTAAAGATCAGAGGCTACGTATGATGGAAGATGTTAAAAACAGGCATTTCTCTCCAGGGGCTAAAGTTATTACCGTTGGGAGGAATATGAAAACTAATGTTGATTATGAAGATGTTGATGTATTTCTTCGACGTATTGTTCTTTCACCTTTTATTAAACAAATAAATGTTATAAGTGAGGAGGGAACTGGTAAAAAATCCCTCATTACAGTTCATGAAGTTCGTACAAATTAATAAATTAAATAAAGAAAGATATGAAAAAGAATATGTCAGTGTTATTTGGCCTATTTCTGTTCTTTATAGTGCCAATATATGGTCAGAATGATTTGTCTGATTCAGATAAAGAAGCATTACAGACACGTGTAAAAGATAAGGTTGAGGAATTCGTTAATCATCTTTCAAATATAGCCAAGAAGAACGAACTATCAAACTATCAACGTCAAGAAGAAATAAAGGCGGCCTTAGTCCTTTTCATAGGAAATGGAGAAAAGTATAGCGTAAAGAACGAATATGGGGAGAATGAAAAGCGTGATCCCGTACGAATGCAATTGTCAAGTATAAAGAGCGATATTACACGTTGGCTAGCAATGAAAAAATACTTGTGGAATATGTATAATAATGTCAACAAATATGGCAAAGTCGTTTTACAATCAGCAGATATAGTGAGAGTCGATAATATCAATAAAGTATCAGATGGACATTATGAAGCAATGGCTTACTTTGTGCAAAAATATATTGCTTACAGAGATGGTAAAGTTGTTTATAGTGATATAACTAAAAAGAAAATTAAAGTATATATCGAGGCTTTGGAAATACCTGGAGGTGTAATTTGGGATGCAAAATTGGGAGATGTTTATGTAACTGCAACAAATCCACTTGGAGATGGTAAATAATTAAAAAGTAACATCAGCACTCTTTAAGGGTGCTGATGTATATATTTTTCTACACAACAAAAACCAATGATTTTAAGAATATTATTTTTTGTTCTGGCTGCATTCATGTTGCTAAGCCAATCTTATTCCCAAAAAGTCATTACTGATTTGTCTTTGAAAGAAGATTATCAAGCACAAGTCAAGAGTTTGGATGAGTTCCAATCTCGATTCAATGGTGTTGAGCGAAAGCCAGGTGTAAATGATGAAAACGATAATCTAAATAGAAGATTAAACTTGATAAATCTATTTGACTTCGAAATGAACAAAAATGGATTAAATAGAGAACAGTTTAAAGAATCTTTGAATACTTTTGTCGACTCTATATTGATTCATGCGGTTTATTTCGACATACAAAGTTCAGGCATTTGGACTGAGTGTAAATGTAGATTTAAGTATAAAGGAAAAGAAAAACGGATTATTCTCATACTTCAAAGAGACAAGTCATCCAATGGCGCAAATAGATGGGCCATCGTCGGTGTTAAAGGACTTGATAAGGCTGGTATCATCAATACAGAGCGTTTATATTCTATTAGTCCAGTTGAGCATGAGATATATTTTCTTGGTCTACACGATTATTTAAATGTTAATCCATCCCATGCATTTGGTTATCGAGCAACGAAAAAACGAATAGATCAGACATCAGTATTCTTTGCACTTGTCCAAAGTGAAAGTCTAAAATTTGAACTAGTAGAAGAGCAGATTATATATTGTTTAGACGTACCAGGGTATGTTTTTTCCATAAAAGAATATTCTCGAAAAGGGCAAAATAGTGGATGGTTAATAAATAATCCTCAAAAAATGGACATACATCAAAAAGAACAATTCATAAAAAAACTAGTAGGTTATGAAGATTAAGTTTTTTCCAAAATTAGTATTCCTGTTTGCTATTAGTTTTAGCATTTCGACAAATGCACAACGAAATTTTTATCATAGAATAGATTTAGGTTCAAGTAACCTTTATACGTTTGTTATATCGAATATAGTCACAGGGTATGCCAACTATTTCTCACATGACATATTGTTTGACAATTCCTATACATATACTTTCTATAAAGGAGTATATTGCGATCAAAATATTAAAACGAAAGCATTTAGTCCTATAGGCATAACGGCAAGAGATCTCTTTAATGATGCTTTTGCTGGTGTCAAGTTAGGTTATCAATCAGATAATATGGGTGGTTTTAATTGGGGGATATATGCATCAACTCACTATAAGATCAATCAGGTGAAGGCTACATTTTTATCAGAAGATTATTCAAATGAATGTTTTCAATATATTAAACCTGGATTAGGTTTGATGTTTACTTTTGGTAGTGTAGAGAACACAACAAAAGTTCAATTAGAAGCTGTCGTAAGATACGATATACCCATTGGATATAATGGCTATTTTGGGAATAGAAGAGATGCCTTAAATAATGGTGTATCTTCCCGGTTTGTGATAAAAGTTGCAGGCTATAAGTGGTTTAGTGTCGGTGCCTATACAGAACTGAATTATTATGACCTATATAAATTCAAGAATGTGACGGGAAAGTCAAATTTCAAGATGTACAATATCGGATTAACTTTTACAATAACACCTAAACGAGGAGAAGATATATATGATTAAGAAAACTTTTCTTTCTATTATTTTTTTAGTTGTCGCATCGAACATTCGTTGTGCAAATCCTTCCATACCTTCAGTTGTTTATTCTTTTTATAATTCTATGAAAGAACTCTCAACAGAAACATCTGCATCACGTGCATATGACTTGCAAGTTAAAATGCAACATTGTTTTTTGTATGGAAAACCAGATGAACATCATAATACAAGTAGTGGAATCTCAATTCCTAATGACTTTTATATTTTAGGCTATAATAGTAACAAAACAATAAATTCTACATTATATACTCAAATATTCAAAAACAAAGCGTTTACAGATGGTGAACGCCTTAAAGTTGAAGTTAATATTAGAAAAAGTACGTATGCAAAAGAAGTAGATTTGAAAAAGTATATGAGTGAAAATACTCCTTATATTCAAACTTACGTAACTAAAACATTTTCAATAGGTAATACACACATTACTTTTAATGATACTATTCTAACAAAAAACAATTTGATTTATGCATTAAACAATGGTGTAGGCAGTCATGACGATGGTGATAATTTAGAAATATTAAGAGCCTTAGCAGCCCAATATAATGAATTAGGAATGTATAAAAAGGCTTTTCATACATATGAGAAAATATCAAATATTGACCCAACAAATGCAAATGCATACTATCGAATGGGAATTCTTGCATTTTGGTATGGCAAGAAATGCGGCTTTTCATCTTCAAAGAATTCTCGCCATACTGGGATTGAATTCATGAAAAAGGCCAGTGAACTTGGATTTGATAGGGCTGATACTGTACTATATTATATGATTCACCCGACCTCAATTTAAGGATATAGACTTTTGTACAATCCTCTGACAATCACGTAATTATTTACAAAAATGATGATGACCATTTTTAAGAGAATATTCTTACAAATTAGTATTCTGTTGTGTTTATGTAATCCGATTAATGCTCAATCGGCTATTGATAGTGTTCTCATAAGTAAAATAGCTAACATAGAGCAGACTATCATTTATTGGGGAGACATAAAATACGATGAAGATACTGGTAAACTTTATAAAAATAAGCAACTTAATGAGTATGTCGCTCTTTCGGAGAAACGAATAGATCTTATTTGGACACTACGTGATTTTATTGGCGAAGGAAAGAAATTTCGTACAAGCAATGGAAAACGACCTGCGCCTAAAACTCATTTATCTATTATACAGACAAATGGAAAAGTGAAACGGAAGAGTATGACAATTGATTCTTTCTTCGAATATTTGATGAATCATCGATTATCTATTAAAACGGCTGAAGTTAGGTCAATTAATGTATATGTATTTAATAAGGCAGACATGCTTTCCACTGGATTATTTTCAAATCAGCATATAGCTATTTGCCGTGATATTATACATTATGTGAAGTCAAATGCTGATTATATTAATATTAGTCAGCAAAATGATGTTTTCGGCGTGGAAACTCGAAATCCAGATGTCTATCATGCTGTATTAGATAATAAGGAAGGTATACTTTTGGGTGATTTTGATGTTGACATAACTCTAAAATGATCATACGATGAAACGGTTTTATGACATTCTGTCATTTTTGACGCTCGTAGCTTGCGTTTTTTTGTCATCTTGCAAAAAAGATCAAGTTCCAGAACCAGCTAAATTCAATTTTAGATTCTCATCATTTGAAATTGCAAACGGGGATTACTTGACCATAACGCCTTCTGTTAATATAGCAGAGAGTTGTAGTGGATTGGAAATTCTCTCAATATCATATTATTGGGATGATAAACTAGTTGCTACGAAATCAAGTTCACCTTTTGATCTTAAATATCTAATTGATGGTCAATCCTTGGGTAATCACGTAGTTAAAATTTCTGTGACATATGGAGGAGATGGCTATCTTGAGATGCGAACAAAAGATGGGTTTACCTTCGATGTAAAGGTCGTGAAGCATGGAGTAGTTGCCACAAAGCCGACCTTTATTCCAGGAAAAGAAATAGCGAATGGAGAGACTTTCATTTGTCAAGCTAGTTTGGACGAAGAGAAGACAACCGCAGATGTTTCAATCGCAAAGGTAAGGTTCTCATGGGATGACGATTTGTTAGCAGAGATTTCAGAAGCTCCATTCGTCCTGCAACATGTGTTCTCAGATGAAACTGTTGGAGAACATACTTTAACCATCCGATATTTCATTACCGGAGAATTTGAAGAAGACAGAGCTTTTGATTATAAGATAAGAATAAAGGAATAGATTTGTAGGCGCAGATGAAAACTTCCGTGGGAGCCTGATGCATGCTTAGCCGAAGATGGTGCATATACGATACATGAAGAAAGGTATGTCTGCAATGCCATGCAATTGTGCTCTGAATCCCTTCATCTTAGAGT
>Ga0247608_10008807_pt1 | contig 10125 bp, 10 predicted proteins | sample 176DNAGHGlowgp2_FD_193490 | JGI IMG/M metagenome (GOLD analysis project Ga0247608, IMG submission 193490) | Sheep rumen microbial communities from Palmerston North, Manawatu-Wanganui, New Zealand - 1766 DNA GHGlow gp2 | ecosystem: Host-associated > Mammals > Digestive system > Stomach > Rumen ... | reverse complement strand
AATTGAGTAAAAGGAGATATGATTATATGAATATGCAAGCGATGTTAAAGCAAGCTCAAGCTTTACAAAAAGATATGATGAAAGCTAAAGATGAAATTGATAATACTGAATTTGTTGGTGAAAGCTCTTTAGTTAAAATTACAATGAAAGGTACAAAAGAAGTTACTAAAGTTGAAATTCAAGCAGAAGAACTTGATAAAGATGATTTAGAAATGTTAGAAGATATGATTGTTGTAGCTATTAATGATGCTAATAAGAAAATTGATAAAATGACTGAATCTAAAATGAGTAAATTTGGTAATATTCCTGGGTTGTTTTAATGTATCCTGATAGTTTAAAGAATTTGATTGAAGCATTTAAATGCTTACCTTCTGTCGGTGAAAAGACTGCAGAACGCTATGCTTTTTCAATATTTGATTTTGATGATGATCAGTTATCTTTATTAAAAGATAGTTTGGATGATGTTCGAACAAAAGTTCACCCATGTAGTAATTGCAATACTCTTACTGAAGATGAATTATGTTATATTTGTTCTGATTCTAAAAGAGATAATAATATATTATGTGTTGTTGAGGATGTTAAAAGTGTTTTCTTATTTGAAAAAATTGGTATGTTTCACGGAAAATATCATGTTCTAAATGGCTTAATATCACCATTAGATGGTATTAATCCAGAAGATATTGGAATTGATAAATTATTAGATCGTATTCATAATGAACATTTTGATGAGATTATTTTTGCTTTTAAACCTAGTATTGAAGGTGAAACTACTTCTTTATATATCAAGAAGATTCTTGATGGTTTAAATATTAAGGTTACTAAGTTAGCTAATGGTGTTCCTATTGGAGCTGATATGGAATATATTGATAGTCTTACTTTAGAGAGAGCTTTAAGTGATCGTAAAGAAGTAGCATAAATTATATTATTTTTCATAGTTTTTTATAGGTGATTCTATGAAATTTTTGTTTAAAATATTAAAAAGAGTTATTTTAGGGTGCTTATTGTTATATATTTATAACTATTTTGCTGTTAATTACTCTTTGTCAATACCTATAAATTTTATTACTATTCCAATTGTATCTTTTTTTGATATTGTTGGTTTAATTGGTTTGATTATATTTAAAGTAATTATTTAGTGAGGGTTATATGGGAGAAATGTCTAATATTCAAGAAAAATTTATTAATTATATTGATAGTATTGTTTCTAATAATAGAGTTTCTCATGCTTATTTAGTGGAAGTTAATAATTATGATAGTGATATTTCTTTTGTTTATGACTTTATTAAAATGATTTTATGTAATATTTCTTATTCTGAATTAAGTACTTCTGATAATCCTATTATTCATTTAATTGATGATGGTAATTATCCTGATATCAGTGTTATTTCATCTGATACAAGTGTGATTAATAAGTCTTTGATTAAGAATCTTCAAAAAGAATTTAGTAATAAATCGTTACTTAATGGTAAGAGAATATATATAATTAAAGAAGCTGAGAAGCTTAATGGTTTTTCTGCTAATACTATTTTGAAGTTTCTTGAAGAACCTGAAGATGATATTATTGCTTTTTTGATTACTGATAATCGTTATCATGTTATTGATACTATTATTTCTAGATGTCAAATTCTTACTTTAAAAGATGATAGTGTAAATTTTGACATAAATGATCAAATTATTGATTTATTAGATTGTGTACTTAATCCAAATAACTTCTTTATTAGGTATAATTCTTATATAAAAGACACTTTTGTTGACAAAAATGTATTAAAAGAACAATTAATGGTTGCTGAAAATGTGATTTTATTATATTTAGAAAATAGTAAAAATTTGTCAAATGATGTTATTTCTTTATTAAAAAAGAAGGATAATAAAGAATTAATTCGTATATTATCTGTTATTGAAGATGAAATTCCTAAGTTGGAATTTAATGTCAATTTTAAATTATGGATAGATTCTTTATTTGCTAAATTGATAGGAGGCTAATTTTATGATTGATGTTGTTGTTGTAAGTGTTGAAGAAACAAAGAGTATATATTATCTTTCTCCTGATTCTTTGGAACTTAAGAAAGGTGATCAAGTTATATTTGAAAATGAGAATGGTTTGTTTTCTGGTGTTGTATGTAAAGCTCCTTATTCTGAAAAGAAAAATAATCTTGTTTTACCTTTAAAAAAAGTTCTTCGTTTAGTTGGAGAAACTGATAAGAAGATTATAAAGAAAAATAGTAACACTGCTGAAAAAGCTATGGAAGACGCTAAAAAATACAGTAAATCTCTTGATTTAAATATGAATTTCGTTGATTCTTACTTAAATTTTGATGGCTCTCAAATGTTTTTATCTTTTATGGCTGATGATAGAGTTGATTTTCGTGAATTAGTTAAAAAGTTAGCTCAAAAGTATAAGATGCGTATTGAACTTAGACAAATTGGAGTTAGGGATAAAGCTAAGAAAGTTGGAGGTTTAGGACCTTGTGGATTATTCTTATGTTGTAATTCTTTTTTAACTGATTTTGATAGTGTTTCTATAAATATGGCTAAAAATCAAATGCTTGCTTTAAATCCTAATAAAATTAATGGTAATTGTGGTAGGTTATTATGTTGTTTAGGCTATGAAAATGATAATTATACTGAATTAAAGAAATCTTTACCTAAGTTAGGCTTAATGATGGATACTCCTGAAGGTATGGGAAAAGTTGTTGATATAGATGTATTTGGTAATACTTATTCTGTTGATTTAGGAGATAAAGGTATTTATAAATTTCCTGGAGAAAAAAGAGATGGAAAGAATTAATGATATTTTAGGTTATCCTAATTTAAAGATTTATCAGGATTCTTCCTTTTTTTCTTTTTCTTTGGATAGTATTATTCTGGCAAATTATTCAACTATAAGACTAAGAGATAATAGGATTATTGATTTTTGTACTGGAAATGGAGTTGTGCCTTTAATTCTTAGTAAAAGATGTGATAAACATATTGATGGAATTGAAATACAAGAAAAATTATTCAATTTAGCTATAAAGTCTCTTGCTTTAAATGATTTAGAAAATAGAATTACTTATTATAATATGGATGTTAAAGATTTTTGTAATGATAAAAATCGTTATAATACTTATGATTTAGTTTTATGTAATCCTCCATATTTTAAAAATAATGATTTTAGTAGTAAGAATTTATCTTATGAGAAGATGATAGCAAGACATGAAATATTAATTGATTTGGATATGATTGTTTCTTGTGCTAATAAAATATTAAAAGAACATGGTAGTTTATGTATGGTTCATCGTACTGATAGATTAATTGATGTTATTAGTGCTTTTAAGAAATATGGTATTGAACCAAAAAGAATTAAATATATTCATGAAAATATAGATATGGAGTCTAATTTGTTCTTAATCGAAGGACAAAAAGCTGGAAATGTTGGTTTAAAAATTGATAAACCTTTATTTTTATATAATTTAGATGGTACTTTGACTGATGAATACAAAAAACTACAATTGGAAGTGATAAAATGATTCAAAAGAGTTATAATGATACAGCTAGTTTATATTTAATACCAACTCCTATTGGTAATTTAGATGATATAACTGTTAGATCTTTAAATGTTTTAAAGACTGTTGATGAGTTATTATGTGAAGATACTAGAGATACTGGTTTGTTACTTAGTCATTATGGAATTAAGAAAAAACTTGTAAGTTGTCATGAATTTAATGAAGAAAAAATGATTAATTATGTTGTATCTAAGTTAAAAGAGGGGTATAATTTAGGACTTGTGACAGATCAAGGAACTCCTATTATTAGTGATCCTGGTTATATTGTGTCTCGTGGTGTTATTGATGCTGGATTTAATGTAATTAGTCTTCCTGGAGCAACTGCTTTTGTTCCTGCATTAACATCATCTGGAATTGAACCTTCTCCATTTTTATTCTATGGATTTTTAAATAATAAGAATAGTAAGCAAATTGAAGAGTTAAAAACTTTAAAAGATTATCCTTTTACTATTATTATTTATGAGGCTGTTCACCGCATTAAAAATACTTTAGAGAATATGTTAGATGTTCTCGGAGATAGAAAAATATGTGTTTGTCGTGAATTATCAAAGATTCATGAGGAATTTACTAGAGGAAGAATAAGTGAAATAATACCTTTGGTTGATGAGATGAAGGGTGAATTTGTTATTGTTATTGAAGGTAATCATGATGTAACTGACTATAGTGATTTGGATGTTTTTGAGCATGTTAAAATGTATTTAGATGATATGAGTGAGATGGATGCTATTAAGAAAGTAGCAAAAGAGCGTGGTGTTGCTAAGTCTGTAATTTACCAAGAATATCATAAAAGGAAGTGATAATATGAAATTGATCGTTGGATTAGGTAATCCTGGACGTGAGTATGCAAATACTAGACATAATATTGGTTTTAATTTTTTAGACTTTTATTTAGAGTATTTGAATATTAATGATAAATGGAACTCTAAATTTGATGGATTATACCTTCAAACTTCTATTAAAGGAGAGAAAGTTTTATTTTTAAAACCTCAAACATACATGAATCTTTCAGGAGATTCTGTTCGTAAGATTGTTGATTATTTTGATATTTCTATTGATGATATTTTAGTTGTATCTGATGATTTGGATTTAAATATTGGTAATTTTAAGTTAAAAGCTTATGGATCTTGTGGAGGTCATAATGGACTTAGAGATATTGAAAATAAACTTAATACTTCTAAGTTTAAAAGATTAAAGATAGGAATTTCTAATAATAAGAATTTAGATACTAAAGATTATGTATTAGGTTCTTTATCAAAAGATGAGAAAGATATTATAAATAGTTTATATAAGGAACTTTGTGTTGTTTTAGATGACTATTTTTCTTTACCATTTGAAGATTTAATGAGTAAATATAATCGTAAGAATAAATAAGGTGATAGAGTGAACTTTTTTAAAGACATCATTCAATTTGATTTAAAAAAAGACATGGGTCTATATAATTTGACCGATGAGTTTTTTTGTGTCTTATTAAAGTCTACTTTAGATAAAGAAAATAAAAATATTCTTGTTGTGGTTGATAGTTTATTTGATGCGAATAAGCTTTATAATCAACTAATTAATTATGATAGTAGGGTTTATTTATTTCCAATGGATGACTTTTTAACTAGTGAAGCTTTAGCAATATCTCCAGATTTAATGATTACTCGTTTAGAGACAATTCATTCTGTTATTGTTGATAAACCTTGTATTATTATTACTAATTTAATGGGTTATTTAAGATATCTTCCTAAAAAAGATACCTATTTAAATCATGTTATTAATCTTAAAAAAGGTGATATAATTGAGCCTCTTGAATTAGTTAAAAAGCTTGTATCTATTGGATATAAAAGGGATACTATAGTTAATAAGACTGGTGAATTTGGTGTAAGAGGCTTTATTATTGATGTTTTTCCTATTGATGAAGAAAATCCTATTCGTATAGAGTTCTTTGATGATGAAATTGATTCTATTCGTACTTTTGATTCTGATACTCAAAAGTCTATTTCAAGTGTTGACTCTGTTGAAATACTTCCTTATTCAGAGTTTATTACTTCAAAGGAAGTTCCTGAAGAAGAGTATGGTAAACAAAAGTATTTGCCAGTTTATGAAGAAGTAACGAATATATCTGACTACATGGATGATGTGATTACTTTCTTTAAGGATTATGGTCAAATTAAAGTTTCATATACAAATGTACTTGAAGAGATTACTACTTATAAGAGTGATAAAGATACTAATTATACTGGTAATTATATTCATGATTTTGATAATTTAAGTGTATCATTTCCAGTTTATTATTATTCTTTAAATAATGTTGAACAAAATTCATTAGTTAAATCTAGTTTTAGTTTTGATATTAAGTCTATTCCTAGTTTTCATGAGGATACTGATAGGATTAATAGTTATCTTAATAATGCGATTCATTCTGATAAAACTGTTATTATTTCTGTTAAAAAATTTCAATTTAAGAGTCTATATAAATACTTAAATATGAAAGTTATAGAAACTGATTTTCTAAATATACATGAATCTTGTGTTAATTTAATTGATTGTGGTATTAATCAAGGTTTTATATATAAGAATTATTATGTAATTACTGGTAATGAATTATTTAATACAGTTTCTACTAAGAAAAAGTATCATACTAAGTATAAATATACTTCAGTTATACATGATGTTAATAAACTTAATGTTGGTGATTATATTGTTCATAATATTCATGGTATTGGTGTATATAATGGAATTAAAACTCTTACTTTAAATGATATTACTAAAGATTATTTGGAAATTTTATATCAAGGTACTGATAAAATATATATACCTGTTGAAAAGATTGATTCTATATCTAAGTATGCAGGTAGAGAAGGTGTAGTACCTAAAATTAATAAGCTTGGTGGGGTAGAATGGCAAAGAACTAAGAATAGAGTTAAGAGTCGTGTTAGTGATATGGCTGATCAATTGATTAAGTTATATGCAGAACGTGAAACTAGAGAGGGTTTTGCTTTTTCTCCTGACTGTGATTTATCTGTTGATTTTGAAAAAGATTTTCCATATGATTTAACTCCTGATCAGGTTAGGGCTATTTCTCAAATTAAAGGAGATATGGAGTCTAAATCTCCAATGGATAGACTTTTATGTGGGGACGTTGGCTTTGGAAAAACTGAGGTTGCTTTTGTTGCGGCATTTAAAGCAATACTTGATTCTAAACAAGTATTATTCTTGTGTCCTACTACAATTTTATCTAATCAACATTATGAAAATGCGTTAGAAAGATTTAAAAATTTCCCTGTATCAATTGGTCTATTAAACAGATTTACTTCTCCAAAAGAAACAAATAGAATTTTGGAAGGATTAAAAGATGGAACTATTGATATGGTTATAGGTACTCATAGATTATTAAGTGATGATATTAAACTTAAAGATTTAGGATTATTAATAATTGATGAGGAACAAAGATTTGGAGTTGCACATAAGGAAAAGATTAAACAATATAAGACTAATGTTGATGTACTTACTTTAACTGCAACACCAATTCCTAGAACATTACAGATGTCTTTAGTTGGAATTCGTAGTTTATCTTTAATTGATACTCCTCCTGTTAATCGTTATCCAGTTCAAACTTATGTAGTTGAGGAGAACAAACAAATACTTAGAGATGCAATATATAAAGAATTATCTAGAGATGGACAAGTATTCATTTTATATAACAAAGTTCAAAGTATTGATGAATTTGCAGCAAGAATTAAGAATATTGCACCTGATGCTAGAATAAGTATTGCTCATGGACAAATGAATAAGAGTCAATTAGAGTCTACTATTTTTGATTTTGTTAAACATGAGTTTGATATTCTTATCTGTACTACCATTATTGAAACTGGAATTGATATTCCAAATGTTAATACTTTAATAATTATGGATGCTGATAGATTTGGGCTTAGTCAGTTATATCAGATTAGAGGAAGAGTTGGACGTAGTGATAAGTTTGCTTATGCATATTTGATGTATCAACCTTTTAAAACTTTAACTGAGACTGCTATGAAGAGATTAAATGTTATTAAAGAATTTACTGAATTAGGTAGTGGTTTTTCTATTGCAACTCGTGATTTATCAATTAGAGGTGCTGGGGATATTTTAGGTAGTGAACAAGCTGGTTTTATTGATTCTATTGGAATGGACTTATATTTAAAATTATTAAATGATGAAGTAAAGAGACGCAATAATGAGCTTGTTGATGATAGTGATAATGAAGAGGTTGAATCTAAACCATTAATTAATGTAACTACTCATATTAGTGATCATTATGTTTCAGAAGATGAATTAAAAATTGAAATCCATAAGAAAATTGCTTCAATTGATAGTTTAGAGACATTTAATCTTATTAAGAGTGAACTTGAAGATAGGTTTGGTAAATTATCTGAAGACATTATTATTTATATGTATGAAGAATGGTTTGAAAAACTTGCGAAAAAAGTTAATGTATCTCAAGTTCATCAAACAAGAAATTCTATTGAATTAATGTTCAATGCTGATGCAGTTGCAAAAATTGATACTGAAGAGTTATTTATGGATGCTTTTCAAATATCTAATATGTTTAGATTTATTAGTAGAGGTTCTAATTTAGTAATAGTTTTAGATATAATTAAATTAGAAAGACATCCAATTTATTATTTGGTTGATTTACTAAATAAAATTAATGAAAATTTAAATAATTCTATTGAAATAAAAAAGTAGATTTGTTAAATTTAAAATACCGGAGGTGAGTTCATGGAGAATGAGAATATAGAAAAATTTACACAGCAACATAAAGATACTTATAGACAAGCAATAATTGATAATATAAAAAATAATACTGATGTGCTTGTTGATCAAGATATTGTATCTTTGTTAAAGAAACCTCCTCTTGATTCAATGGATTTAATTCGTACGAAGTTTTTAGATTTAGCAAAAAAGAACAAAATTGTGTTAAATACGGAAGAACTTGGAGTATTACTTGATAATTATAGAGAGTTTTTACTTAGTTGTTGTGATGAAATCAAAGATATTAGAGTAGTTGCACTGACAAGTGTTGTTGAAAAAGAAGAACTTAATAAGAGTCGTGATACTATTAAAATAAATAAAGCTGATTTTATTAAGATTAATAAGAAAATTAAAAAATTATTAAAAGAAAGAATAATTGATGGTTCTAAAACTTATATTATTAAGAATATTGATAATGTTTTTGCACAAGATGTAGATAGTGATACTAAGACTAAAATCATTGATGATATATCTAAATTTATTGATGGTCGTTATCAAAAACAAATAATGGAGTCTGTTGATATTAAGATTCTTGTTAAGGATACTACTTTGATGAATGGTACAAAGGAACAGGGAGAAAGATATTTATTTACATTAGATCATTCTAGATTATTAAATGAAATAGATTCTTGATTCTTAAGTTTATTTGTGCTATATTATGTGCATATTTGAAATGTTTTGATGAAGAGCGCTTTATTCAGACGTTTATTATAGAGAGCTTTGTTGGTGGGAATAAGCATAAACAGAATAATAGCAGTATGGCTTCTGAACTTCTATATCGATATGTAGATATAGACGTATATAGGCGTTAACTATTTAAGTGTGTAATAGAGATTATTGCAAAATAAGGTGGTACCGCGAGAAATTCGTCCTTATGTTTGTAATAATCTTTTTTTTGATTAGGAGGGATTAAGATGGAAAAAAAGAATAATGAAAAATATTACATTTCAACTGCAATTGCTTATACTTCAGGTAAACCTCATATTGGTAATACTTATGAGATTGTTTTAGCTGATGCAATTGCTAGATATAAGAGATTACAAGGATATGATGTTTATTTTCAAACTGGTACTGATGAACATGGAGAAAAAATTGAGTTAAAGGCTAAAGAAGCTGGAGTTACTCCACAAGAGTTTGTTGATGAGAAAGCAGCTGAGATTAAACGTATTTGGGATATTATGAATACAAGTTATGATAGATTTGTACGTACAACAGATAAACATCATGAAGAGGTTGTTCAACATATTTTTAAGTATATGTTTGATAAGGGAGATATCTATTTAGGTGAATATAAAGGACATTATTGTACTCCTTGTGAGTCTTTTTGGACTGATTCTCAATTAGTAGATGGAAAGTGTCCTGATTGTGGAAGAGACGTTGAAGAAAAATGTGAAGAGGCTTACTTCTTTAAGTTAAGTAAATATCAAAAAGAACTTGAAGAATATATTGAGACCCATCCTGATTTTATTCAACCTGCTGCTCGTAAAAATGAGATGATTAATAACTTTATTAAACCTGGTCTTCAAGATTTATGTGTTTCTCGTACATCATTTAGTTGGGGAATACCTGTTGATTTTGATCCAAAACATGTTGTTTATGTATGGCTTGATGCATTAACTAATTATATTACTAATATTGGTTATGATACTGATGGTGGTAGTGAAGAATTTAAGTATAAATGGCCTGCTGATTTACATTTAATTGGAAAAGATATTATTCGTTTCCATACTATCTATTGGCCTTGTTTCTTAATGAGTCTAGATATACCACTTCCTAAACAAGTATTTGGACATCCTTGGTTAAT
>Ga0247608_10008804_pt1 | contig 10125 bp, 8 predicted proteins | sample 176DNAGHGlowgp2_FD_193490 | JGI IMG/M metagenome (GOLD analysis project Ga0247608, IMG submission 193490) | Sheep rumen microbial communities from Palmerston North, Manawatu-Wanganui, New Zealand - 1766 DNA GHGlow gp2 | ecosystem: Host-associated > Mammals > Digestive system > Stomach > Rumen ... | reverse complement strand
CTTACATATAATTCCGCAGTCAAAGCAGGCGTTACGGCTGAGCAGTTTACGGCCCTTCTCGCGAATGCTGAAAGTTATATGAATCCTTTAACCATCGTATTGGTCATCCTTGGTTATTCAACGGAGATAGTGCTTATCTTCGGTATCTTAAGCGGAAAGTTCGGCCTTAGGAAAAGGCTTGTTTCATTCATGTTCGGCGGCTACGCGCTTGTCATACTGGTGTTTGCTTTAATAGCAAAACTTACCGGTGAATACGGTATCTTAGGCTCTGTTGAGAGCCTTCTGGAAATGACTTTCTTCATTCCGGCTTATATCTATTGGCTCAAGGAAGAAAAGAAATGATCGTAACTGTTGTTCTTTCATTGATAGGCTGCAAAGGCTGGAAAGACTTTGGTTTTAACCGTAAGCAGCAGACAAGGCAGTGTGTGGCCATAGTTGTTTTGAGCCTGATAGTAGCATTTATTTGCACGTTGTTATGAGGTTTCTATGTTTGATAAACGCCTGATGACAATGTGTCCTGAAAGCAAAAAGTATATCGCCGGCAATATTATCTGCCAGTGGATAGAATTGCTGATGAATGCAGTCATGATATATGTCGTTTCAAATGTCATCGGGAAAATATATGCCCGACAGTTAACAGCGATTTTTCTGATCGTTTCTTTAGCTGTTGTCGGTGTTACTCTCATCATCTGGTTCTTCATGACAAAGACAACGACACGGATGAGTTATCTTGCATCGAAGACTGTAAAACGCGTGCTGAGAGAACACATATACGAGAAACTCCTGAAACTGGGAAGTGCATACAGGGAACATACAACAACAGCTGAACTGGTTCAGGAATCCGTAGAAGGTGTAGATCAGCTTGAGAGTTATTTCGGTCTTTATGTGCCTCAATTCTTTTATGCTTTTATAGCTCCGGTAACATTGTTCGTCTTTTTTGGAATAGCCGGAAGCTTTAAAGTTGCAGCGGTCCTTCTAGTATGTGTTCCGCTTATTCCGGGTGCCATTGTTATGGTCCAGAAGATAGCAAAGAAGATCCTTGCTAAATACTGGGATCAGTACACGAAGCTCGGAAGCACTTTCCTTGAGAATCTTCAGGGAATGACGGCATTGAAGATATATAAGGCCGATGCATATAAGAATAAGCAGATGAATGAGGAATCCGAGAACTTCCGTAAGATCACGATGAAGGTCCTTATGATGCAGCTTAATTCGATAATCATTATGGACTTCTTTGCATATGGCGGTGCGGCTCTCGGAATTGCGCTTGCAGGAAAAGGCTTCGTTGAAGGCAATATATCTTTGCAAAGCACAGTTTTCATGATCCTTCTCTCGGCAGATTTCTTCCTGCCTATGCGAAAACTCGGAAGTTATTTCCACGTAGCCATGAACGGTATGGCAGCAAGTGACAGGATCTTTAAGTTCCTGTCCATGCCTGAACCTAACGAGAAGACGGTGATTCTGCCTGAAAAAGGTCTGGATATAAGCCTTTCTGATGTTGATTTTTCTTATGGCGGTGAAAAGCAGGTTCTTAAAGCGGTTTCTATTGATATTCCTGAAGGTTCTTTTACCGGTATCGTCGGTGAGAGCGGAAGCGGAAAATCTACGATCGCTTCGCTCATTATGGGCAGGAATGTTATAAAGCAAGGTCAATTATCTATTGCAGGAAATCCCATATCTGAAATAAACGAAGAAAGCCTGTTCCGGAATATTGATTATGTAGGCTTGGAGAGCACTTTCTTTACGGGAACCGTTAGAGATAACCTCCTTATGGCAAAGCCTTCTGCGGATGATGATGATCTTTGGCATGTCCTGTCAGATTGTAATATTGCAGAGTTTTTCAGAACCGATGAGGGTCTTGATACCAGACTTACAGAGAATGCATCTAATCTTTCCGGCGGACAGAGACAAAGACTGGCGCTTGCCCGTGCAATGCTTCACGATGCTAAAGTCTATATTTTCGATGAGGCGACAAGCAATATCGATATGGAGAGCGAAGAGATCATCTTAAGAGGAATAAGAAAGCTCGCCGAATCAAAGACGGTGATCATGATCACTCACAGGCTAATGAATGTCATTGATGCTGATCGGATTTATTGCCTTGAGAACGGCGAAGTTGCAGGCAGCGATACACACGCCAATCTGCTTACATCATGCAGGACCTATGCCAATCTGTGGAATACGCAAAAGGAACTTGAAGAATTCGGTAAGGGGGATACTGCTCATGAATAAAGCAAAAGTCCTCCTGAGAATGATAAAACTCGTAAAGCCTCTCACAGGATGCATGATCCTGGCAGTTTTATTCGGAACAATCGGGTTCTTAACGGCGCAGTTCATCCCTGTGTTAGGTGGAATGATCATTCTGAACGGCACAGGAGAAGAGACTGCTCTAAGCTTGAAAATGCTTATCGTTTTGTTGCTCTCATTTGCACTGTTAAGAGCAATATTCAGATTTGCTGAGCAGAGGATGAATCACTATATTGCATTCACTTTGCTGGCAATAATAAGAGACAAAGTGTTTAAGGCGCTCAGAAAACTGTGTCCCGCAAAACTCGAAGGCCGTGACAAAGGCGATCTGATATCCCTCATTACATCAGATGTTGAGCTGTTGGAAGTGTTCTATGCGCATACGATATCGCCGATATGCATTGCGGTCATTACTGAGACGATAATGTGTATATTTATTGGGAGTTACCATCCCGTGTTAGGCCTTGTCGCATTAGCATCTTATCTGCTTGTAGGTTTGGTGCTTCCGCTTGTCATATCAAAACGCAGCGGCACAACCGGTGATGACTTAAGAAAACAATCAGGTGAACTGTCTGCTCATATGCTTGAAAGTATTAGAGGCATTGATGATACGCTCCAGTATTCCTATGGCAAAAAGAGGCTTAAAGAAATAGGCGAGAAGACTACGGCATTATCTGCAAAACAGGCATTCTTAAGTAAACTCACAGGAACCAATATGGCGATAGCAAATCTTATGATCCTGATATCCGATATTGTCATGCTCTTTGTTTGTATTTTGCTGTATCAAAACGGACAGATCGGATTTGACGGGTTCCTGATCCCGCTCATTGCATTGATGTCTTCGTTCGGACCTGTTATTGCTCTGTCTGCTCTTGGAACAACTTTGCAGAGCACTATTGCATCAGGCTCGAGAGTGCTCGCCATTATTGATGAGAAGCCTGAGACGGAAGATATCACAGGCAAAGATGAAATAGCATTTAGTGGTGCTGATGTAAAGAACCTTGGTTTTGCATACGGGAATGAAGAAGTACTAAGCGGTGTTTCCGTAACTGTTCCTGAGAAAAAGATAATCGGAATCGTGGGTAAGAGCGGTTGCGGTAAATCCACACTCCTGAAACTCCTGATGAGATTCTGGAATGTTAAGCAAGGGCAGATCACTGTATCGAAGCGGAATATCGATGATATCAACACTGATAACCTGAGAGACATTGAGAGCTATATGACTCAAGAAACGCAGCTGTTTAAGGATACTATCGCAAACAATGTCCGCATCGGAAAACTCGATGGAACCGATGAAGAAGTGATTGATGCATGTAAGAAGGCTTCGATACATGATTTCATCATGACGCTTCCAAAAGGATATGAGACTGAAGTCGGAGAGCTTGGCAGTACTCTGTCAGGCGGCGAGAGGCAAAGGATAGGTCTTGCCCGTGCATTCCTCCATGATGCACCGTTTATGCTGCTTGATGAGCCTACAAGTAATCTGGATAGCTTAAATGAAGCCGTGATCCTGAGATCTCTTGATAAGGAAAAAGGTGAGAAGACTATCATTCTTGTGTCTCACAGGCAGTCAACGATGAGGATCGCGGATGAGATCCGTTCAATGGATGGTGGACGTCTGTCATGAATGACATTGAGAGTAAAAAAGAAAGGCGAATATTAGAAAGTGGGAATTAAGAAGATATTATTCATTGTTGCCGGCTGCATATGTCTTGCTTTGGGAACTGTCGGTGTATTCTTGCCGATACTTCCGACTACACCATTCTATCTTGTAACCCTGTATTGTTTTGCAAGAAGTTCACAGCGTCTTGAGGACTGGTTCAAAGGAACAAAGCTTTACAAAAAGCACCTGGAATCATTTGTTGAGAAGAAAGGAATGCGGATGTCAACGAAGCTCAGCATTCTGATTACTGTTACTATACTTATGGGGCTCGGAATATTCTTTATGGCCCGAAAAGGTGTTTGGATTCCGTGCGTGATCCTTGGCATTGTATGGGTGTGTCATTTTATCTATTTTGTGTTCTTTGTAAAGACCATTAAAGGAGATACAGGAAATGAAGAGTTATAACAATCTCGGAATAGACGGTAAACTTGATAAAGAACGGATCGCTCATCTTTTCAAACTGGGTATAGTCGCAAGTCTTCTGGCTTTATCTGCAGATATGATACTCGGGTGGGGCATAGCTGATCATTCTCTTACAGGTCTCGATCAATACTTTTCAAGATATCTTACAGTATCAGATGCAAGGATCGTTTGGTCGGCCGTTCTGGGTATGATCGGTATAACTGTTGAGACACTCTGCTATTTCGGTGTGTACAGACTTATCGCTTCTAGATCTGAAAAGCTTGCTCATGCATACAGGGCAGGTCTTATAGGCATGATCGCCTTCGGTCCGTTTACGCACGTAATGTGCTGTGCATCGATTTACCATCTGAATGCTTTGAACAGGATAGATCCGGCTTGTTCAGCTGATGGCACCGTGAAGTTTATCTTGTGTTTTCTGCTTCCAGTTACGGTGATATTCTTTCCGTTTTTTATTACGGCTGCTGTTATTCAGTTTAAAGCCTTTATAAAGAATGAGACACCTTATCCGAAGTGGTGCGGTATCTTCTCTATCCTTTCAGGGCTTCCTGTTGTTTTGTTGATCAAGCTTATCGGGAATTACCCGGTAGTTTATGCAATATCCACGGGCTGGATAAGCATAGGAAGTCTGATCGCTTTTTCAGGCCTTCTGATAAACATGAAGAAAGCAGATATGTGATATTTCAGACAAGAGTGCCTTTGAAGTTCTTGGCCGTATCACTCTCGTCAGCAACATACCAATAATCACAGCTGTCACTTCCCAATGCGCATGTGTGGGTGCGGATAAGCTTAGCGTGAATGAGCTTGGGGATGATGTGGTCTGTTGCGCATAAATAGGGAAGAAGATCCATATAGCCGTTAGCTCTCGCATAATCTGCCAGAGGGCAGCCAACCAAGTCAAAGCAAACGCCTTCTTCAGTATTCCTTGGATTGATACGTACTCTCCAGGTGTTGCCCCATTGTCCCTGAGCAAGTTTTTCTTCTACGAGTTTTGCATATGGAACATAACGCTTATACATGGATTTTCTAAGGGACTTCATCTGGCCTTTGCGGTTGACGTTGATGAACTTTCCTATAAACTTATATTTCTCATAGATCTCATTAGCCAGTTCGGTTATGGCATTGCCGTCTATCCTGTGATCTGAAGCTTCGTAGAAGGAGATTGCAAGTATCATTAGATCGAGGTTATGAGCCATGAGGTTTTCCTTGCCGCCAATGTCAGGTGCTTTGGCAAAGAGTACCGGAAACAACTCATCTGCTTTGCTGATGATCGTTGATGCTTCGGCGGGATAGTGCTTTTTTGTATATCTGATAAATGCTTTCTTAAAGCTTTTTGCCATGGATGCCATATAAGGGTTACTCCGAATAAAAATGAATGATTTCGGATATTATACAGCACTGTATTAGCATATTCTAACTTTTGTTAGAAAAATCTATTGACAGGATTCGGAACTTACAGTAATCTACGTTAGCTATCAATGTTAACTAACAAAAGGTGACAACTGTAATATGCCCAGAGATAAGACATTAAGCCATGAGAAAGTCAACAGAGCTATTCGTGAAGAATTCTTGGAGAAGGGATTCGAGGGTGCGTCTGTCAGAAGTATCGGCGACAGAGCCGGTATGACTTCTGCTGGCCTTTACCGTCATTATCCTGATAAGGCAGCGATGTTCGATTCCATTGTAGAGCCGGTTGTTACGGCGATAGAGAAGTGGACAAACGACCATAAGAAGAATGCCTACGAGCTCGTTGAGAATCGTAATCCGGACAGCGACCTTTTCGCGCAAACTTTCCTGGATCTTATTAAGGATATCATCCTTCCTAATAAGGTTGAGTTCAGACTTCTTTTGACAAGTTCCCGTGGTACCAAATACGAGAACTTTGTAAATGATTTTGTCATCGAGAACCAGACTGAGATGATGAAGATGTTCGGATATCTTAAGAGCAAAGGTTTTCCTGTTAAGGAGATAAGTGAAGAGGAGCTTCACATATTGTTATCAGCATATCTGACGGCATGCTTTGAACCTGTCGTTCACGGGTTCAGTGATGAACAGATAGAAGCGCATCTAGGTACTGTCCGGGAATTTTTCTTACCCGGGTGGAGAAATCTGATGGGAATGAAATAGGAGCCGTAAGGCTCTTTTTTATTGCTTAGGCTATCAATTATCGGTTGATGATAGCTAACAAAATACGAAATGTGTAACAAGGAGGAAATAAACTTGGGAAAGACACCGAAATACGATCACATGAAGCTGATAAGGCAGTTTGCCGGCGGGCATAAGCACCTTATCACTTTAGGAAGGATCCTTGCAGGATTAAGTGCGGTCATAACACTTATTCCGTTCTATCTTCTCTGGAAGATCATCGCGGTTGCTATTGAAGGAACTGATCTTGATAGGATCACCGGATATGCATGGGGAGCGGTAATCCTTACCGTATCAGCGCTTCTGGTTTATATCGTGGCGCTTCTTTGCACGCACATTGCGGCATTCAGGGTTCAGGCTAATATGAGAAGCGAACTCATGAGAAAGATAATAAAGCTCCCTCTCGGAATTTTCGATGAGGACGGAACAGGTAAGATCAGAAGGATCGTAAGTGATTCGACTGCAGCTACTGAGACTTATATCGCACATAACCTTGCCGATAAGACCGTTGCAGCCGTAACACCTGTCGGACTTATCATTCTTATTCTTGCTTTTGACTGGAAACTCGGCCTCATCTGCATGATACCTGCCGTAATCGGATTTATCTGCATGATGTCCATGATGGGAAAAGGCATGCAGCAGAAGATGAAGGAATACCAGAATGCCCTTGATACTATGAGCAGTGAAGCTACCGAATATGTAAGAGGTATTCCGGTAGTAAAAACATTCGGTCAGACTGTCCATTCTTTTAAACGGTTTAAGGATTCGATCGAAGGGTATTGTAAATGGACTATTGCTTATACTCTTCAGCTCAGGTTTCCCATGATAGGCTTCATGACATGCATCAATGCGGTATTCCTTGCGATCGTTCTTGGTGCTTTCTTCCTTACAAGGAATGGTATTGCTGATGCAGATATACTGAATGTAATGTACTACATTATCGTAACTCCGCTCGTAACAGTTACCCTTACCAAGATCGCATATTCAGGCGAAGCTGAAATGACTCTTATTGATGCTCTCAAGAGAGTTGAATATGTTCTGAATTTCAAATCTCTTTCTGAATCTGATAAGAACTGTGTTCCTAACGACAACGGCATTGTTCTTAATAATGTCTCCTACAGATATGAAGATGCAACAAGAGATGCCGTATCGGATATCGATATCTCAATTGCTCCCGGCGAGCATGTCGCATTTGTAGGCCCTTCCGGATCAGGTAAGACCACTCTTGCAGAACTCCTGGTCAGATTCTTTGATGTTACTTCGGGCGAGATCCTTCTTGGCGGTGTCAATATTAAGGATATTCCTTCAAAGCAACTAATGGAGCGTGTCTCCTTTGTGTTCCAGGACAGCAAGCTTATCAAGACTTCTATCCTTGAGAATGTCCGTATGTCAAAGCCTGATGCCACAAGGGAGGAAGTCATGGATGCTCTTTCCAAAGCACAGTGCATGGATATCATCGATAAGCTTCCTGATGGCGTAGATACCGTTATCGGCGAGAAGGGAACATATCTCTCCGGTGGAGAACAGCAGAGAATTACAATTGCCAGGGCAGTTCTTAAGAATGCTCCGATCCTTATCCTTGATGAGGCAACGGCATTTGCCGATCCTGATAACGAGGTCAAGGTACAGGCAGCTTTCGAAGAATTATCAAAGGGCAAGACACTTATCATGATCGCCCACAGACTGAGCACGGTTACAAGTGCTGACAGGATCTTCGTTCTTGATGACGGAAAACTCAAGGAGAGCGGTACTCACGACGAGCTTATCGCTTCAGGCGGACTCTATAAAAAGATGTTCGATGAGTACGAGAGATCTATTGAATGGAAGGTAGGTGCGTGAAGATGATAGAAAAGTTAAAGCATAAGTACGCGCTCTCCACTCAGGGCGCCAAGGATATGATCAAGGCCTGCATCAGTGTAACGGTTACAAATATCGCTCTTATGATGACGGCAAGTGTTCTTTATATGCTGATCAGAGACCTTTTGAGCAGGGATCTTGCAATGAGCAAATTGCCGCTATATCTCATAATGAGCGCCGTTATTATAATCCTTGTTGCAGTAACAAACTTTATCCAATATAACATGACGTTCCTTACGACTTACCGTGAGAGCGGTGTCAGAAGAACATCTATTGCCGAGAGATTGAGACGCCTTCCGTTGTCTTACTTCGGTAAGAAGAATCTTGCGGATCTTACACAGAATATCCTCGGAGACTGCGCTCAGATCGAGACAGCATCAAGCCACTGGATCCCTGAGATCATCGGAGCTCTTATCTCTACAACGCTTGTAGGCTTGAGCCTTTTCATCTTCTTCGACTGGAGAATGGTTCTTGCAAGCTTCTGGGTAATACCGGTATCGCTTGGCATTGTTCTCTCATGTTCAGGTCTCGAAAAGAAAGCCGTAAAGAAGAATCATGCCGTTAAGCTCGATATGAGCGACAGTGTCCAGGAATGTCTCGAATCCATAAGAGACCTCAGAGCCAATAACGCTGAAGACCGTTATATGGATATGCTCGAAGGCAAGATCAGAAAGGTCGAGAAGATGGCTCTGTTTACTGAACTCAAGATGGCTGTCTATGTTAACTCGGCATCCATAATACTTAAGCTTGGTATCGGTACTACGGCTATTGTCGGAGGTGTCTTGTTTGCTCAGGGAAGCATCGATATTCTTACGTTCTTTATGTTCCTCATGCTCGTAGCAAGACTTTACGATCCTATGCAGATCACATTGCAGAATTTTGCTGCTGTTATCTCTGTGGAGCTTCAGTCTGAGAGACTTGATGAAGTACTCTCACACGAGATTCAGACAGGCTCAGAGCAGAAGACTAACAACGGATATGATATCGTTTTCGATCATGTCGGATTCAAGTATTCCGATGATACTGATGTATTGAAGGATGTAAGCTTTACTGCCAAGCAGGGCGAGGTAACTGCTCTTATCGGTCCTTCAGGCGGCGGAAAAACGACCATCTCACGTCTTGCCGCAAGATTCTGGGATGTATCAGAAGGTAAGATCACTTTGGGCGGTGAAGATATCTCAAAGATCGATCCGGAGACACTTCTTTCCGATTATTCAATAGTCTTCCAGGACGTTATCCTGTTCAACAACAGTATTAAAGAGAATATCCGTATCGGCCGTGAAGGTGCGAGTGATGAAGTCATTATGAGAGCTGCAAAGCTTGCAAACTGCGAAGAGTTCATTAATAAGCTCCCTAATGGTTACGATACCTTTATCGGCGAGAACGGAAGTGAACTCTCGGGCGGTGAGAGACAGAGGATCTCCATAGCAAGAGCATTCCTTAAGGATGCTCCGATCATCCTTCTTGATGAAGCGACGGCTTCTCTTGATGCAGAGAATGAGACTGTTATACAGGAAGCTCTTTCAAGACTTATCAAGGATAAGACAGTCCTTATTATCGCTCACAGAATGAGAACGATCGCAAATGCAGATCACATTGTCGTTCTTAAAGACGGCGTGGTCGCTGAGCAGGGAAGCCCAGAAGAATTGTCAGCTTATGACAGTATATACAGCAAGATGACCAGTCAGCAGCGCATGTCGCAGAGCTGGACGATGGCATAATCTTTTATCTACCCTCTCTATCCGGATAACGGGCGGTGATCTATGCGCCGCCTGTTATCAGAGAAGGTAATT
>Ga0247608_10008802_pt1 | contig 10126 bp, 7 predicted proteins | sample 176DNAGHGlowgp2_FD_193490 | JGI IMG/M metagenome (GOLD analysis project Ga0247608, IMG submission 193490) | Sheep rumen microbial communities from Palmerston North, Manawatu-Wanganui, New Zealand - 1766 DNA GHGlow gp2 | ecosystem: Host-associated > Mammals > Digestive system > Stomach > Rumen ... | reverse complement strand
GATAGCTTTCTACGGCATTGGCTATACGCTGGCCTACACGTTTCACCATAGCCGTGTTGTTCTTATTCGTTGACGGCTTGGCAGATTTCATATAATCGCTATACTGCTCTAAGGAGAGTCCGAGAACTTGTTCGTCGCTCACCATCAGATTCTGCTGTCTACCCGTAATGGGCACAGTCTTTGTCGTTCCGCAGCTGACCATGATGGCAGCTACCATCGACACGAAGAATAATCTTAAGTGCTTCATATTTTATCTTTTTGTCATGTATGCAATAGCCGTTATCATTGAAGCCAGACCTGTCAAACCTGTAACAGCGCCGACAACTTCAGCAACACGCCAAGGACGCTTGCGCTTCTTGCTGGCAATCACAATCTCACATCCAGGCTCTGGTTGTGCACCCTGATTAATTAATTTGGCCTTACCATTCTGATAAACAATGAATGACTTTTTCTTCCTGGCACGATCTCCCATACCACCAGCCTGGTTCACGTAATATTTCCAATTCTTGCCATTTTCATAGAAAACGGTATTGGGGAACATAACGTCACCAGAAATACGAACAATGGGATTGTATTCAGGAATGAAGATTTGGTCGCCCTCACGCATCAGGATATTGGCATCAGAAGTAGGATCTTTTATAGCTTTCTCCAAATCAATTACAACAGGATAGTTATTCTCGATATCTAATTTGTCGTAGGAAACAGAATCACCTCTTTCCGATAATATGTCGCGTACAATCTTCATGGTTGCTTGCATACGTACACGTTCCTCTTCATTCATACGACGCAGCAATGTCGCACCTCTCAGATAAGCGTGGTCTGTTATACCACCAGCCATCTCGATAACGTCAGCTAGATGTGTGCTCTTCTTTATCATGGTAACGCCACCTTCCCAGTTTACTTCGCCGCGTACAGTTATAGAACGAGCCTGCGAGAAAACAGGGCTGGAATAGATTGTAACATGATCGTAAGGCTCTAAGAAGAATGTACGGTCACCACCCAGCAACAAACCGTCTTTCAGGTCAAAGTGGAATTTCTTAGAGTATTCATCCGTCTTCTTTGTTGCAAAGGGGTCGCGGATGACGCGAGTCAACTCAACACGCATCAACGAAGCCTGATCTTTCAGACCGCCTGCCTGAACAATCAGGTCTTCAATGGTCGTATTATCAGCATACTGGAAGGTTCCAGGATTCATCACCTGACCAGAGATAGTGAATGTACGTTCTTTACGAAGTTCTTCCTGAGTAGGAATGAAAAGAACATCCTCATTCTTAAGAGGTATGTCGGCGACAGTACCATTCATGATACCTTGAACGTCAGCGGGAATCAATTCAAGGGTTCTGTCTGCCTTCAGACGGTGAATAAGGGCATGCTGGGGGAAAGCATCCTCAGTCAAACCTTCAGCAGCCTCAACCAAACTACGTACAGAACTGATTTCTCCATTTAGGTTAAACTGTCCAGGACGGAACACGGCACCCTTAATCTCAACCATGTTCTCAAAACGGTCAATCATACCGTCTACACTTACAGCATCGCCATCCTCCACTTTGAACGTGCTCATGTCAAACTCGTTGACATTATGAACAGAATAACGCTCACCTTGTTGACGAATCAAACGAACGCTCTTCTTATGCGCATCACCAGTAAATCCTCCTGCATATTTCAACAGGGTAGCAACGCTCTCATTGGAACGCATCTCGTAGAACATGGGACGCTTAACATTACCTGTAATACCTACCAAAGCCTGATAGGGTTCTACCATGATGACATCATTGTCCTGCAAACGGATGTTACCTGCCAAGCGTCCGTTAAGAATGTAGTCGTACAAATCGACGACAGTAACTATTTTGCCATTGCGATATACCTTGATGTTACGGAGTGTACCAAGACTACTTGTACCACCTGCACGATACAAAGCATAGAAGACATTGGCGAAGGCACTCAGATGGTAGGTTCCTGGTGTGCGAACTTCACCCATGATGTTAACTTGAATAGTACGGGTGTTGCCTACAGTTACTTTTAGATTGCTGCTTTGATAGCGAGAACCAATAGTAGAGCGCAATTTTGACTGAGCAGCAGCAACACTCAGGCCACTCAGGTAAATAGGACCATAACCTGCAACGGTAATAGTACCCTCAGGTGAAATGGTATGTATCAGTGTACGCTGAGAAGCTCCGTAAATGTCAACCACCACCTGATCGCCTGTTCCTAAGACATAATTGTCAGGAATAGGCAAGTTGGAGTTAGGCTGAAAATTAGGATTTGCCTGGCTAAAGATATTTCGACCAAAGACTTGCTTACCATCAGTATCTGGAGCCTTACCTTGGGTCGCTTTTACGTCGTTGGTTGCAACTTCAAAGTCGGCAGCAGCATCAGTTTGAATTTCACCAGTAGTTCCGCGCTTAGCTGTTGTCACTTCTTGAGAAGTTGTACCGTCAGAATTGGCGCTCATTCGATCTGCAGCCAGAGCTACTGCACCATCGGCAGCTCCTGACATGCCGCGACTCTTGATTTGGGTGTCATACTGATTGCGCAGACGGCGAATTTGGTCAATCTTGACGCCGCGTTGCATTAATTTGGTAACAATCTGTGATTGGCTTGTGCCTGCTTGAGCTTCTCTTCCAATAAGAGCAATAATCTGTTGATCTGACATCTGAGCATTGATGCTTAGAGTGCTTGCCAAGCATAATGCTGTTGCTAATAGAAATTTCTTCATTGTTTGTTTATTTCTTGTTTTGATTATTCTTGTTTGCATAAATCGGGTGCAAAGTTACAACTTCTCTTCGAGAAAAACAAACTTTTTGTCATAAATATGATGAAACATTAATTAGAATGTACGCAAAAAGAATCGAGGCCTTAGAACATCAGTTCAAAGACCTCGAATAAAAATATTTACTTTTTCGTTCTTTTCTTAGCGCAGTCCTCGATTCAGAAGTGTTATGTTGAGCAGCATAACGTACTTGTGATATTGCTCATCACTTAAGATGTAGTTCATATAGGCTAAATCTTTGTTGATGGCTTTCTCTGCCATCTTGTTACGCTCCTCACCTTTGCTCTGCGCTGCAAACATCATTTCAGCTGCGAAAGTCTTGTGAATTTCTGTAACACTTTCCATCTGGTCTTTTGTCAGGCTAAGTGTCTGAGCCAGTTTCTTCATGTTCACCTTCATATCGTAGGCCTCAATGTTGTTCAGACTGGCAGCATTCTCATTTTCTGCAAATGTCATCGTCATGCTAAGCATGGCAACCATAGTTAAAAACAATCTTTTCATTTTTGTTACCCTTTCTTAATTTTTAATGTTTAACTGATGTGTTTGTTATCCTTGATGTCTGTGTCAGCTCGCTCGCTGATTGACGTTGCAAAGGTAGGACGTTCGTATAATAATTCCAAGTTTTAGGGTAATTTGTTTACGAACACAGCCCTAATTCTTGACTCACGTCAAACAGTTGATTTTAATCATTTTGTTTGATTTTTATGTTTTTTCTTTTGGTTTTTCGCTCAATTTGCACTACCTTTGCATTCAAAAATTTAAAAAATAACGATTTATGGAGAATAAAAATAGATTTATGTCTATATCATATAGTTTGTATATAGACGAAGAAGGGAGTAAACGTTTAGTTGAAGAAACCAAGGATGGACAGCCATTCCAGTTTATCAGTGGTTTTGGTGTGGCACTTGATACTTTTGAACAACAGCTGATACCATTGGAGGCAGGTGCAAAGTTTGATTTCTCATTGACCAAGGACGAGGCTTATGGTGACTATCGTGACGATTTAAGACTCGATATGGATCGTGAGATGTTCTGTATCAATGGCCATTTCGATCATGAACATGTTTATCCAGATGCTATCATCCAGATGCAAAATGATGAAGGTAATCGTTTCTATGGACATGTTGTTGAGGTTGGTGAAGAGAAGGTGAAGATAGATTTAAATCATCCTTTGGCTGGTGAAACGCTCTACTTCAAGGGCGAAGTACTTGAGAACCGTGAGGCTACAGAAGATGAGGTTAATCACCTGATGAAGCATATGGCCGGTGGCTGTGGTGGTCATTGTGGCGACTGTGAAGGTGGTTGTGGACACGACCATGAAGATTGCGACCATCATCATGAGGATGGTTGTGGCTGCGGACATTGCCATTAAAAGGTAAAAAGGTAAAAAATTAAAAAGGTAAAAAGTGAATACGTTCGGGCAGATATTCAGACTGACCACATTTGGCGAGAGTCATGGTGAAGCCATTGGTGGTGTCGTTGACGGAATGCCTGCTGGCATTGATATTGACGTTGACTTCATTCAAAGTGAGTTAGCACGTCGTCGTCCAGGACAAAGCAATATAACAACTAGCCGCCAGGAACCTGATCAGGTAGAACTGCTCAGTGGTGTTTTTGAAGGTCGCTCAACGGGTTGCCCCATTGGATTTATCGTACGCAATCAGAATCAGCACTCTTCCGATTACGACAATATGCGCCAGTTGTTCCGTCCGTCGCATGCTGATTACACATACTATTATAAATATGGTACGCGAGATCATCGTGGAGGTGGTCGTTCGTCAGCCCGCATCACTATCAGTCGTTGTGTAGCTGGAGCGTTAGCAAAGTTGGCACTTCGTCAGTTGGGTATTACAGTCCAAGCTTATACATCTCAAGTAGGTAATATTGCTTTAGAGCGTGACTATCACTTATACGACCTGTCTCTGACGGAGACGAACGCAGTGCGTTGCCCTGATGCAGAGAAGGCAGCACAGATGATTGCTTTGATTGAACAGGTAAAGTCTGAAGGCGATACGATAGGTGGTGTTATCACTTGTGTCGTAAAAGGCTGTCCTCCAGGTTTAGGCGAGCCTGAAGCTCATAAGTTGCATGCAGACTTAGGTGCTGCTATGCTTAGCATCAATGCTGTCAAGGGCTTTGAGTATGGCGAGGGTTTTGCTGGTGTCACTCAACGAGGTTCTGAGCAGAATGATATCTTTCGTTCTGTAGACGGTCGTATTACAACTGCTTCTAATCATAGTGGAGGCATACAAGGTGGAATCTCCAATGGACAGGACATTTATTTTCGTGTAGCTTTCAAACCTGTTGCGACTTTATTACAGACTCAAGATACTGTCGATGTCAATGGACAGGCTACTACGTTGACAGCTCGTGGACGTCATGATCCATGTGTGTTGCCTCGTGCTGTTCCTATCGTTGAAGCAATGACCGCTATGACGATAATGGACCATTTTTTACTGAACAAGACGGCAAAAATGTAGAAAAAAAAGCATTTTATGCAAAAAAAATCCAAAAAAGCATTGCAGTTTTAAAAAATTGTACTATCTTTGCAGTGCTATTCGGGTTTGTGAAAATCAGAATATGCTTTAGTTAAGTCTAGTTTAGTTTTTGTGTTGGTTGAGAGCGGTCTATTGTCGGCCGCTCTCAAATTGTTTTTATTAAGGTATAAACGAACAGAAAAAAGATATGAAAAAAGAACTACTACTAACGGCTGGTGTTCTGCTGGCACAGCAATCAGATGCTGCTGAGCCACAGAATCGAAAAGCTACTCGTGAGCGTCCCAATATCATTTTTATCTTGGCTGATGATATGGGCTATGGCGACTTGTCGTGTTATGGCAACAAGTATATCAAGACTCCCAATATCGACCGCTTAGCAGCTACAGGTACTAGCTTTACGCAAGCGTATGCTGGCAGTGGCATCAGTTCGCCTTCACGTTGCTCGCTGATGACAGGACGCAACAGCGGTAATACTCGTATTCGTGACAACCAGTGCTATGCTGGTGGTATGACAGGCTTGAAAATCAATCCTCGTGGTGATACCACCATTGTCCGTCGTGCCAATCTTCTTCCAGAGGATACGACACTGGCTACTGTGATTCGTACGGCAGGTTATCAGACGTGTCTTGTCAACAAGTGGCACCTTGATGGCTATGACCCTGGTTCTGCTCCCAATCATCGTGGCTTCCACGAGTTTTATGGTTGGACCATCAGTACTGTTCATAGTAATTCACCTTATTATTATCCCTATTATCGTCTGTGGGGCGATAGTCTGATACATATCAACGAGAATGCCCACGATGCCCACGTGCGCCATAATACGGAGATTTCTACTGATGATGCCATTGCTTTTATCCATCGTAATAAGGAGAATCCTTTCTTCCTGTTCTTAGGCTACGATGCCCCTCATGAGCCCTATAACATCGACGATACTTCATGGTATGACGAACATGGAGAGTGGTCGTTGAATACCAAGCGTTATGCCGCTCTTGTTACTCATATGGATTATCATATTGGACGTCTTTTGGGAACGCTCGATAATCTTGGTTTACGCGAGAATACGCTAATAATCTTTGCTTCTGATAATGGTGCAGCGGTAATGGCACCAATTAGCGAATTGAACTGTCATGCAGGACTGAAGGGACGCAAAGGGCAGCTTTATGAAGGTGGTATCAAGGTGCCTCTCATTGTCAATCAACCTGGTCGTGTACCTGTCCGTCAGATTGCTAATCAAGTCTACTTCCCAGACTTTATGCCTACGTTGGCTGCTCTTACGGGCAGTACGGATGCCTTGCCTCAAACGGATGGTATTGATGTGTCGCCATTGTTCTTTGGGGGCAATGTTGATACCGACCACCGTTATCTGTATTGGGAGTTTCCTGGTAAGCAACGTGCCGTTCGTTATGGTGAATGGAAATGTGTAACAGTGAAAAAGAATGCCCCTTTAGAACTCTACCACATCAGCGAAGATCCCAACGAACAACATAATCTGGCTGACCAATATCCTAAGATGGTGAAGGAACTCGACGAGGTGATGCATCGTATGCACAAGCCTTCAGTCAACTATCCTATCCCTGAGGATAATCAGAAGCCTGTTGTCAAGTCACGTAAGAAGAAAAAGTGAATCGTACTGCTATCCCCTTCGGAAGTCCGCTCTATGTGATGCTCAAGCCCGTTGGCTCTCGCTGTAATCTGGCTTGTCGTTATTGCTATTACCTAGACAAAGAGCGACATGAGGAGATGACTGACGAGTTGCTGGATGAGTTTACGCGTCAGTATCTGGAAGCGCAGACCCAACCTGAGGTGCTGTTTACTTGGCATGGAGGTGAACCGCTGTTGCGTCCGATTACGTTCTATGAGAAGGCTTTGAAGATACAACAGCGCTATGCCCATGGGCGTACAATTGATAATTGCCTGCAAACCAATGGAACGCTAATAACAAAGGAGTGGTGTCAGTTCTTTCATGATAACAACTTTTTGATTGGTATCAGCATTGACGGACCACAGGACTTGCATGATGCCTATCGCATAGGACACAACCATCAACAATCCTCGTGGCAACAAGTGATGCGAGCCATCGAGTTGTTGAACCAGTATGGTGTCATGTGGAATGCGATGGCTACCGTTAATCATCTCACAGCTGACGAACCTCAGCGTTTCTATCGTTTCTTTCGCGAGATAGGTTGCCAGTTCCTGCAGTTTACGCCTGTTGTAGAGCGCCATCAGGGTGTGGTTGCCGATTACTCTGTGTCGCCTCGTCAGTGGGGTGGCTTCCTGTGTGGTGTTTATGACGAGTGGGTTCAACAGGATATTGGTGAGATATTTGTTCAACTGTTCGATGCTACATTGGCCAATTGGATAGGGGAGCCGCCTGGACTTTGTTCAATGTCACCTTTATGTGGACGTTGTGCTGCTATGGAGTCGAATGGCGATGTGTATAGCTGCGACCACTTTGTCTTTCCTGACCATTATTTAGGTAATATTCGTACTAGTACGTTGACCTCGATGCTTTATGGTGAACGTCAGCAACAGTTTGGACGTAGTAAGTTGGAGAGGATGTCTCGCCAGTGTCGTGAGTGTTCTTATCTTTTTGCCTGTCATGGTGAGTGTCCTCGCAATCGCTTTGTGACCGATTGTTATGGTGAAGCTCATCACAACTATCTTTGTGCAGGTTATCAACAGTTTTTTGAGCATGTCGCCTTAGATATGGATTTCATGAAAAAGGAACTGGAGGCTGGTCAATCTCCTGCGAATTTGATGCTTTACAAAGGTAAAAGTGGAAAAAAGTAAGGCAAACCACAAATTTTCTATCAAAATGTTTGGCCGTTTCGTGGAAAAGTTATACTTTTGCAACCGTTAAACAAAAAATAGAGACAATGAGCAAGTTGAATCAGTACTTTTACGGCTATTACTTTTACTTTACAAGCAATTGTGAAGCGGTAGGTCGTATGTAAGATGAAACATGAAACATAAGAATTTATAAGGCTCCGCTTCACGAAAAGGTGAAAGCGGAGTTTCTTTTTAGAAGTTAAGGAAGTATTTAGAAGTTAAAGAAGAAAATAAAATGAAGAGAATAGCAATACAAGGACTGACAGGGTCATTCCACGACATAGCAGCACATCTCTACTTCGAGGGAGAACAGATACAACTCATCTGTTGTAGCACATTCGAGGAGGTGTTTCTTAATATGAAGCAAGACCCTACGGCCATTGGTATGCTGGCTATCGAGAATACCATTGCTGGTTCGCTGTTGCATAATTATGAGTTGCTGAGAGATTCAGGTACAACCATCGTTGGTGAGCACAAACTGCATATCACGCATTGCATCTGCTGTTTGCCTGAGGATGATTGGAACACGATTACCGAAGTGCATTCCCATCCTGTTGCTCTCATGCAGTGTCGACAGTTTCTGGCTCAGCATCCGCAACTAAAGAATGTAGAAGCTGAGGATACCGCAGGTTCGGCAAAGATGATTGCTGAAGGTCAGCACAAGGGATGGGCAGCCATCTGCCACGCAGAGGCAGCACGTTTGTATGGCTTGAAAGTATTGGAAGACCACATTGAGGACAATAAGCATAATTTTACCCGCTTCCTCGTGGTGTCGAATCCTAATAAGGCCGACTTACTGCGTCCGCTGACGGAAGCCAATAAGGCCAGTATTGTTTTTTCATTACCTCACGAAGAAGGTTCGCTGAGTCATGTACTTGCCATTCTTTCATTTTACAAGATTAATCTGACTAAAATACAGTCACTGCCTATTATCGGGCACGAATGGGAGTATCTATTCTATGTTGATTTGATGTACGATGACTTGACGCGATATCGTCAGAGTATTGACGCAATTATCCCACTTACCAAAGATTTTAAGATTTTAGGAGAATATAAGGACGGTCGACAGACCAATTAAGGTAATCATAAAGTTCAAAGAACATGATACAACCAGCAGAAAGATTGAGTTTAGTACAAGAGTACTACTTCAGCCGCAAACTGAAGGAAGTGGCACAGATGAATGCCGAAGGCAAGGATATTATCAGTTTGGCTATTGGTAGTCCTGATATGCCCCCATCGGAGCAGACCATCAACAAACTTTGTGAGGTGGCCAAGCAGCCCAACGCCCATGGTTACCAGCCCACAATGGGTACGCCTGAGTTGCGCGAGGCAATGGCATATTTCTACAAGCGTTGGTACGATGTTGACCTCGATTCCAAAACTGAGGTGCTGCCACTGATTGGTTCCAAAGAGGGTATTCTTCACGTCACGCTGGCCTTTGTCAATCCTGGCGACGAGGTGTTGGTGCCAAATCCCGGCTATCCTACCTACACGTCATTGAGCAAGATTCTTGGTGCCAAGATAGTTAATTACAACCTACGCGAGGATAATGGTTGGCAGCCTGATTTCGAGGAGTTGGAGAAGATGGATCTCTCGCGTGTAAAGCTGATGTGGACCAATTATCCCAATATGCCGACTGGTGGTCGTGCCCAACGTGCTACCTACGAGCGTCTGGTGAAATTTGCACAAGACCACAATATCGTCGTGGTCAACGACAATCCTTATAGCTTCATTCTCAGCGAGGAGCATTTGAGCATCCTTCAGGTACCTGGAGCCAAAGACTGCTGCATTGAGTTCAACTCCATGTCGAAGTCGCATAATATGCCTGGTTGGCGTGTAGGCCTCTGTGCTTCGAATGCACAGTTTATCCAGTGGATTCTAAAGGTTCAGTCGAATATCGAGAGCGGAACATTCCGCGGCATCCAACTCGCCGCTGCTGAGGCTTATAAGAATGATGAGGCTTGGCATCGAGAGTTCAATATCGAGACCTACGCTCGTCGCCGTCAGTGGGCTGAAAAGATTATGGATG
>Ga0247608_10008800_pt1 | contig 10126 bp, 5 predicted proteins | sample 176DNAGHGlowgp2_FD_193490 | JGI IMG/M metagenome (GOLD analysis project Ga0247608, IMG submission 193490) | Sheep rumen microbial communities from Palmerston North, Manawatu-Wanganui, New Zealand - 1766 DNA GHGlow gp2 | ecosystem: Host-associated > Mammals > Digestive system > Stomach > Rumen ... | reverse complement strand
ACTGTGGCACTTCCGTTTCAGGGTCGAAGAAGCTTACGGAACCGAATGCATCAATCACTTCCTGATAGACGAACGAGAAGCTCTCAGCATTGCGGGCTATGAGGACTCCAGGTTTAGTCGGAGTAAACTCAGGGTTTACTCGGAGTAAACCTGGACTTTCCTGCGCCCCTACGGCAGCAGGCGACAAAGCCGAGTCCTCGGAGAAGACTCCCAACTTGCCCAATGCCTCCCAATCCACATGCTCCTCTAAAGCCTTTATCAGTTCCTCGCTTTCTGCCTCTTTCGAGAAGTCGAGCCCCAGGTAGCGCGAGCCCTGTTCGAGGGCAGGGCTCTTGGGTAGATGGCCCAGACACGCGATGCTGAGGTCGTCGCACACCTGCTGGAGCATCTGGAAGTGCTTCTCCGATCCCACCTTGTTAAATATGACGCCAGCGATGCGTACATCCTTCCTGAAGTGGATGAAACCAGAGAGGAGTGCTGCCATCGAGTAGGCTGCCGACTTGGCATCGACCACCAGTACCACAGGGATATCCAGCACGCGTGCTATCTCATACGAGGACCCTCGCTCACGATCGTAACCGTCGAAGAGTCCCATCATCCCCTCCACGATGCAGATATCGGCATCGGCACCATAGTGAGAGAAGAGCCCACGCACATGTTCTGGCGAGGCCATGAAGGTATCGAGGTTGATGCTGGGTCTGCCGCATACCGCCTCGTGGAATTTCGTGTCGATATAGTCGGGTCCGCACTTGAAGGGCTGCACCTGATAACCTTTCCTACAGAACAAAGCCATCAGTCCTCTGGCAATGGTTGTCTTGCCCGAGCCGCTGGTGGGTGCCGCTATCAGAAATGTTGCCTTAGGTGCCATCATGTTGGGTTGATTTTGGTTGAAAGTTGCCCCAAAGTGCTATCATCATGCTGAAGAGTCGTCTCATTTGTTCTCTGTTTTTTTGTCGTTTCCGTTTGCAAAGATAAGGAGAATATCTGATAAATCCAAAAAAAGTTCGGCTTTTATTTGGTTTTCTGCCTGCTTATTCGTACCTTTGCCCCCGAAATATGGCAATCTGGTGGCCGATGCCGCCTGATGTAAGGGAATCCGGTGAGAGTCCGGAACTGTACCTGCAGCTGTAATCCCCATTAGTGGGTTTGCCTGTATAACGCCACTGACAATGAAGATTGAAGATTGAAGTTGTCGGGAAGGTAAGGCAATCTGGGGAGAGTCATGAAGACCTGCCTATTTCTAACGATGCCCGTTCAGGAGTTAGCGGTGCGGAAAAAGTAGACATGATGAGGATCAGATTGGCTATTGGCCTATGGCTTCTGGCTGTCGTTACGTGGGCTCAGACGGATGTCTGGCGTCAGGACAGTCTTCAGGAAGTGGTGGTGACAGGTACTGGAACGCAGCACCTGCTGAAAGATGCGCCCGTACAGACGGAGGTGATCAGCCACCGTCAGCTGCAGCAGTATGCTGGCCGCTCCATTGAGGATATCCTCTCAGGACTCACCGCCAGCTTCGACTTCAGCGAGAACGATATGGGCTCCCACCTGCAGATGAACGGCCTGGGCAACTCCTACGTACTGATTCTGATTGACGGGCGTCGGCTCTATGGCGACAATGGCGGTGAGAACGACCTCGCCCTCATCGACCCGCATAACATCGAGAAGATAGAGATTGTGAAGGGAGCCTCGAGTGCGCTCTATGGCAGCGACGCCATCGCAGGTGTCATCAATATCATCACCAAGAAACATCGTGAGAAGGGACTGATGGCAGAGAACACCACGAGGGTGGGGAGCTATGGCGACATCCGCCAGCACGATGGCATCGCCCTGAACTATGGCAAGCTGTCGAGCTATACCAACTTCCAGCTGCAACACAGCGACGGGTGGCAGAACACCTCAGAGGAGGCTATCCAGCAGACGGAGTACCACATCACCGACTCTCGCAACAAGACCGTGAACCGTCATACCAACTGGCAGATTGCTGAACGGCTCACCTATCAGCTGACGCCTCAGATAGAGCTCTATGCCGATGGCAGCATCTATTGGAAGCGCATCTACCGTCCTTGTGGTCATCATCCTGGTGTCGACGTGAAGACGTGGGATCTGCAGTATGACAATGCCTCGGCCTCCATTGGTGGCAAGTGGAAACTCAACGCCACGGATTATATCACCCTCGATGCCGACTGGAAGAAGCATGCCTACCATTATGCCTATACCGACACGACGCTGACGGATGGTTATGTGAACGGGCGCTTCACCAATTACTACCCCTACTTCCCTGGCGACAAGGAACTGCAGAGTGACCAGCGTCTGACGAACATCCAGCTGAAGGGTGTGTTTGAGCTGCCCTACGAACAACGGTTGAGTGCAGGTCTGGAGTATCGCTATGACTGGCTCAAGGCTCCGATGCGCGTGGCAGGAGGCAAGGCGACGGATAATACCCAGGCCGTCTACGTGCAGGATGAGTGGGAATTGCTGAATCCGCTCTATATCACGGCAGGTCTGCGATTGACTCGTAACGAGGGCTTTGGCACCCGACTGACGCCCAAGGTCTCTGCCATGCTGAAACTGGGCGACCTTCGTCTGCGCGCCACCTGGAGCCAGGGGTATAAGACCCCTACGCCCAAGGAGCTGCACTATCAGTATATCAAGAACATGAATGGCGTGTACCTCTACCTTGGCAATGAAGACCTGAAGGCTCAGACCTCCAACTACTTCGGAGCGAGTGTGGAATACTCCGTGGGCCACCTGACGCTGACCCTCGCCCCCTATTACAATAAGGTGAAGGATATGATCACCCTCGTCACCATCCCATTCAAGGATGCCCCTGGCGACCTGATCACGAAATACGACCCTATCCGTGTGCGCCAGTATCAGAATATGGAAGATGCCCAGACCTATGGCGTCGACTTCACCGTGCGTTATCAGGGACGTCACTTCACAGCTGGCGGCTCTTACAGTTATCTCGACACCAAGGCCAATCAGTATGACTCTGAAAAAGATGTGATGCACGAGGTGACGATCGACGGCATGGCCCACCACAAAGCCAATGTCTACGCCACATGGAATCATGAGTTCTCTAAGCGCTACCAGTTGGGTGTAGGCCTCTACGGCCGCCTCTCCAGCAAGCGCTACTATCAGATTGATGGCGATGGCGACGGTTATCAGCTCTGGCGCCTCTCCACCACCCATCAGTTGGGGAAGATGTGGCGCATCGAGGCTGGTGTCGATAATATCTTCGACTACGTGGACCGCACGCCTCATGGTCTGCATCTGGGTACCACCACGCCTGGACGCACCATCTATGCCGCCCTTACCGTGAGATTCAATCAAGGCAAGAAACTTACAAACAAATATAAATCAAACTTTAATTCAAGGGAAAATGAAACAGATTAAGTATTTGATGCTGGCCATGATGGCTTTCATCGCCAGCGCAACGTTTACTGCATGTAACAGTGACGATGACAACAACGGAAAACAGTCTAACTACGACCGCTATCAGCAGGCCGTCAATCAGACCGTGAACACGCAGAAGAAGAGTAACAAGGTGATCCTGCTCGTAGCCTTCGGTTCTACTTGGGAGCAGGCCTACGACACCTTCGACAAGGTGGTGGATGACTACAAGGCTCAGTTCTCTGGCTGGGATGTGTATCTCTCCTTCTCTTCAGCCATTTGTATCAACAACGCCCGCGCTGGTGAGAACGTTGATCCGAAGGACTACTACGATCCTGAGCACTGGCTCACAGCCATTGGCCTTGCCGGCTATCAGCAGGTAGTGGTACAGTCGCTGCAGGTGATTCCTGGTGAGGAGTATCGTCGTGTGCGCGACAGCTATGTAAAGGACTTCATGAACAACCGTAATGGTGACTTCAGCGACAAATATATGAAGAGTCTCGACCGTCAGGTTGTAGTGGGTACCCCGCTGATGGCTGAGGAGAGCGACGCCAAGGTGCTGGCCCAGACCCTGAACAACGAGGCTGACGTGAAGGCAGCTGTGGCCGAGGGCATCGTCGCCTTCATGGGTCATGGTAACCCCGAGGGCTACGACTACTACGGTGGTAACATCCGCTATCTGCAGCTGGAGAGCTACCTGCGCGAGCTGAACCCCAACTACTATGTGGGAACCGTGGACATGGACCAGACCTACGCAGAGGACGTGGTGGAGCACATCAAAGGAGGTAAGTTCAACTTCTCTGTGGGCGACATGATGTACACCATGAACTACGATGTCAACCTGTCGAAGAAGGGACAGCTCTATCCCCTGATGTCGATTGCTGGTGACCACGCCCACAACGATATGGCTGACGAGGAAGACGAGGAGAGCTGGTTCTCGCTGTTCAACGCTGCCGGCATCGAGACCGCAGCCTATGAGGCTAACTTCTCTGAGGCCTGCTGGAAGAAGTACAAGAGTGGCGAGGGCTATATCCCCGGACTGGCAGAGCGTAGTGCTGTTCGCAACCTGTGGATGAACCACACGCGTCAGGCCATTAACAAGCTTGGCACCGACGAGGCTCTCTCTACACCAACCACAGCATCTGAGTAATGATGAAATTATTACGTGTATTATTATATAGGTTTTGTCTGGGAGGTGCTGTCGCGATGACAGCATCTCTCCCTTTTTCCGCCACTCAGGCACAGATCCACAAGATGCAGCGCAACGACACAACAGTCGTCAGTCGTACCTACAATCTGAATCCTGTGGTGGTGACGGGCTCTGGTCATCACCAGCGTCTTAAAAGTACGGCCACGCCCGTCCACGTTCTCTCCTCACAGGAGATCCGCGAACAGGGTATCACCACCTTCGACGGTGCTCTGACCCGTATGATGCCCCAGGCGTCGATGGCTCCCAGTTCGATGGGAACCTTCCTGCGTCTTAACGGCTTGGGAAACAAGTATATACTGATCTTGATTAATGGTCAGAAACTCAATGGCGACATCTCCAACAATGTCGACCTGAACCGTATCAACATGGCTCGCGTGAAGCGTATCGAGGTGCTCGATGGTGCTGCCTCGTCGCTCTATGGCAGCGATGCCATCGCAGGTGTCATCAACATCATCACCGACCAGCCCACACAGAGTATGATCAGTGTGATGAGCGACACCCGGGTGTCAGGTTATGGACAACTTACGGAGAATGTCACGCTCGATATCTACAAGAACGGCTTCGGCTCCTACACCTCGTTCTCACACGACCGTGCCGACAGCTACCAAACTACTGAATTAGAATACGTCAAGGGCTCTGACACAGAGACTCAAAAGACGATTGCGCCTCTCTTTACGGGCTATCGTTCCAACCTGATAGGACAGAAATTCACCTATGCCCCCAATCAGCATCTGGCGCTCAATGCGGGCTTAGACTATTCATATAAGATAACAGACCGTCCGGATACCCGCAAAGACATCACAGGTGGTACCGACTACGAGATGCGCTATAAAGGTTTCCGCTGGAACGTGGGCGGCATCTATAAATTCACCAATCGCAACTCCCTGCAGGCCGACTTCACCGTCGACCGTTTCCGCTATGGTAAGGAGTATGATCTGGCCACAAAAGACTATGCCGTTGGCGACTACGTGCAATCGAAGAAACAGCGTATGATGGAAGGCAACGTCAAAGCCATCCTCGGACTGACGAAACACTCTACCACCATCTTCGGAGCCGATTGGCGTCAGGACTATCTCAAAGCTTCTTCAGGCGATATCGATCAGCAGGTCTATAGTCTTGCTGCCTACGCCCAGCACGAGATGAGGCTGATGAAAGACTTCACCGCCACCCTCGGACTGCGCCTGACCCATCACGAGACCTTCAACAATCATCTCACCCCGAAGGTCACGCTGATGTATGCCCCTCAGAATTTCCGCTTCCGTGCCACCTACTCGGCAGGCTTCCGTGCCCCAGGACTCGACGAGCTCTACTACCACTATTTCTCCGTGAACCGTGGTAAGGCCCAGATCAGTTTCGGTAATCAGGACCTCCATCCTGAGAAGAGCCATTACTTCTCGCTCAATGCCGAATACCGCGACGAGGTGATTGCCGTCAGCGTGACGGGCTATCTGAATCGCATCAACGATATGGTGGTGAAACAGAACGTGCCCGTAGACGATGCCTCGCGACAGATGCTGATGGCCGAGTTTCCTGAGATGACACAGGATCAGGCCAACAAGATGGTAAGCTATGCCCTCTATCAGAACAGCGATCAGGGCGACATCAAAGGTCTGCAGGTGAATGTCTCGGCCAATCTCTTCCGGGGCTTTAACCTCTCTGCCAACTATGCCTACACCTATGCCCGCACCAAGAGTGGGGAAGAGTGGACTGTCCTTGAGCGTAGCATCCGCAATACAGCCACCATCGCTGCCAACTACCACCATGTGTGGGGGCGTTATGGCCTGAATGTGAACCTCAACGGACGCCTGCAGTCGAAGACCTATTATACAGGCACCTACGAGGATGCCCCTGGCTATGGCATCTGGAACCTCCATACCACCCACAGCTTCGATGTGGCACGATGGGCTTTCATAGAACCCAGCCTTGGCATCGACAACCTGTTTAATAAGGTGGACGACCGCATCGACTCCTCCACCCGCAAATATGCACTCTACTCCCCTGGCCGCATGCTCGTCGTAGGCCTGAAACTGAAGTTCAAGTAATCCAAAGAGATATGGGAAAAATCATCATTGCAGGCATAGGCCCAGGCAGTCCGCAGGATATCACCCCTGCCGTGCTCGATGCCATCCGCACGGCTGATGCCATCGTGGGCTATAAGCACTACTTCCAGTTCATCGAATCCGAGGTGAAACCTGGTTGTGAGTGCATCGACACAGGCATGAAGAAAGAGCGTGAGCGCGCTGAGATGGCCTTCGCCCTGGCAGAACAGGGAAAGGCCGTTGTGGTCATCTCCTCAGGCGATGCAGGCATCTATGGCATGGCGCCTCTCATCCTTGAGATGAGAAGTGAGAAACGAAAAACGGAGCGTGTGGACATCGATATTGAAGTCCTTCCAGGCATCTCCGCTTTCCAGAAAGCCGCCTCCCTGCTTGGTGCTCCCATAGGCCACGACCTGTGTCTCATCTCCCTCAGCGACCTGATGACGCCCTGGGAGGTCATCGAGCGCCGCATCAAGGCTGCTGCCACAGGCGACTTCGTGACAGCCATCTACAACCCCAAGTCGCATGGCCGCTACTGGCAGCTTTACCGTCTGCAGGAGCTCTTCTTGCAGGAGCGTGCTGCAGAGACGCCTGTAGGTTATGTGCGTCAGGCAGGGCGTGAGGATGAGGAGGTGAAACTCACCACCCTCGCAGCCTTCGACCCTGAGGATGTCGATATGTTCACCGTCATCCTCATCGGCAACTCACAATCCTATATCTCCGATGGCCAATTCATCACGCCTCGGGGCTACTATAGAGGTCAGCTGTCATTTCGACTAAGCGAAGCGCATGGAGAGATCTCAAGAGATCCCTCGACTACGCTCGGGATGACAGAAGAGGTGAGAGGTGCTAAAGTGGGCCAAAACATTATGATCGAGTCGTTTAACACTATCTCGAAAGAACTGTCGCGCAAAGACTATCCTCTAGATCATCTCTGGGCCCTGCTCCATGCCATCCATACCACAGCCGACTTCGAGATGGAGCGCATCCTCTATACCGATGAAGGGGCTGTAAAGACGCTCTACGAGAAAGTGCGCTCAGGCGAACTCAAGACCATCATCACCGATGTGACGATGGTCACCAGTGGCATTCGCAAGGGGGCTCTCCAGCGTCTGGGCATCGAGGCCAAATGTTATCTCTCAGATCCTCGTGTCGCTGAAATGGTCAATGAGAATATCACTCGCACTCAGGCTGGTATCCGCCTCGCTGTCGAGGAACATCCTGATGCGCTCTTCGCCTTTGGCAATGCCCCAACGGCCCTGATGGAACTTTGCGACCTGATTCGTAAGGGGAAGGCGCGTCCAGCTGGCATCATTGCTGCTCCTGTGGGCTTCGTTCATGTGCGTGAATCGAAGCACATGGTAAAGCCCTTCCGCGATATTCCTAAGATCATCGTCGAGGGGCGCAAGGGCGGTAGCAACCTCGCAGCCACCCTCTGCAATGCCATCCTCACCTTCGACGATGCAGAACAACTTAAACCAGGAAGGGATTTGTAAATCAAGGAGACATGGAGACAAGGAGACAAGAAGACAAGATATTACATCCACTGATGTTTGTGGGGACGGGGAGCGATGTGGGTAAGAGTGTCCTCGCTGCTGCGTTTTGCAGAATATTCCTGCAAGACGGGTATCATCCTGCCCCCTTCAAGGCGCAGAACATGGCCCTTAACTCCTATGCCACGCCCGATGGACTGGAGATAGGTCGTGCGCAGGCTGTTCAGGCTGAGGCCGCTGGCATCCCCTGTGAGACGGATATGAACCCGCTGCTCCTGAAACCCCAGAGCGACCACACCTCGCAGGTGGTGCTCCATGGTAAGCCCATGGGCAGTAAGAGTGCCTATGATTATTGGAGGAGACAGGGAGACAAGAATACAGGGAGACAAGACGATACTCCTGATTATCGTCAGGAGGTATGTAAGGCTTTCGACCGCTTGTCTGGAAAGTACAACCCCATAGTGATGGAGGGTGCGGGCAGTATCTCCGAGATCAACCTCCGCGATACCGATCTGGTGAACCTCCCCATGGCGCGTCATGCCAAGGCCGATGTCATCCTCGTGGGCGACATTGATCGTGGGGGTGTCTTCGCCTCCGTCTATGGCAGCATCGCCCTCCAGTCGCCTGAAGACCGCCAACTCATCAAGGGCATCATCATCAATAAATTCCGTGGCGACCTGCGCCTCTTCGACGAGGGCCGTCGCATGCTCGAAGACCTCTGTGGCATCCCCGTCTTGGGCGTTGTTCCTTATTTCAAGGATATCCATATCGAGGAAGAAGACAGTGTGGCACTCGCCCAGAAATCGTGGCAACTCGAACTGGGCAAGGTCAACGTGGCTGTGGTCATGCTGCAACACCTCTCGAACTATACCGACTTCGACGCCCTCGAACAGGATCCCCGCATCCACCTCTTCTATACCAATAATGTCGACGACCTGCTCAAGGCTGATATCATCATCCTGCCTGGCTCCAAGTCCACGCTCCACGACCTCTACGAGCTGCGTCGCAACGGTTGTGCGCAGGCCATCATCCGTGCCCACCGTGAAGGGGCGACGGTATTGGGCATCTGTGGCGGTTATCAGATGATGGGTGTCGAGGTGTGCGACCCCGATCATGTCGAGGGAGACATCGAGCGCCTTCCTGGTCTCGGCCTTCTGCCCGTCACCACCACCATGAGTGGCTCCAAGCTCACCCGCCAAGTCTCTGCTCAACTTTATGCTCAAAGCTCAAATCTTAATGCTCAAATCTTAAAGGGCTACGAGATCCACATGGGTGAGACGCACCCCTTTGGTGATGCTCCAGCCTCACCATTGCTCCGCCTCTCCGATGGCCGTCCTGATGGTTATATCGTTGGCTACAAGTGCATGGGCACCTACGTCCATGGCATCCTCGACAATGCTCCCTTTGTCGACTTCCTGCTTCGTCCCTATGCCGAGAAGATTGGGCAGGATGCGAGCACCTTCAATTACCAGGTGTTCAAGGAAGAACAATACAACCGCCTTGCTGATCATGTGCGCCATCACGTCGACCTTGAAAAAATCTATCAGATTATGTTGCTGTGAGCTTTAAACTTTAAGCTTTAATTTTCAATTTTCAATCTTCAATGTTCAATGTTCCGCTCGGCTTTGCCGCTTGGCTAGTCCAAGAATCTTCAATGCTAATCGGTTGGTTGCTCGACCTCTTGGTGGGCGATCCCCAGCGCCTGCCGCACCCTGTGGTGTGGTTTGGTAAGATCATTGCCTTTGGCGAGCACCGCCTCAATCGTGGTTCCCATCGTCGCCTCAAAGGAGCCCTCATGGCCGTCACCCTCATCATCGTCGTCTTCGCCCTCACGTTCGCCCTCCGCCATTACATCTTACATCTCACATCTCCCATCTCCCATCTCACATCATACATCTTACTTCTCTTCGACGCCATCATCGTCTTCTACTGCCTCGCAGGCACCACGCTCATCCGCGAGGTGCGTGCCGTCTTCCTCGCCCTCGACCGCT
>Ga0247608_10008799_pt1 | contig 10127 bp, 9 predicted proteins | sample 176DNAGHGlowgp2_FD_193490 | JGI IMG/M metagenome (GOLD analysis project Ga0247608, IMG submission 193490) | Sheep rumen microbial communities from Palmerston North, Manawatu-Wanganui, New Zealand - 1766 DNA GHGlow gp2 | ecosystem: Host-associated > Mammals > Digestive system > Stomach > Rumen ... | reverse complement strand
GAGCCTTCCACATGGCTTCAGGTAAAAGAGCACAGTAAACTTCCGGAAGGCAAGGTATTTGTATTAATTCCCTGCAGCTCGGCAGATACGGATCCTTATCGTAAAGAAGAACTGAAGGACAGGATTATCTATAATGACGGCGAATACATTGTATACGGGCTTGAGAATTATATGGAGTATTTCGGAGCTGAATAGAACCGGTTGTGTCCGCTGTAAAAAGGGCTTTAAAAAATAGTCTTCGGACAAATTCGTGCCGATGACAAACAAGAGATTATCATAGATTAAATATTGAATAAAAAACCCTGCGGAATATCCTCCGCAGGGTTCTTTTTATTTGTTATGTTTTGCTGTTGAAACCGGATTAGCTGTAGAGCTGTACCAGTTTAAGCAGATGCTGATATCTCTCGTTAGCAACCTTTTCGGATTCTGCGAAGAGTTTTTCAGCTCTTTCAGGGAACGGCTTAACAAGTCTGGTGTATCTGGATTCGTTGTTTAAGAATTCCTGATAGCTTCCGTCACCTTCCTTGGAGGTAAGAGTGAACGGATTCTTTCCTTCTGCCTTAAGTGCAGGGTTGAAGGAGAAGAGGTTCCAGTAACCTGCTTTAACAGCCTTCTTCATTTCATCCTGGCAGTGATTCATACCGCCCTTAGCGATACCGTGAAGTTCGCAGGGAGCGTAGCCGATGATTAAGGAAGGTCCGTTGTATGCTTCTGCCTCGGCGATAGCCTTAACAGCCTGTGCGGGATTTGCACCAAGTGCAATCTGTGCAACATATACATAGCCGTAGCTCATTGCGATTTCAGCAAGGCTCTTCTTGGAGATTTCCTTACCTGCTGCAGCGAACTGGCAAACCTCACCGATGTTGGAAGCCTTGGAAGCCTGTCCACCGGTATTGGAGTACATTTCGGTATCGAATACCATTACATTTACGTTCTCGCCGGAAGCAAGGACATGATCAAGTCCGCCGAAGCCGATATCATATGCCCAGCCGTCACCACCGAAGATCCAGATGGATTTCTTGGAGAGGTAATCCTTCTTTGCAAGGATTTCCTTAGCTGCTTCGGAGCCGTTTGCTTCAAGTGCTGCAATAAGTGCATCGGTAGGAGCAACGTTCTCGTTGGTGGAATCCTTGGTTGCAAGATATGCATCGATTGCAGGAGCAAGGGAAGCATCAGATTTAAGTTCTTCCAGTTTAGCGATTAACTGGTCACGAATTACTTTCTGTCCGAGATACATACCGAAACCGTGCTCAGCGTTATCCTCGAATAAGGAGTTGGACCAAGCGGGTCCCTTTAAGGAATCCTTGTTAACGGTGTAAGGTGATGTAGCAGCAGGACCGCCCCAGATAGAAGAGCATCCGGTTGCATTGGAGATGAACATATGCTCACCGAAGAGCTGGGTAATCAGTCTTGCATAAGAGGTCTCGGCACATCCTGCACAGGATCCGGAGAACTCAAGCAGCGGCTGATTGTACTGGGAGTTAATCGGGGTAATTCCGTTAGCAAGTGCAGGTTTCAGTTCCTTCTTGCCAACGTTTGCTACTAAGTAGTCAAATACAGGCTGCTCAGCTGCCTGAGATTCCTGAGGAACCATCTTGAGTGCTTCGTTAGCCTTAGGACAAACGGTTACGCACTCGCCGCATCCCATACAGTCAAGAGGAGATACGGTCATGGTGTACTTCATGGAAGCATCAGCTGCGTGTTTGGAATCAGCAAGCTTGATGTTGGAAGGAGCAGCAGCAACTTCATCTGCATTTAAGATGAAAGGACGAATGGTAGCATGGGAGCATACAAATGCACAGCTGTTACACTGTAAGCATGCTTCAGCGTTCCACTCGGGAACCATAACTGCGGTACCGCGCTTCTCGTATGCGGAAGCACCGGTTTCGAACTGTCCGTCAGCGTTGTCCTTGAATGCGGAAACGGGAAGGCTGTAACCATCCATTAAGCCAATCGGATCAAGGAGTTCGTTAACCATCTTAACGGTTGCGGGACGACCTGCACGATTGATTTCCTTCTTCTCGTCAACTGCATCAGCCCAGTCAGCGGGAACTTCTACTTTGTGGATTGCGTCAACGCCGGCGTCAATTGCTTTGTAGTTCATTTCGACAACCGCATCACCCTTCTTGGAGTAGGACTTCTTAGCAGCAGCCTTCATGAATTCGATAGCCTGATCGATCGGCATAACGTTTGCAAGTTTAAAGAATGCGGACTGCAGAATCGTATTGGTTCTCTTGCCCATTCCGATTTCAATAGCCTTGTCAATAGCGTTGATGGTATAAAGCTGAATGTTATTCTTTGCAATATATCTCTTTGCTTCTGCAGGCATGTGATTATTTAATTCTTCATCGGACCACTGGCAGTTGATCATAAAGATTCCGCCCGGCTTAACGTCCTGAACCATCTTGTATCCCTTTACTACGTAAGAAGGATTGTGGCATGCAACGAAGTCGGCCTGGTTGATGTAGTACGGGCTTCTGATCGGCTTGTCACCGAAACGTAAGTGGGAGATGGTGATACCACCGGTCTTCTTGGAGTCATACTGGAAGTATGCCTGGATGTATTTATCGGTATGGTCACCGATAATCTTGGTGGAGTTCTTGTTAGCACCTACGGTACCGTCACCGCCGAGACCCCAGAACTTGCATTCTACGGTTCCTTCTGCGGAAGTGATGGGAGCGGGTTTTACTTCAGGTAAGGAAAGATTGGTAACGTCATCCACGATACCGATGGTGAAACGGCTCTTCGGAGCGTCCTTCTCAAGTTCGGTATAAATAGCGAAAATGGAAGAAGGAGCGGTATCCTTGGAACCTAAACCGTAACGGCCTGCGGTAAGGATGATGTCGTTAAGTCCTGCCTCGCGAAGTGTGGTGGCAACATCAAGGTAAAGAGGCTCACCGAGGGAACCGGGCTCTTTGGTTCTGTCAAGAACAGCAACCTTTTTAGCGGTCTTCGGAAGCACTTTAAGGAGTGCGGAAGAAACCCAGGGTCTGTAAAGACGAACCTTGATTAAGCCGACTTTCTCACCCTTAGCGGTTAAGTAATCGATTACTTCCTCTGCAACATCACATACGGAACCCATAGCGATGATGACACGGTCAGCATCCTCTGCACCGTAGTAGTTGAATAAGTCGTAATTGGTTCCGAGCTTCTCGTTTACTTTCTTCATGTATTTTTCAACAACAGCGGGAAGTGCATCATAAACAGAGTTGCATGCTTCACGATGCTGGAAGAATACGTCGTCGTTTTCGTGAGAACCTCTCATGGTCGGATGCTCGGGATTCAGTGCATGAGCACGGAAAGCAGCAACAGCGTCCATGTTTGTCATTTCTTTTAAGTCTTCATAATCCCAGACTTCGATTTTCTGAATTTCGTGGGAGGTACGGAAACCGTCGAAGAAGTTTAAGAAAGGAACCTTGCCGTCGATTGCGGAAAGATGAGCAACCGGGCTTAAGTCCATAACTTCCTGGGGATTGGATTCAGCCATCATGGCGAAACCGGTCTGACGGCATGCGTAAACGTCACTGTGGTCACCGAAGATGTTCAGGGACTGGGTAGCAACGCAACGTGCGGAAACGTCGAATACGCAGGGAAGCTGCTCTGCAGCAATCTTGTACATATTCGGGATCATCAGAAGAAGACCCTGGGAAGCGGTAAAAGTAGTTGTGATAGCACCTGCTGCCAGAGAACCGTGCACGGTTCCTGCTGCACCTGCTTCAGACTGCATCTCGGTAACTTTTACGGTGTTGCCGAAGATGTTCTTTCTTCCCTCAGCAGACCACTGATCAACGTAGTCAGCCATAGGAGAAGAAGGGGTGATGGGATAAATACCGGCTACTTCAGTAAACGCATAAGCTACATGAGCCGCAGCGGTATTACCATCCATTGACTGTTTTTGTCTAGACATAGTCAAAAGTCCTCCTTAATATATATTTAGTTAATACGAAACGTCTTAACATTCCCATTATATAGGAAATTATTTTTTTTGTAAATGCGAACGGAATTGAAAAAATGTTGATTTTACGGGATTTTTTGACTGTTCATAAAAAATTCATTTTGTAAATTTGTTACATTTTATGAAAACGCTTACATTTTGCACTCTTTTGATAAAACGGCAAACGGAACAGGAACGGTCCGTAAAAAATGTGATAAAATATAAAAGGATGCCGCAGTATCGGGAGTTCATTACGGAAACGGCAAAACACGAACGGAACGGGATTTTGAAACGATATGAAAATCAGAGAATTACAACCGGATGAATATGAAGTGCTGGAAGATTTTTTATACGAGGCGATTTTTGTTCCGGAAGGAGTTACGCCTCCGTCCAGAGAGATTCTTGAAAAACCGGAACTGAGGCTTTATATCGACTGCTTCGGTTTCCTGGAAGGGGATAACTGTCTGGTTGCGGAAGAAGACGGAAAAATCGTCGGCGCCTGCTGGACACGGATTATGGAAGATTACGGTCACGTTGACAATTACACACCTTCTTTTGCAATTTCGCTTTATCCGGAATACCGCGGCAGGGGAATCGGTACGAAACTGATGACGGAAATGCTGAAAATTTTAAAAAAACAGGGATACGAGAAGGCATCCCTTGCCGTTCAGAAATCAAATTATGCGGTAAAAATGTACAGAAAAACCGGTTTTGAAATTGTGGATGAAAACGAAGAAGAATATATTATGGTTTGCAGACTTCAGGGGACAACGACATGAATATAGCCGATATAAACAAGCTTGCCGGGGCACAGGGTGTTCGCGTTTCGGGAAAAGCGGAAAGGGTAGTTTATACGTTTGAATATACGTTTCCTTACAGACAAACCCATACGCATTTGTCCGGAATTACCCTGATTTATCCGAAGAAATCCTCTTCCAAAGAGCAGCTGCAGTCCTGCCTTGTGAGACTGAAGTATGCTGCTTCATACGAACGTCGGGACAAATATGACCGGTGGGCTTCATTTTATATGGATTCCGTTCCTGAAGCATTCGGACTGATTTATGTGTTTTTAATGTATCCGGACAGAATCCGTTATGAACTGGTAAAAGGAAAAGAAAAGAGAAATCTTACGGAAAAGGAATTTGCGTCACTCGGAAAACAAAGAGATTTTTTAAATCAGATTCCGGTTACGGGGCGGGTGAGAGCGGCAAGGACTGCCTGTACGGAGTTTTCTTCCGCAAGAATCGTATTTACCGGTTCGTTGATTAAGTCAATCTGATGGGCATCGGAATCGGTAATGACATTGCATTTTTTTAATATGGGATTGGCATTCACAATTTCGTGAAGCCTTCCCATATTTTTTAATTCAAAGCATTTGAATTTGGAATCGGGCGGTACGAAACCGAGGTTGGCAATCAGGGAAAACGTGCTTTTTTCGATATGTGCGGGAATCATGACACCGTGAAACCGCTCAAGAAGGTCGTAAACGGCATCAAAAGAAATATCCGTTGCGGAAATAAGCAGAGTATCGAAAGTTCCGCAGGGCTCATCGTTTTCATCAATGATAATCTGGTTGCCCCATTTGTCGGGCTTGTTCGGAATGGGTAAAATGCGTGGCTCCACGTAGGCATCAAAAGCAAGTGCATCTTCAAGCGTCGGAAAAAGGCATACCACATGAACTTCCTCGGCGGTGGTAAGTTCCATGCCGGGAATCGCGGTGATGCCGAAGTCTTTTGCAATTTTTAAAAATGCGGGGCAGTTTTTGCAGGTATTGTGATCGGTCAGTGCAATTACCTGAAGCCCTTTTACAACTGCCATTCCGACAATGTTTCCGGGCGTTGATTCATCATCGCCGCAGGGAGAGAGACAGGAGTGCAGATGTAAATCATAGTAGAGTTGCTGCATAGTTTTCCTCTGGAATATTATTGTTTAAAGGCAAGAAGCGCTGCGTCAAATTCGGACAGTTCCGTTTTGAAAAGAGGAATTTCCTCCTCCTTTGCTTTGTCAATCAGTGCCTGGTCCACGGCGCTGCCTTCCGCAAAAATAATGCAGGCAACATCGGTTAAGGTCGCGACGGCAAGCGTGTTGTTGTTTACGGTAACGGTAACCCAGCAGGAACCTGCCGGAGCTTTTCCCATTGCGATGCTTAAAAGATCGCAACAGAACGGCTTTGTGATTTCAGCCGATAAATCAAGACCTTCCGTCAAAAGTGTCAGGGAAGTGTTTTTTGCCAATTCTTCAACTGTCATGTCAGATTACCTCATTTCGGTTTTTTATGTTAAACTCCGCTGATTTTATCAATATTTTCGGACAATTTATGCAGATAATCCTTCAGGATGTAGATGCAGTCCGTTTCTTTTGCAATTCCTTTTACGATGTCCTCCGCAAGGCATCGGCAGGTAGGTGCGCCGCAGCAGCCGCAGTCGAGACCGGGGAATTTCTTGCAGAGTTCCTGAATCTGATTGAGCTTTTCCATGCTTTCTTTTAAATTGTCCGCAAGTTCGAAAACGGGAAGGTATTCCACTTCCTTATCCCATTTTGCGTCGTAAGGATAGGTTTTTGCGGCATGAACCGCGGAAACGGGAAGATATTTACGGAGTTTTTGCAGTTTGGCTTTTGCGGCAAAAGGATTTTCCACCTGCATGACACCGCCGACACATCCGCCGTTGCAGGCATTCAGTTCGATGAATTCAAGATCCGAAGAAAACTTCTCGTCCTCCAGATCTTCCAGAACGTGAATAACGTTTTCGATTCCGTCCGCAGCAACATAGGAGTCGGAGAGGAGTCCGCCGGCTTCCCCTCCGGTGATTCCCCAGCTGATTCCGATTTTACCGGAAATGGCAAGTTCCTCCGGGTTTCCGGCTACAATTTTCATCGAATCCACAAGCGCCGGATAGATATCTTTTATGGCAAGGACGCAGTCTATTTCGCTCTTTTCGTGACCAATCGGAGAATTTGCCGCAGTCACTTTCGAAGGGCAGGGCGATAAGAAGAAAATTCCGATCTGGTCGGCCGGAAATCCGGTGCGTTCCATTGCCCGTGCTCTGGCCTGGCGCGCAGCGAGTTCTGCGGGAGTGATGAGCGGAAGGAGATTATCCACAAGATTCGGGAAACGCATCTGAATCAGTCTTACGATGGTCGGGCAGGCAGTGGAAATCAAAGGCCACTTTTCCTTATGTTCCGCCACATATTTACGGGACTCCTCGGAGATGATTTCCGCTGCAGCGGAAACTTCATATACGTCATCAAAGCCCATATCCTTCAGTGCGGTTAACAGGATGTTGACGTCATCGAGATGGTTTACCTGTGCATACAAAGAGGGCGCGGGCAGAGCCACGGAATACTGGTAATTATTGATGGCATCGATAAAACCGCGCTTTGCTTTTTTTGCGTGATGCGGGCAGATGCGGATGCATTCGCCGCAGTCAATGCACTGGTCGGTTGTAATAACCGCTTTTCCGCTGCGGACGCGGATTGCCTGGGTAGGGCAGTGCTTGATGCAGTTCGTGCAGCCCTTGCACTGATTTTCCAATAAATATACGGATTTGCCGTAGTTTTCCATGTAAAATCCTTTCCGGGACTGAATCAGAGGTTACAGATTAATCACCATAGTTACTTTGGTACCGACTCCGATTTTCGTTTCGATATCGATACTGTCTGTATTTTTCTTCATATTGGGAAGTCCCATTCCGGCACCGAAACCGAGGTTTCTTACATTGTCCGGGGCAGTGGAATAGCCTGCCGTCATGGCCTTCTCGATATCGGGAATTCCGGGGCCTTTATCATCCAGAATCATGGTAATGGATTCTTCGGAAATCAGGATGGTGATAGTTCCGCCGTTTGCATGAATGACCATATTGATTTCCCCTTCATACAAAGCGATGGAAACACGTCTTATGACATCCGGAGATACCCCGAGTTTTTTCAGTTTTTTCTTAACATCGGAAGAAGCCTCACCGGCACGGGTAAAATCCTCATCCGACACTTCATAGGTGAATGTCAAAACATCAGCCATGTTCCGTACCTCCTCTTAAGCCCTGCTCGTAGAGAATTCCGCATGCGGAAAACATTCTGTGAGGGGTCGCAAGAAGAGGAATTTCCATTTCTTCGGACAATTCCATCATGGCTTCGTCGGGTTTTTTGCCGCGTACAAAAATGATGCATACGATGTCCATCATTTCGGCTGTACGGACTACCTGGGGATTGCAAAGGCCGGTCAGCAGAACGCATTTGGTTTTTGCAAAAGCGAGAACGTCGCTCATCATGTCGGAACCGCAGGCACTTAATACCTCGGTATCAAGCTTGTCCGTGCAGGTTAAAGCAGTGGCATCAAGAAGTTTGATTACGTCATTTACTGTCATTTGAAAACCTCCGTAATGTGTTACAGCAATTCAACTGTTCCATATAAAAGATAAATAAAAGATAAAGGGGAAAATACCAAAAAAGAAACGAAAGTTTCTTTTCGTTTTGGAATACATTTAAGAATAACTGATGATATAACCCCCAAAAAGTATTATAACAAGCAAAGGACTGAAATTCAATGGATAAAGAAACGCGGAGTGTGATATAATATTCCGGATGTTTTATGATTTTATAATTAAGAGGTTTGGAAATGTTTTCGAAATTGTTAAAGGAAAAGCCGGAAGAAGTATTAAAATCACTTGCGGACAAATTGCTCGGAGAAGATAAGGGACTGTTTAAAACCGTGATGTTTTCCACGGCGGTTTTTTCCTTCTTCTGTTATTTTTACGAAATGATTTACGGACTCGGATGCCCGGACACGTTAAGCGAAGGAGTGCGGTTTTACCGGAATTCCGATTATTCGACTTCGCAGGCCAGATGGATGCTCCGCTTTATTAACGAAATCGGCGGGAAGAATGTCATCATTCCGATTGTGACGGTTTTGGGATACTGTTTTATGATCGGAATCTCGACTTTTATCATCTGTCGGATGATTCATCTGGAAAAGAAAATCGCTGCCTTTTTCTTAACGGCGTTAATGGTAAGTTTTCCGATTATCCTTCACCATTTTGCATTTCTTTACATGGCGATGGCATATTCGTTTTCTTTTCTTACGGTCGTACTCGGAGTCTTTTTTATAAGAAAAAGAAAGATTTACGGGTACATTTTGGGAACATTCTGTTTCCTTCTGATGCTCGGGTCGTACCAGTCCTATATCGGAGCGGTATCTGCACTGGCACTTGTGATGCTGATTTATGATTCGCTTCACGAAAAGAAAATCGGGAAATGTTTATCCGACTTTGGTCTGACGGCGGCATGCGGACTTGCGGCATGTCTGATCAACCAGCCTTTTTCAAAACTGATGATGCTTGTTTTCCATACGGGACAGGACGGAAGAGTCAGTGATTTTTCCGTTCGCAGCATTTTTGAAAACATCGGTTTTTCCTTAACCTATTCCTATAAATGGTTCTTTTCCTATTTCAATTCGGACATTCTTGCAAGGAAATATCTGTATCTCGGACTGGGGATTCTTCTGGCGGTTCTTTGCATCACGGCTTTCGTTTTGAAAATAAAGGAAAAATCCGTGGCGGGAGCGGTAACGTTTTTAATTTCGGTCCTTCTTATGCCGCTTGCGATGAATTTCCTTCTTGTTATCATGCCGACCAACGGGATGAGGGATATTTTAAGATATCAGTATGCGCTTGTTTTTGTCGTAATCTTTATTCTTCTTTATTATCTTGAGGGGAAGATTCTGACAAACATCTGTTATTACGCATCCCTGCTTATTTTCTGTGTGCTTTTATGGGGTTATGTCATTTCCGCAAACTGTACGGCGATGATGTATAAAATTTCCTATGACCATGCAATTCAGCAGGCAATGCTGATGATGGAAGAGATTCATGAAATGGATGAATACGTGCCGAATGAAACCCATATCGTGATGGGCGGCTCGTTCCCGTATGATACGCTGCAGCAGCAGTATCCGAAGATTTTCCGCTTTGCCGAGCAGGAGGGCGGTCCGGTGTTCTGGCCGAATCTCTACGGAATGACGAACTGCAGATATTATTTCTTCTGGGATTTCTTAGGCGTAAACGCCGGCTATATTTCCGATGACGAATATCTTTCGGCAATCCGGAGCGATACTTATAAGAATATGCCGTGCTGGCCGGCGGAAGGCTCCGTGCGGATGATTAACGGGGACGTGGTAATAAAGCTGTGGGAAGGAGCACCG
>Ga0247608_10008798_pt1 | contig 10128 bp, 6 predicted proteins | sample 176DNAGHGlowgp2_FD_193490 | JGI IMG/M metagenome (GOLD analysis project Ga0247608, IMG submission 193490) | Sheep rumen microbial communities from Palmerston North, Manawatu-Wanganui, New Zealand - 1766 DNA GHGlow gp2 | ecosystem: Host-associated > Mammals > Digestive system > Stomach > Rumen ... | reverse complement strand
CTAAAATTTTTTCTTCGGATTGTTGAATTATTGTGTATAGAATTCAAACAGCTAAGAATCACCATCATCACGAAAATATAAGTGCAGAAACAGCAGCAGGTAATCATCATAAGAATGGTCAGATATATGGAACAATTTCAAACAATCAAGCTAGTATAGCAAGAGTTCATTTTTGAGGAATACTAATACCAAATATCTCTAATATTCGTAGTCAAAGATATGACATTATTCATATAAAAACACAAAGGAAAAGCTGACTTTTTAACCAAGTTGTGATTCCAGAATATGCAGCATCAATCCTAGGTAAAACGTTAGTATAATGGCGAAATATATATTTTAATCCATATTTAATATCATAGTGAGCTATAGAAAAGAATATACATAAAGTAAGGACTATGGCAAAATCTACGATTATGGAGAATATATTTCCAAAGAAAACTAGAGCTTGTCATGCGATTCATTTTACATATCCACTAGAAGTAGACATTATACTTCATATATTTTCAGTAATTACCGTTAAAATACTATCTGAATCAGAATTTTGCATTCGTTGAATTAATTCATCCTTTAAGAAAGCAGGAATCCAATTAGCTCACTGGATATATCATGGAACTCATAGCTGTGCCAGTGAATTCTGAAGCTTTAACAATCAGGCCATTAATGATTGTAATAACTCGGTTCATCGGTTAAAAAAGAAAGGGATTAATATAATAAATCCAGATAATATGAAAAAAGTAGCAAATAAATATGTGATTAAAATTCAGACTCATCTACTTTTTGTAAGTCTTTGTCGAAAAATTATACATCATTCTAATGCTAGTGAGATGATGAAAGCGGATATTACCATATAGATATATGAAAGGGATATGTACATCATATATCCAAGTATAACAGTGGCTAATCATATCAACCAAAATTTGAGTATTAATCTTGTTGTTTTTGTAGATTGGGCATTAACATCTTCAGAATTTTTTTCCAAAAGATGATCAGTAGGCTTTTCTAGTTTTGGTTTGGGAAAGCGTTTTCAATATTTTTCTTCCAAGTCTTCTTTTCGTACATGAAATTTTTCTTGCATGATTTGTCTTTTGTCTTCTCGTTTTTGTTTTAATTCTTGCCACATATATATGATTGAAATGATATAAAAGCGGATTCAAATTCTTTCTTGAAATAATTATCCCATTCAAATTTATTATGTTCTTGGATAAATTTCGTTAATTCAGGTAATTTATTCTTATCTAAGTTTATAAATATTTTATAAAATGTTCAATTTATAGGATTCGTTTCAATATGATTATCTCTTATATAGTTCATTAAAACTCTTCTGAGGTGATTTCTTGTAGTTGCATTTTTGCTTAATTTTACACCGATATGACAAGAAATCTGATTAAATTGTCTATTTGGATATTGTTTTATCCATCGAAATCCAAAAATTCATTTCACACAGTATTGTCTTTTCTTAGTTAAATAACGTACATCTTTAGTTCTTAGACGAAATTTATGCTTAATCAAAACACACAAAAAACATATAAATCAAATTTACAACTCTTAAAGATTATAAAAATTTGGTTTCTTTGCAAGATTTTTTGATTAAAAAAAGACCTATTCTTAAGTGAATAGATCTCTTTTTTTTATGTGTTATAAGAATTATTGATTTTCAGCAACTTGTGTTACAGACTCCAAAGCTGGGATTTCAGTAGCAGCCTCAGTATTATTTTCAACTTCTCCAGAATCCCCAGAAATTTCTGTATCATCTAACATTAAGCTATCTTCATCACTTCATCATGAAATTCCTCCTAAATATGCTCATAGTAATTCGCTTAAATCTTGAGCATTTTCTGGAGCGGCAACAGTGAAATCAGAGATTGCATTATAATTCCAAGAACCTTTAAAAGGAATAACAGTATCAGAGCTTCATTCATCCTGTGCTTTAACAGTTAATTTTCCATCGAAATTTAGATTGATTTCTGATTTAGATAACTTTGGAGAAAGTGTTCAATTTAATAATATAGCATCAGAAATTGTAATAGATACATCGTATTTTGAAGATTTTTTGTTTGCTACAATCTTAACCAATTCTTCTTCTCATTCAGTTATGTTAATTTCATAATCTTTTCCAGCAAATCAATCCACATTCATCACTATATCACTATCCATTATATCCATAGATTCAATAACTGTTGTTACTTTATCTTTTCAAGTGATAACAAGATATCATTCAAAATTCTGAATATTTATTTCAGGGAAATCAACATTCTCACCACTTCCTAAATCTAATCCACTACTCATTGAGTCATAATATTCCTTTATCAAAGCATTCAATTTCTCATTATCTATAGAGATTTTCCATGCATTATATCCATTGAATTGTTTAAATTTTCAGTTGTAAACAGTAGATCATTCATTATTTATTATCTCTTTCGTTTTAGAATTTAAGATTTCGCTATCTTTAAAATAAGATAAAGTACTTGGCATTTCACTTAATCCAGTCATAGGAATAGACAACCACTGACCTTTAAATCATTCAACCATCATTCCAATCATTGCTAAACTATCACTTCAAGTCAAGTCTAAAGTTCAAAGATTTAGGTAAACCGTATCATCAACCAATTTCATGTCTAATACTCAATCAACTTTCATAGTTTCTCACTGAGACTTGATGTTTGCATTAAACTTTATTGAAGATTCAGATTTGTTGTTTTTTATATTCTGTTTGCTAGTCGTAAGTATATTAGCATCTATTTTATTTCACTCTGAATCGTAATTACCAGAAATATCAAAAGATTGTTCAAAATTTTCATTTTCAGTTAAAATTGCCTGTAGCTCAGAATGATTAGCAATCTCTAAAGCTTCATCAAATGACATATTAAAATTTTTGGATCCACAAGCAGCCAAAGAAACACTGGTTATAAGTAGTCCAAATAAGAAAACAGATTTTTTCATTTGTTTATAAAAAATAAAAATAAAAAACTCTCACCAAAAAAACAGTGTATGAGAAAATATTTCAAAATCAAGGAAAACTAAAAAAGAATGTGAATATTTCAAATGATAGGTTATAAACTAGAATTTTATCAATCTAAATTCTTATCATCATAAAATTCTTCAAAATTAGATCACTTATCGAGAAGGTCGTGAACTTTTTGCAAGTATTTATCATTTACATGCGTATAAATTTGTGTAGTTTGTATTGAAGAGTGTCCAAGTAATGCTTGAACTGAGCGAATATCTGCTCACTTGCGTAGTAACGATGTGGCAAAAGAATGACGCAGTGTGTGCGGAGTAATTTTTTCTTTAAAACCAACTAATTTTCAATACTTTTTTACTAGTCACTCTACACTGTTCCTTGATAAGGGATTTCAATAGCTATTTGGGGAAAGAGAAATAAATAAGAATTCAGAATCATCGCTACGAGATGCTATATATTTTTTAATTTTCTCCTTGGCATCTTGAGTTAAGAAGACAGAACGCATTTTAGCTCCTTTTCATATAACAGAAAATTGGGATTCATTTATTTTTATGTCAGACAATTTTAATGTTATCAATTCTGTAACACGGAGTCATGTTCCATATAAAGTAGACAAAATTGCATTATCGCGTAGAATTTTAAGAGGATTCTTCTCAAAAAACATAGGGGCATCTAATATCGTTTTTATCTGATCTTCTGTTAAATAAGAAACTCTTCTGGGAGGAATTTTTGCTAAATCAATTTTATCTGGAGAAAGAGTTTCTATATCATTGCGTAGCATAAATTTAAAAAAAGATCTTAGTCATACAGCATGATAATTTACGGTTCTGGGGCTTAATCACAAACGAATTAAGTATGTCCTAAAATCTTGTATGTGAATCATTTTTACAAGATTTGCATCAACATCTCATATATAATCAATAAAACGATTAATTCGAAGAGTATAATTTTCGATTGTTTTTGGGGAAGAATTTTTGGTATATTGAAGGTAGTTTACAAATCTTTCTAGGTTAGAACTTAGAGAGTTTGAAAAATTATATAAATCAGACTTTCAAGTATTAGCAGTATTCATATTTGATTTCATCTCTATAATAACGTAGAAATTTTAAAATTTCACAACATAAAATTAATAAATTTATAATAATATTGTTATCTATGTCCACGAAATCTTCAATCTATTTTAACATAATAAGTTAAACTTAAATAAGTCAATTCGCTTTTTTATTTATAAAATCTCTTACTTCATCTTTATCTTCAAAGTCATATTCTTCATCAAAATTTCCCTGAACATAAGTCTCAACTTCATTTCCAGATCAAATATAAGAATCCATTTTGTGATGTATTGAATTAAATTCAGCCTTAAATAAATCAAAGCTTTCCTCATCAACCATTTCTTCTTTATCTATTTGTTGTTTGTATTTGTCACACAAATTTATTGCTTGAGATGCATATTTTATAAGTATTTTATCTCTATTCGTATATCAAAGACTATGATAATTCTCAGCTATAGCCTTTAGTCTCTCTATTTCAGGAGTAATTTCTTCTATACTAAGAGTATTAGATACTTCTTCATCTTCATTGAAATCTGCATCACAGTCTAAATCTCCATTTTCACATCATACATACGGCTCTACGATAGTTTGAGAAGAAGTTTCTTGAGTAATATCTTCTGTATCTCCGGAATCAGTTCAAAAATCTTGTGGAATATCTATAACAATTCATCAAGCAGATGGTTTATTGTTTACATAATCGCTATCACCACCTTCACTTTCATCACTACTTTCTTGATCACTTATATACTGATCATCGGCTGCGACTTGATGATCATAATCATCTACTTGGTCATCACTAATTCCCTGATATTCTTTAATTTCAGTATCTTGTATTGTATCTGAAGTCCCAGTATTTTTAGAAGGAAATGCTAGGACTACAACAAATCAAGCCAGTAAAATTCAAATTCAGGCACTAAGTATTACTACTTTTTTATTTTTCAAAAGTCATGAATCTGTGTTAACATTATTTGGGCTGGCCTTTGAATTATCGGAAAGTTGAGGATTGTTATTTAATTCAGAATCAAGAATTTGATCAAGAGATAGAGTGGAACTTATTTCTTGTGCATTATTAGTTAAAGAATTTTCATCGGGAGAAGAATCTAAAACTTTTGAGGTATTGGAATTTATGCTAGAATCATTAGCTTGACTTTCGGTATCCGGTGCAGCCTCATCAACAAAAGCAGATTCTGATGGCTTAACTAAATTTTCATTATCTCAATTATTTAACGAATCTGAATTATAATTATAAGAGTCAGTATTTATTACATCAGAATCGTAACTATTTGAATTTTGTTCAATTTTTTTATCTCATAGAGATTCACTATTAACATCAGTTAATTCTGTCTGAACATCGTTTTCTGGATAATCAAAAGTAAAATTTGCATCCTGACTATTCTCATCGTTTGCATTATCCTCAAATTTTACGTCATCCTCAATATTTGCATTAACTTCTGTATTTTCACTTGCAGTCTGGTCATTTATATCTAATTCATTTGAAGTTTCTTTTTCCGATATGGAATCTGAATTATCAACATCATTAATTTCTTCTTGAGCTGAATCATCTAGAGATTCTCAAGAAAAATCTATACTAGAATCATTTCATAACAAATCAGATAGTTCAGGTTGCTTAATTTGATCATTTATATCATTACTATCATTATCATTATAATCAGATGTGGTATCAGAGCTATTATTTTCATCATTTAGGACATTTCACTCGAAATCATCTTCCTGAGAATCAGGATTTTCTGCAGTGATGTCAGAGAGTTTGTTATCATTATTTTCATTCAAAGAATTATTATCATTAATCTCCATACTTTCTATAGATGAGCTAGATGAATCAGAGTCTAAATCCTCTCAAGAAAGATTGTTATCACTAAATTTTTTTTCATCGTTGAAGGAATCTTGAGTCAATTCAATAGGTCAGCTTTTTTCATGTTGATTTTTTTCATCATTAGTATCTTCATTGTCAACTAAAAATCCAGATTCTTGTATGGATTCCTCAGTATCACTTTGATTCTGAGCATCAAAGCTATCATCTCTTCATGTATTAGAACTCTCGTTTAGCGCTGTTGCATTATTAAAATCTCATTCTTTATCGAGAGAAATAGAAAAGTCTTCTGAAGTATCGCCTAAATCATCATTGGATGCATTAATGTTATCTACAGCATCATCCTCATTTGCTGGCTCATCTTCCATAAAATTTTTACCATCAATTGATGCCTCTTCCATAGTTTCATCCAGATTTGTCTGCGATTTTATATCATCGGACACATCACTTTCATTATCATTAACTATTTTATTGTCAGTATCTATAGAGATGCCATTTTCTGTATTTTTTTCGATTGCATTTTCAGTTTCTTCCGAAATTTTATTATCGTTTTCTGTAAGAGAAAAATCAGTATCATTATTTTCATTCTTAGTCTCTTGTGATTTATTATTGTCATCATCCAAAGAGATATCGAAATCATCATTTTGAGTATCACTGATGATAGTATCTAAATCTGCAATGTTTATATTATTTCATTGGGCATCCAATTTTTTATTTTCATCTAAAAAATCCTTTTTATTTAAATCTAAGTCCAGTTCATTTTTTGTATCTGAACTTGTTATAGAATCACTTATTCATTCTGTATCTATCTCAGAATTAGATGAAGATTCAGATGTAAGAGCCGATGAATCTCACATATCTCCAAAATCTAGCACAAAATCGCTTCAAGATTGACTTGTTGAAGCTTGAGTTGCTCAAACTGGATTTGCATTTTCATTAGGCATTCTATCTACATTAATTTATAAATCACTCACAATTATATTCAAAAATTCCAAAAAAAGCAAAAAATCAGGGACTTTTTTTAGTAAAAATTTATTTTCCTAGATCTTATTGACTTTTATTGTCTTTTATTGTCTCTCAACAGTCATCCTGAGATGATAATCAAAAAATTTTGCATATTTTATACTTATAGACTAAGATTCTTTTCGTATGATTAAGTAGTGCTGAGTAAACTCTGTTTAGGAAGACAATACCTTGATATTCACATAAATTTGTCTATCATAAAAATGTATAACAAAAAACACAAATTCTATGATTACAACAATTTTCACATTAATGGCTAGCATTGGGTTAGCCATATTTATCACTAGTTGCATATTTATCCTTAATGGAAAAACAACAAAAAAGATTTGGTCAATATGGACTGCAAGCCAAGTTTTTGTGCTACCACTAGCTACATACAATGTCATTGAGGAAAAAAGTGCAGTTTTCAAAATTGTTTTCGTTGTTATTTTAACAGCGGTAATTATTGGTATATATTACCTTAGTAAAGATGAAAAGAAAAAATAGCACGGAATTCCCGTGCTATTTAAAAAAATAAAAAAATCAGACTTTTCCGTCCGAATTTACAAATCCAAGAAGGGAGGGAATTGAACCCTCGTTTTCGGCTTCGGAGACCAACGTGCTACCATTGCACCACCTTCTTATTTTTACTTTTGAGAACTATCACATATTTCTTGCTATTACTACTCATCGGAATTCTAAATCTTCTCTATCCTGATGAACTGTTTTTGCTAATTCTGATAGAGTTGAACCTGTGGTTGTAACATCATCAACTAGCAAAAATGTGGATCAATTTGGTACCTGAGATAAATCTTCAACATGAAATACTCCTTTCAGATTTTTCTTTCTCTCTTCACGATTAAGATGTAATTGAGAAACTGTATAACTCCTTTTTGAAGCCAATTTTAACATAGGAATTCAAAGCTCATTTGCAAGCGATTTTGCTAGAAGCTCTGACTGATTATATCATTTTTCATAATATTTTCTTCTCCAATGAGATGGAACATAACTTATAAAAAGCTGAAAATTTTCAAGTTTTGATTTTAATTGTTGATTAGATTGCACCAAAAGGGCCAACCTCTGAGCCAAAAATCCAATCACATCTTTCTTATGGGCAAATTTTGCCTTAAGAATCAGCTTCTTAGCTACTCATTTATAGGCAAATCATATTATGATTCATTTTAAAATCTGACCTTCTGCGCAGGATTTACATGTTTGAAAACCTGAGGACTTTTGATGACAGAATGGACATATTTCAGGATGAGAATAAAGCTCTTTTTTACATTCTGAACATAAATATTCTCATTTTTTTCAGCATCATACACATGTACGAGGGAATAGAAAATCTAATAACATATTAGTGAATCAGATTTAAAGTTTTAATTGAAAAAACGAATCTATAACCGAGATTCGTTCTTCCTAAGATTTATTTAACTGAAATGACCTTTACATCTTTTCTTTCGTTATTTAACCTCATTTTTGCTACATCTCACGCTTTTTTACCTCTAATTGCTTGTCCAAGTGGTGAATCAAATGAAATCAGAGTTTCTCAATGTTGATATTTTACCTCTCATGTTCAAACGATTGTTACTTCATGCGGATCATCATCTTCAATCTGAACGATAACTTTAGATCAGAATCAAACCGTTTTCACTCCAGATTTTTTATCAGAATCTATAATTTCAACTCCATCAATCAAATCTTCAATCTGCTTAATCCTAGAATTAATCAAGTCTTTTTCTTCAAGGGCATTCTTATAATCAAAGTTTTCAGAAAGATCTCCAAGTTCTTTTGCATCAGCAATCTGTTCCAACACTGCAGGAAGTTTGTCTTGTTTGAGCTCCTGAAGTTCTGCAATCAGTTTTTCATATCATTCTCTACTAATAGTTTTATTTGTTTCTGCCATATTAATGTAAACGAAAAATAAAATATTATTATACTAAGAATTATTTATTAAATAATTTTCCCCAGAATCCAAGAATATGTCTCTTCCATTTATCAAATGCGTGAGAAATCAAATCTGTAGCAACTTTGAATCATTGGTGAGAACTTACCACGAATTTATCTCCATCTGAAACAAATACGAAATCTGATTCATATTTTCATTGTTTGTTTTTTATAATAGTGTATTCTATTGCTACTTTAGCATCTGGATTCTTTGCGTAAATCTTTTTCAAAACAGCTTGAGATTTATTTGTAATTTGAAATTGTACTAATTTTTTAATATCTGCCTGCATAACTTCTGATACATCCACAAATCTTTCTTTTAGTTCTGTCACATTTAGAGCGTTTTCTACCATTTTTATTTATAATAAATAAGTAAAAATATTAACTACAACCAGTAATAGATAAAAGCACTCAAAATGCAATGGGAAATTTACTTCAAAAAAATCTCTTGAATTTATAAATTATTTTACTACTAATTAGCTACACCTTTTTTCACAAAAGGCTAAACAGGGAAAAATATCTCGTCTCCTTGGAGGTGAGATATTTTTTAAAATTCTATTTAGTCTGATATAAAATAATTTAACTGATCATTCCATTTCCAAGACACTCATCTCAATCATAAGCTACAAAGACTTGACCAGGAGCAACAGCCCGTTGCTCTTTTTCAAATATCACTTTCATATCTCAATTTTCCATTTTTTCCAAATCACACTCAACAGCAGGAATTTGCCTATATCTAATCTTTCCACTCAAATTTTTCTTTCAATTTAATATCTTACTTTCCATATCAGGACAAATCCAATGCCAATTCTTCGCTATCAAAGTCTTAGTCTTCAATTCCTCAGCATCTTTATCAGTCACATAAAGAATATTATTCTCAATATCAATACGATATACATAAGCCTTAAAATTTAATCATAATCACTGTTTCTGTCCGATTGTGTAAAAATATGCTCATTGATGAGTTCAAACTTTCTTTCAACTTAAATCCAAAATATCTCATTCTTTCTTTGGAAATTTTTGCATCAAAAAAGTTCTAATAGGGACATTTCCTATAAAACATAATCCCTGACTATCTTTTCTTTCAGCATTTGGTAATCAGATTTCTTTTGCTTTTTCTCTTACCTGCTGCTTAGTCATTTCTCAAAGTGGAAATATACTTTTACTTAGTTGATATTGATTTAAACCGGAAAGGAAATAACTCTGATCTTTCCAAGAATCTACTCATTGTAAAAGGTGGTATTGTACCTGTCATTCTGAGCGTAGCGAAGAATCCACTTCACATCACACTTGTCATTCTGAGTGAAACGAAGAATCTTTTGTGCTTCACCTAA
>Ga0247608_10008797_pt1 | contig 10128 bp, 9 predicted proteins | sample 176DNAGHGlowgp2_FD_193490 | JGI IMG/M metagenome (GOLD analysis project Ga0247608, IMG submission 193490) | Sheep rumen microbial communities from Palmerston North, Manawatu-Wanganui, New Zealand - 1766 DNA GHGlow gp2 | ecosystem: Host-associated > Mammals > Digestive system > Stomach > Rumen ... | reverse complement strand
AAACTCAGCGAGCTGCGCGGTCTGATCGCCCAGCCCCAGCTGTTGCGCGCGGCTTTCGACAAGTGCTTCGAGGAAGAAACGGCGGCGGCTGCTACATGAAATACAAGTAGTACACCGCAGCCAGGATGACGATCAGCGCGATGAGCACGACCGACTTCACCAGACAGGTTGTCACCTTCTTAACCACGAGGAAGGCCACGATGACGGCCACCAGCACGAAAATATAATAGCCCAGATTATCCATCATTTGAACATTTTTCTGAATACGACAGGTATCGGTGTCTCAAACTCCATCGCCTCGCCCGTAACGGGATGATGGAAACACAGCAGCCAGGCATGCAGACACAAGCGGTGAAGCGGGTCGTCGCCGTTGCCGTATTTCGGGTCGCCGCATACGGGATGCCCCATGTCAGCCGAGTGCACGCGAATCTGATTCTTGCGGCCTGTCTCCAGCTTAAACTCCACAAGCGTGTGCTCCGTCGTGCGCGCCAGAACATGATAATGTGTTACTGCATACTTTCCACCGTTATCCGTTGGCGATGAGAAAGTTACGTAAGCCTTGTTGTCCTTCAGCCAATTGGCGATTGTGCCCTCGTCGTCTTTCATCTCACCCGAGCAGACGGCCACATAACGGCGGTCGTACACGATTTCGTGCCAATGGTGCTCAAGGATCTGTTCGGTCTCCATATCCTTCGCGTAGACCATCAGACCGCTCGTATCGCGATCGAGCCGGTGCACCACGTGAGCCGTACATTTCTGGCGCGACTTCTTGAAATAGTCGTCGAGCACCGACTTCACGTTCAGGCTCGAGTGCCCGGCAGCCATCGAGAGGATACCCTCGGCCTTCTCGATGACGATGAGCCACTTGTCCTCATACACGATTTTCACATAGCGGCTCTTGAAGCCCTGCTGGTTGCGCTTCGTCTTGCTCACGGCGATCTTCATGCCGCGCTCAAGCGGATAGTCAAACTGGCTCACGGTCTTACCGTTCACCCTGATACCCCTGCCCTGCAGCGTGGCCTTGATCTTCGTACGCGACTGCTGCACGTTCTGCAACAGCCACTCCAGCAGCGGCATCGGTTCTGCCACCGTATAGTGCTCGTAGTCACCCTCACGATTATAGCCTGCGTTGTATCTCATTGATGATCATTTACTCGTTTTCACGCTGCAAAGTTACGGAAAATCGAGTGAAATACAAAACAAACTGCCATTTTTCCGCACTACACACATCAAGAAAATGGATACTCTGCCGAATATCGACAAAGTATCCACAACATTTAGTATAATTAGTAACAGTTGTATGTATCAATAGAACTTGAAGTATCTGCGGGCGTTGTTGTACGAGATATCCTCCACCATGCGACCGAGGATCTCCTCGTCGTTGGGCAGCAGGCCCTTCTCCACATCGTTGCCGAGCAGGTTGCAGAGGATGCGGCGGAAGTACTCGTGGCGCGGGTAAGAGAGGAACGAGCGCGAGTCGGTCAGCATACCTACGAAGCGGCTCAGCAGACCCAGCACCGAGAGGGCGTTCATCTGGCGGATCATGCCGTCCATCTGGTCGTTGAACCACCAGCCCGAACCGAACTGTATCTTGCCGGGCTCGCCGCCCTGGAAGTTACCCAGCATCGTGGCGATCACCTCGTTGGCGCAGGGGTTCAGCGTGTAGAGGATGGTGCGTGTCAGCTTGCCCTTCATGTTCAGCCTGTTCAGGAAGTGCGACATAGCCTTCGCCGTGTTGAACTCGCCGATTGAGTCAAAGCCCGTGTCGGCACCCAGCTGATTGTACATCGCGGTATTGTTGTCGCGGATAGCGCCATAGTGGAACTGCTGGGTCCAGTCGCTGTCGGCATCCATCTCGGCCATCACTGAGAGGAAGCAGTTCTTGAACTGGCGGACCTCGAGGTTAGAGAGCTGCTGGCCGCGCATGGCCTTCTCGAAGATGGTTTCGATCTGAGAGTCGGTATATTCCTCGTCGTAGAACTCCTCGATACCGTGATCGGAGAGCTTACAGCCCTGCTCTGCGAAGAAATCGTGACGCTTCTGCAGGGCGTCGACCATATCGGCAAACTTCGTGATGCTCACGCCGCTCACCTGAGCCAGCTGTTCTACGTATTTCGGGAACTCGGGCTTCTCGATGTTCATCGCCTTGTCGGGGCGCCAGGCGGGAATCATGATGGGATCGTCCTGCGCCTTGTGCTTGGCATACTCGATGTGGTTGTGCAGGTCGTCGACGGGATCGTCGGTGGTGCAGACACACTCCACGTTGTAGTGCTTCATCAGTCCGCGGGCTGAGAACTCCGGCTGCTTCAGCTTCTCGTTACACTCGTCGAATATCTCGCGGGCCGTCTTGGGGTTCAACTGCTTGGTGATGCCGAAGGCGGTCTTCAGCTCCAGATGGGTCCAGTGATACAGGGGGTTGCGGAAGGTGTAAGGCACCGTCTCGGCCCACTTCTCAAACTTTTCCCAGTCGCTGGTATCCTTGCCCGTGCAGTATTTCTCGTCGATGCCGTTCGTACGCATGGCGCGCCACTTATAGTGGTCGCCGCCGAGCCACAGCTCCGTGATGCTCTTGAAACGATGGTCGTTGGCCACCATCTCAGGGATCAGGTGACAGTGATAGTCGATGATGGGCATCTTGGCCGCATGGTTGTGATACAGGTCCTGAGCCGTCTTGGTCTCCAGAACGAAGTTATCGTCATTGAATTGCTTCATAATGCTGTTTGTTTTAGTTGTTCGATTAAATTTTGTGCAAAGATAACCATTTTTTCAGAGAAAACACCTATCTTTGCAACAAAAATACCACGTAAACGTTTGTTTTATGCGCAGCAGGATTCTTCTCATCTATACAGGCGGCACCATCGGCATGAACCGCAACCCAAGGACGGGCGCCCTCGAGCCCTTCGACTTCGAGCATCTCGCCGTCCACGTACCCGAGCTTCAGCAGTTCGACACCCAGATCGACACTTTCCAGTTTACGCCTCCGATCGACTCCAGCGACATGACGCCCGCCCGCTGGACGGACATCTCCCACTGCATCGCCGACCGCTACGAACAGTACGACGGCTTCGTGGTGCTTCACGGCACCGACACGATGGCCTACACCGCCTCTGCCCTCTCCTACATGCTGGAGAACCTGACGAAGCCCGTCATCTTCACCGGCTCACAGCTGCCGATAGGCCAGCTGCGCACCGACGGCAAGGAGAACCTGATCACCGCCGTAGAGATAGCCGCCGCGAAGGATGCCGAGGGCCGTGCGATGGTGCCCGAGGTGGGCATCTGCTTCGGAGGCCACCTGCTGCGCGGCAACCGCACCACGAAGCAGAGCGCCGAGGAGTTCAATGCCTTCGAGTCGTTCAACTACCCCCATCTCGTCGAGGCGGGCGTCAACATCACCTATCACCGCGACCGCATCCTGAAGCCCGACTTCTCGAAGCCGATGAAGCCCCACTTCAGGCTCGACAACAACGTGATCATCTTCTCGCTCTTCCCCGGCATCCGCGAAGACCTCATCCGGCACATCATCCACACGCCCAACCTGAAGGCCATCGTGATGCGCACCTTCGGCTCGGGCAACGCCCCGCAGAGCCCCTGGCTGCTCAACGCCCTGCGCGAGGGCACGAAGAACGGCAAGGTGATCGTCAATATCTCCCAGTGCATGCAGGGCGCCGTGGAGATGAGCCGCTACGACTGCGGCTACCATCTGCAGGAGGCGGGCGTCATCAGCGGCAAGGATCAGACCGTCGAGTCGGCCGTCACCAAGCTGATGTTCCTCCAGTCGCACTACGAAAACGACCCGCAGACCGTGCGCCAGCTGATGACGCAGAGCCTGCGGGGTGAAATAACGATATAGTTTTGCAACTCGGGGCCTGACCCCAGCGAGCAGTTATTTGTTGCTCTTCATGAAGCGGAAGTCGATGCCGCCGCCGAAGTCGCCGATGCGATCGTCCGACATGCCCATCATCTGATACTTCTGGCCATCCTTCTCTACGACGTAGCTGCGTATCTTCTGAGCTTTCAGTTCCTCGGCAGTCATCTCCTTGCCGCTGAAGGTGTGATAGCACTTCACGCCCTTGGCTGCGAAGACATCTGCCAATTTCTCGTGGATCTTGTCCATATCGCGCTGGAAGTCGTAGGCGATCCTCAGCCCCTTGTCCTTGCCCTGTTCCGGCAGATAGACGATGGCATCCAGGTCTGAGCGGCCTGCATCGAAGCGCTCCTTGGTGTACTTGGGGATGCGGAAACCCTTCTCCTCGAGCTGTTTCACCCATGCCTGCATTTCCTCCTTCGTCACGCCCTTGTAGTCGACGCGATACATGTACGAGGATTCCTCGCCCGTGAGTTCGGTGTAGACAATCTTGCCCTTCGTCTCAATTTCGGGGATGCCATACTTCTCGTAGACTGCTGCCGGCCACTTACCGTTCTCCAATCCGCTTGCTGATTCACTACCCGAGGCGCTGCCGCCCCCACTCTTCGAGCCGCCACCGCAGGAACAGAGTCCGATGGCAAGCACCATTGCTGCAAAAAAGATTTTCTTCATTTTTTAATTGGTTTTAAAAAGGTTTTACTTTCGCCGCTGCAAATATACGTACATTATTTTATATATGCAACTCCCCAATTGGGGGTTTTTCGACGAAGGGAGTGTAACAAAAGAGGCCGTCTCTGTGCCTTTTTGGCCGAAAAAGGGCGCAAAGGTTCCTAAAACCTCTGCGCCCTTGTCGTAAGCTTGCGATGTCGAGGGACTACTTGACGATCATCTTCTTGCCGTCGTGGATGTAGATGCCCTTGCTGGTGGGCTTGGCGGCGAGCCTGTGGCCACGGAGGTCGAACCACTGCGAGGCACCGCCGTCGGCCTTCACGCCGTCGATGCCAGCGGCACCACCACGACTCCAGTAGTAGTACTCTATCGTCGAGTTGCCCTCAATCGTAGATGTCACCTTCACGAGGTTGTCGTTCTCATCATACTCATTGGCATAGGTCATCACAGCATTCGTGCCAAGCGACGTCTTGGTGGTCTCCTTGGTAGGGTAGCCGTGAGCGTCATACTCATAAGTCACTTCCGTGGTCATCGAAACGCCCACGACTTCCGACTCAGTCACCATCTTCACCATCTGGTCAGCATCGTCGAAGGTTGCCTTGACTGTAGAGAGCTTCTTCCACTCCTCGCCCAGCTGGACGTACACTTCCTCTTCCTCGAACTGATTGCCGTGCCACTTGGTGATCACTGTCTTCGAAGTCGATAAACCTATATCAATAGTCCCGGGAGCCGTACTGCTGGTCGACACGATCACCTTCGGCATACCGTTCTCCGAGTCATACTCCTTCACCTCAGACTTCGACAGCAGACTGTATTCTCCATCCTTCAACTCATAGCTCTCCTGAGTGGCTAACTGCCCCTGTTCATTGTAGGTATAGGTGGTCTTGGTCTTGTATGTGTCGTCGCCATTAGCCTCCTCGCCTAGTATCTCCGAGATTAGTCCGACTTCGGTATACTTGATGACCTGCTTACTTTTGAACGACCCGTCACTCCTAGTAGTAAGCGTACTGTCTACCCTCCATTCGCCCTTCACGTAGTTCTCTCCATTCTGATTGGTCTGGGCGATGGCACTCAATGCAATCATTGCTCCAAAGAGCATCATACTGATTTTCTTCATCTTTTCCTGACAATTTAATGTTAATAATCGATTAATCATTGCAAATATACGACATTTTTTCCAAATATCCATCGCGAAAAGGTGAAAATTTTAAATTTTCCTATAATTTGGGGGCTAAGTGGCAGGAATACGCTGAAACTCATGCCCCTCTGCACCGTAAATTGTCCGCCCCGGGAGCCTCTGCTATAGAGGACAACCCGGGGCGAAACCACGTTTAATGAAATAATGTATTGTTGATAGTCTTAGTGCTCGCTTCTTAAGGAATTGGCTCTGCCGAATCATTTCTTAATGAATTCTACGCGGCGGTTCTTGGCGCGGCCGTCCTCGGTAGCGTTGTCGGCGACGGGTTCGTGAGAGCCCTTACCTACGGCACGCATGTTGAACGGATCGCAGCCTAAGCCTTCGAGGGCCTTCACGACGGCCTCAGCGCGCTGCTGTGAGAGCGGGTCGTTGATCTTGTCGGAGCCCTGGTTGTCGGTATGGCCCTGCACCTCGAAGCGAGCCGTCGGGTTCTTCTTCATATAGTCGGCCACCTTCTGGATCTCCTCCATCGACTCGGGCTTCAGCGTAGCCTTGCCCGTCTCGAAGAGGATGTTGTTGGTCACGAACTTGCCTGTCTCGGCAATGGCCTTCTCAACGGCAGAGAGATCGGTGGTCTGACGCTGATAGAGATCAGCAGCACCCTTGGCGAGAATCACATGACCTATGCCACGATACGGATAATCATCCTGAACATGGAATTCGAAACGGCTGGGAGCCGCCACATTAGGCAGATTGATGACACGCTGACCATTGATATAGTATTTGAAGGCACGCTTGTTGAACGAAATAGCGAAATGGTTCCACTGCCCAAACTTAACACATTTTTTCAAATCTTCCCATTTCAAACTGCCAGTCACGTTGTCTGAAGAACCACCACCCTTCCTGAACGAGTAGTTCCCATAAACATCTGGACTACCTGGACGGAACATTTTATAGATATTGGCAAGTTCATCATCACCATTATAGAAATAGATGTGCCAATTCATCTGGTCTATATCACCAGGCTTGCACATAAACTCCTCCCACTCAAGGGTAAAAACATCAGGCAGATAAGACTTCATATTCTGCATCAGCGGAGAGAAAACAGTAGTTCCTGAAGTATTACTGTGCGCATACTTCTTGCCGTTGACGGAAGCCACTTCCAGACTGCCGTCGCTGATATCCCACTTGGAGGGGAACTCACCCATCTGCTCACCAGCGAAGTCGTCCTCGAAGAGGATCACGCTACCGCGCACGAAGTCGCTCTTCTGGTTCTTGGCATCAACGGGCGTATCATCAGCAGCCTCGCCTTCTTCATCCCAGTCGTAATCGGTATTCTTGGAGCGGGACTTCTGCTCCTCGGAACTGCTTTCGTCGGGATTCATGGCGTCGTCGACGGCCTCGGTCGTCTTGCTATCCACGTTGTTCTCTACAGTACGCTTGGCGGCGTCTTCAGCCACCTTACCCAGTTTCTTCAGCCATCCCTGAGCATCGGCTGTGCCAGCGCAGGCAAATGCTACGATGAGCATTAAAATCAGTTTTTTCATCATTGTGTTAGGTCTTATTAGTGATTTGTTATTTCTGTTTGGGTGCAAATCTACGAATATTTTTGGAAATACGCAACAAATTATCGGAATTTTTCGCCATATTGTTGGTAATTTGACTATTTATCGCTATCTTTGCATCGCAATGAGCGTAATTATTCACCAACTAAAACAAAATACGATTATGAAAGAACTGAAAGGAACAAAGACCGAGAAGAACCTGCAGGAAGCATTCGCAGGCGAGAGTCAGGCACGCAACAAGTACAGCTACTGGGCCTCGAAGGCCAAGAAGGACGGTTACGTACAGATAGCCGCCATCTTCGAGGAGACGGCCAACAACGAGAAGGAGCACGCCAAGATGTGGTTCAAGCTGCTGGAGGGCGGCAGCATCAAGTCGACGCCCGAGAACCTTGAGGCGGCAGCCAGCGGCGAGAACTTCGAGTGGACTGATATGTATGCCCGCATGGCCCGCGAGGCCCGCGAGGAAGGCTTCGACGAGATAGCCGAGAAGTTTGAGGGTGTGGCCAAGATCGAGCAGGAGCTCGAGGCGCGCTATCGCAAGCTGCTCGACAATATAAATAAGGAACGCGTGTTCTCGAAGGACGGCGACGTGATCTGGCAGTGTGCCAACTGCGGTCATATCGTAGTCGGCAAGAAGGCGCCCGAGGTCTGCCCCGTCTGCGACCATCCGCAGGCTTACTTCCAGGTGAAGGCCGAGAACTATTAGGAGCCCCTCCCTAACCCTCCCCAAAGGGGGAGGGAATTCAGATAGAGCAGCTTTCGCTCAGAATAGGCGGGATTATTTTAATTATTCAGGCGAGCAGGATCTGGAGGATTCTGTCGGCGGTGCGGCCGTCCCAGCGATCGGGAAGGGCGCACTTTTTCCATTCGCCGGCGACCATCTGGCGCACAGCATCCGCAAGGCGTGCGGGATCTTCGCCCACGAGTACATTCGAGCCAACGCTGACCGTCTCCTGATGCTCGGTATAGTCGTTGAGCGTAATGCAGGGCACGCCGTTGAAGGTAGCCTCCTCGGCGACGTTGCCCGAGTCGGTGACGATACCCTTGGCGTGAGCCGTGAGCCAGCCGAACTCGAGGTAAGAGAGCGGGTCGATCAGGCGGATATCATCATTCAGTGCGCTGACAGCCTCGCGGGCCAGGCCACGAAGCGGGGCGATGACAGGCACGGAGCCAGCCGACTCGCTGACAGCAGCCAGCAGCGCGGCCAGCTTGTCCCTGTCGGCTATCAGTGCCTTGCGGTTAAGCGTAAAGACGATGTAGCCGCCCTCGCGGATATCAGGCAGCGAGGCGGGTCGGCAGAATCGCCCGTAGTTGAAGCGCAGCGTATCCATCAGGATGTTGCCCACCATGAAGGTCTGCGACTGCTCCGACTGTTCGCGCGTGGCGACGCCCGTAGAGCGCACGCCGGCGGTGAAGAGATAGTCGCTGAGGGCATCGATGACGAGCCGGTTGATCTCCTTCGGCATATTGATATTAAAGGAACGCGTGCCAGCGACGAGATGAGCCAGGGGAATGGCGCGCTTCTTCGTAACGATGGCGGCGGCCATCGTGGAAGCCAGATCGTCGACCACAATCACCACGTCTACCGGATGCGCATCGAGGAAGGCGTCGAACCGGGCCATCACGCGGCTCGTGATCTCATTGAGGCTCGTGCTGTCGACACCCAGATAGAACTGCGGACGCGGCATCTGGAGGTCGGCAAAGAGCGAGGGCTCCAGCGTGGGGTCATCCTCACGGCCGGCATAGACCATCAGACACTCGGCATCCTGGCGCTGCCCGATGGCGCGCACCAGCGGTGATACTTTCACGAAATTGGGGCGGGCACCCACGATAATACAGATATTCTTTGCCATAAATCCTTAAATTTTGTGCAAAGATATGTAATTTCTTCGATATTCTTGGTGATTTAGGGAAAAAATAATTATTTTTGCAGTCAGAAAAGCAAATTACTGACAAGATGAACTACGGAAGAATCCTCAAGCAGATAGTACTCGGCGCAGCCCTCCTGGCGAGCGGTCAGGCGGCAGAAGCCCAACAGTTGCAGGCATCGCGCGAACATTTCTCTACCGAAGACGGACTCTGCAGCAATACGGTCGCCAAGATTTTCCAGGATGACTACGGCTACATCTGGATCGGAACCTGGAACGGACTGTCGCGCTTCGACGGTTTCCACTTCTACAACTACAAGACCGGCAACTCGAGCCGCATCAAAAATCTGCACAACCGCATCTTCGACATGGCCATCGACCAGTCGCAGAACATCTGGCTGCGCATGTACGACGACCGCGTATTCGTGCTCGACCGCCATACAGACAAGATCATCAATCCCTTCGAGCAATATGCAGGCAACGAAGAGTTCAAGACCGACTCGCCGATACTGGTGACCAGTACGGGCGACGTGCTGGTGAGCATCAACGGCACCCACATCTACGTGATGCAGCTGGACCGCCATGGGCTGAAGAGCGAGCAGATAGCGACCGACAGTCTGAACGTGACGAGTATGGCCGAGGGCTATCAGAGCGACATCTGGCTGGGCACCGACAAAGGCATCCGCCGGCTGAACCGCGGCAAGGCCGTCGTGGAGCGTCAGGCCATCCTGCCCGGAGAACAGATCACCTGTCTGTACTCCAACGGCTTCAACATGTACGCCGGAACAATCAACGGCGCCATCTATATGTTCTCCAGCGGCAAAGCGCCCACCCTCGTGCGCAAGCCCCTGGGAACAGGCATCATCAGCGTGTTTGTCGACAGTCAGGGGCTCGTCTGGTTCTGCGACGACCGTATGGGTGCTGCCCGCCTGGATCCGGCTACGGGCAAGGAGAAATTCTTCGAGCAGCGCGTGCCGGTGCCCGAATACGACGGCCGGGGCGGCTCGTTCAACGAGAACAACG
>Ga0247608_10008794_pt1 | contig 10129 bp, 9 predicted proteins | sample 176DNAGHGlowgp2_FD_193490 | JGI IMG/M metagenome (GOLD analysis project Ga0247608, IMG submission 193490) | Sheep rumen microbial communities from Palmerston North, Manawatu-Wanganui, New Zealand - 1766 DNA GHGlow gp2 | ecosystem: Host-associated > Mammals > Digestive system > Stomach > Rumen ... | reverse complement strand
GGCTGAGGCCGAGGCACAGGCCATCGCGCTGATTACTGAGGCCGTGGGCAAGAGCAGCAACCCCGCCAATTATCTGTTGGCCCAGAAATATATCCAGATGTTGGAGCAGTTGGCCCAGGGCGACAAGACCAAGACCGTATACCTGCCTTACGAGGCTACCAACTTGATGGGAAGTATAGGTGGCATCAAGGATTTATTCAAGAGTGAATAAATATTGAATATTGAACGAATAAAATGAACGAAATGTAAAAGAAAAGCGCGTTTTCTTTTGCATTTCGTTAGTTTTTTAGTAACTTTGCAGCCAAATTAGACTGCATACGTATGGTATACAATATTTTTAAAGGACTGGGTATTGCACTTGTAACCCCCTTCAAACAGGATGGCTCGGTAGATTATGAAGCATTGCTTCGTTTGGTAGAGTATCAACTGGATAATGGCGCTGATTTTTTCTGTATTCTTGCTACTACTGGCGAGACTCCAACTTTGACCGCTGAAGAAAAAAAGCGTATCAAGGACTTGGTTGTTGATAAGGTTCAGGCACGCGTGCCTATCTTGATGGGGTGTGGCGGAAACAATACAACTGCTGTTGTGGAGGAGCTGAAAAATGGTGACTTTAAAGGTATTGATGGTATACTGAGTGTATGCCCTTATTACAACAAACCATCGCAGGAAGGACTTTATCAGCACTTTAAGGCTATTGCCGCTGCCACACAGTTGCCAGTGGTATTATATAATGTTCCCGGACGTACGGGTGTAAACCTTAAAGCAGAGACTACGGTGCGACTTGCTCGCGATTGTCAGAATATTGTTGCTATCAAGGAGGCCAGTGGTAATCTGGAGCAAGTGGACGAGATTATCAAGAATAAGCCTGCTGACTTTGACGTCATTTCGGGTGACGACTCGCTGACATTCCCTATGGTTTCATGCGGTGCAGTGGGTGTTATCTCTGTGATAGGAAATGCTCTGCCAAAGGAGTTCTCTAAGATGATTCGCTTGCAGATGCGCGGTGAGTATGACCCAGCTCGCAAGATTCATCATCGTTTTACAGACCTGTTTTCGCTGCTTTTCGTTGATGGCAACCCAGCTGGTGTGAAGGCGATGTTACATGAGATGGGATTCATTGAGAACGTATTGCGTTTGCCATTGGTGCCCACGCGAATCAGTACGCTGCAACGTATGAGCGAACTGTTGCGTGAGCTGAAGATTTAATCATCTGTTTATTTTATTTTTTCTAAAGCAGCCTTAGCAGCCAATACAGCTCGGCGCCAATCGGTGTCAAGCGAAAATCTTGTCAGACTATTAGCATCATTGAAATAGGATAGCACCATCTCTGTGTCGTTGTCATTAAACAGTGGGTTGGAATAACTGGCATCCATGTAAGCCCTAATAATCTTTTTCTGATGATTGGCTGGCATGGTTCGACTTTCAATAAGTGAACGGGTGTAGTTGGTGATAAACACATTCAGCGATAGAGCTTCTTTGTCGAGTAACTCAGCTGTGGAGTCTGGGAACTCTTCTTTCATTTTGATAGCCATATAGTTGAGAGCCTCCAGTTTGAACATACTGAATTGGCGCACCAGTAAATCTGCCTTGGTGTCGTTGACCTTAGCCTGAGCCGAGCGACGTATTTCTGTATAAATTTCCTGTGCGGAAAGGGTATGTGACAGGCTCAGAAGAAATAGGGCAGAAAGGATAATTTTTTTCATATTCATTTTTATTGTTGTTTGATGAGTTGTTTTCTAAGTGTGAAGCATTCGGGCAGTTCCTCTTCATAGTGGGTCACCATGATGAGTGTCTTACCTGGTAGTTGACTGTAAGTTTGGATAATATCCTTTACAAGTTGTCTGTTCTGGCTATCAAGCCCATGAAGTGGCTCGTCTAGAATCAGCAGTTGGGGTGCTTTGACGAAGGCACGTGCCAAAAGTACCAAACGCTGTTCGCCACTAGAGAGTTGCAGAAATGGGCGTTGTTCCATGTCATTGATGCCAAAAATTCTCATCCACCAGCGACATTGTTCGCGCTCAGCCTCGTTTGTACGAGTATATAGTCCTACGGTATCTTTCAGACCACTGGCCACAACCTGGATGGCGGGTATGTTCTGTTGGTATGAGCGGTGCATCTCTGGCGACACATAGCCGATGCGGCGCTTGATGTCCCAGATGGTCTCGCCACTGCCTCGCTGTTTGCCAAACAGGCGGATATCGCAGGCGTAAGCCTGAGGATTATCGGCACAGATTAGTGAAAGGAGGGTGGACTTTCCGCTGCCGTTTTGACCAGACAAAGCCCAGCATTCTCCTTCATGAATAGTCCAATTGATATCTTTTAGGATATGACGTTCACCGTAGCGGATGTTGACGTGATTAAAGCAGACCACCTCGTCATATTCCGACAGACGCTCCTGATGAAGGGTGAGGATAGCTTGTCGGTGTGCGTCGTCTAGATGATGGAGTGGGGCGAGGAACTCGTTCTGCGGTGTGATCCAGATAATGTCATCCACATACGCGGGTACATTTTCTTTTCTGGACACAACGAGATAGATGGTCATGTGTTGCTGGTGAACTAGGATAGGAAACAGTTGATTGAGTTGGTCACGTGTCTGGGCATCCAGGCCAATAAACGGATTGTCGAGTATCAGTATGCCAGGCTGCGCCAGAAGCGTCTTGATGAGTTGGAATTTGCGCAGTTCTCCACTACTCAAAGAAATTGTGTATTTGTCTAGAAGGGACTCAAAATCGAACAAATCAATGAGATTTTTCATGAGCTGACGGCGCTCGGGGGTATCGTTGCCTATCATGTCGTAGGCGCGCTGAATCATCTCGCCGACACAGGGTGTTTCCTTGTCGATGTCATGCTGATTCCAGCGCAATTGCAGGTAATAGGCACGATCGGTGGCTGTGCCGTAGGTGTCGCAAAAGGCAATATAGCGTACTTTACTGCTTGACAGTTTTTTGCGTAGTTGGTCCACATAGATTGTCTTACCACTGCCGTTGCGACCCACTATAGCTATGATTTTCTGACTTTCCATACCTTATCTTGATTCTTATTCACAAAATCCTTCCATCCGTTATAGTGAGGCGCATTTGTTTCAGGCCGCCCCATCTGTAGATAATGACAATAGGCGGCAGCAAGCGCGTCGGTAGCATCCATAAAGCGTCCCATCTCGTCGGAGGGGATATGGAGCAGGCGTTGTAGCATGCCTGCAACCTGTTCTTTAGAAGCGGAGCCATTGCCAGTGAGCGCCATCTTGATTTTCATAGGGGCATACTCGTGAATGGGTACACTGCGACGGATTGCAGCGGCGATGGCCACGCCCTGTGCACGTCCCAACTTCAGCATGGATTGGACATTCTTTCCAAAGAATGGCGCCTCGATAGCCAGCTCATCGGGCAAATAAGCTTCGATAATGCCGGTAACACGTTCGAAGATATGTCCTAGTTTTAAGTATGCATCCTCGAATTTTCGCAGGTCTATGATGCCCATAGTCACCATTTCAGGTTTTCCTTCGACAACACGAAGAATGCCATAGCCCATGATATTTGTACCTGGGTCGATACCCAGTATGACTTTCTCTTTCATGCTACAAAGGTAACGTTTTTTAAGGATAGTACAGGTAGGATTATATGTATTTTAACTAGAAAATAGAAAAATTATATCTCAAATATTTGCAAAATCAAATTATTTACGTAATTTTGCAGACGTAAAAGAAACAAAAAAACCATAGGCTTTCGTTATGGTAGATGCAGAAATACTTGAATCACAGATTCAAAAAAGTGACTATAAAATTTTGATAGTTGACGACGTTGTCAGCAACGTTTTACTATTAAAGATTCTCCTTACAAACGAAAAATATCAGGTTTGTACGGCGAACTGTGGTAATATGGCCATTGAACAGGCTAAGGCAGAAAATCCTGATCTTATACTGTTGGACGTGATGATGCCAGATATTACAGGATTTGATGCTGCACAGATACTGAAGAAAACTCCTGAGACAGCCCATATTCCGATTATATTTCTGACGGCTTTGAATAACCCCAGCGACTTGGTGCATGGCTTTCAGGTTGGTGCAAATGACTTTTTGACGAAACCGTTTAATAAGGAAGAACTGGTGGTGCGCGTGTTTCATCAGATTAAGTTGGTGGCTGCAACGCGTATAATTGAGCGTCAGAATGCTGAGTTGCGTGCTACTATCGGCAATCGCGATAAGATGTACTCAGTGATTGCTCACGACCTTCGATCGCCAATGGCAAGCATCCGTATGGTCCTCAATTTGGTGGCTGCTTCAGCTTCACCTGAACAGATAGGACAGGAAATGTATGACTTGTTGGATAAGGCCAATAAAGAATCGGAGGATGTACATGATTTGCTGGATAACCTATTAAAATGGACCAAGAGTCAGACTGGTCGTCTCACGGTGGTGCGTCAGGATTTGGATTTGAATGACATTATCCCTGGTGTGGTTGATATCTTTGAAATGATAGCTCAGAATAAGCATATTAAATTGAATTATCAGACCAGTTCTGCGTCGGTCGTCGTTACGGCTGATAACGATATGTTGAAGACGGTGGTTCGCAATTTTATGTCAAATGCCATCAAGTTTACCCCTGAGAACGGTAGCATCGATATTATACTAAGCACTGAGGGCGACTTTGCCAAGGTGAGTGTTCGTGACCACGGTGTTGGTATTGCTCCTGAACGTCTAAGCTCTATATTTAATAAAGGTGAGACCACTTATGGTACAGGTGGCGAGGAGGGCTCCGGTTTAGGATTGCAACTTTGCCAGGACTTTGCTACTAAGAATGGTGGTAGTTGTACAGTAGAATCTGTGCTTGGCGAGGGGTCCACATTCAGTGTCCTAGTACCGCTAAAGAAGTAAATAAGTAAAAACAGAATAAAAAAAGGTAGTCATTTTTTTTGCAGTTATAAAAAAAATGACTACCTTTGCATTCGATTTCAGAATAACGTTTCTTGTCGTGAAGCGTTTTTACATCACAAATCTCCATTTTTTAGTCTAAACATACGTTTAACGTATCAATACTATATGTATACCAAAGAACAACTTGAAAGTATGGCAGTTCCTGAATTGATGGAAGTTGCCACAAAATTGGGAATCAAAGTGTCACAGAATGACTCTTTGGAAACCGTTATTTATGATATTTTAGATAAGGCTGCCATTGACAGTGCAGCTGAAGATGCTTCGCCATCAAAGCGTAAGCGTACGCGTATTGCCAAGAAAGACACAGATAAGGTCTACACCGTGAAAGGTGACGATGGCGAGAACCTGGATACGAAAGGAAAGAAAAAAAAGGTTGAGGCACCGTCGTTGTTTAGCGACGTACCAGTGAAGGAAGAGGAAGAGAACGAAGACCTGCCTGCGCAGGAGACAAAGCCTGCTCCCAAAAAACGTGGCAGAAAGTCTAAGGCTGAACTTGCTGAGGAACAAGCTATTCAGGCATCGGCTATTGAAGAACAGTCAAGCCAGACATCTGTCGTTGAGGAACAGCCTATAGAGGAACAGCCTGTAGATGATACTGTAGTACCTGAAGCTGTGGAAGATATGCAGACAGAAACCCCAGACCCAGAACTGCTGGAACACTTGCAGGAAAAGATGTCGAAACGTCGTGAAGAGGCAAATGGTCCTATGGATGAGTATGATAATTCAGGCAACTATTGGGAAGGCGACCCTGGCGACGGTACAGACTTCATTACCGTCGTAGATTTGCCTATTGAGGATCAGGCCGCTATTCCCACGCTGGACATGTTCGACCGTCCTGTGGCTAATCAGTCTGAGCCTGTTTATCAACCTGTGGCTCCTCAGCCGGTCGCAACAGTGAATTATGATTTTTCCGACCTGATAGAGGGTAATGGCGTGCTGGAATTGTTGCAGGATGGTTATGGTTTCCTGCGTTCCAGTGACTATAATTATCTGTCATCACCTGACGATATCTATGTGTCTCCTCAGCAGATTAAAAAATATGGTTTGAAGACGGGTGATGTAGTAGACTGTACTGTGCGTCCCCCGCACGATAATGAAAAATACTTCGCATTGTCAAGTGTGAAGAGTATCAACGGACGTGAGCCTTCGGAGGTGCGTGACCGCGTGTCGTTCGAACATCTCACCCCTCTGTTTCCTGAGGAGAAATTTAACCTGTGTGGCAATCCTGCTACAACCAACCCATCTACGCGAATCGTGGATCTGTTTTCTCCAATCGGTAAGGGACAACGTGCGCTGATTGTGGCTCAGCCAAAGACAGGTAAAACAATTCTGATGAAAGATATCGCCAACGCGATAGCTGCAAACCATCCTGAGGCTTATATTATGATGCTGCTCATCGACGAGCGTCCTGAGGAGGTGACAGATATGAGCCGCACGGTAAACGCAGAAGTGATAGCTTCTACCTTTGATGAGCCTGCCGACCGTCATGTTAAAATTGCCGGTATTGTGCTTGAGAAGGCAAAACGTATGGTGGAATGCGGACATGATGTAGTCATCTTCCTTGACTCTATCACACGTTTGGCTCGTGCCTACAATACCGTCTCGCCTGCCAGTGGTAAGGTGCTGACTGGTGGTGTGGATGCTAATGCCCTGCAGAAGCCCAAACGTTTCTTTGGTGCTGCTCGTAATATAGAGGGTGGAGGTTCGCTCACGATTATCGCTACTGCTTTGGTAGATACTGGTTCTAAGATGGACGAGGTGATTTTCGAGGAATTCAAAGGCACGGGTAATTCAGAAATACAGTTAGACCGTATGCTTTCTAACAAGCGTGTGTTCCCAGCCCTCAACCTTGTACAGTCGTCTACTCGTCGTGATGACCTGTTGCAGGATCCTACCACGTTGAACCGCATGTGGATTATCCGCAAATTCATTGCCGAGATGAATCCTATTGAGGCGATGAATACTGTTCGCGACCGATTGGTACAGAGTCGCAATAATGAGGAATTCCTTATGTCAATGAATGGTTAATGAATGGATTTCCAGATTAAAAGAGCCACAGACCTCCCCGTTCTGTGGCTTTTTTTGCACTTTTTACTTGAAATGTTTCGCTGTTTCAGAAAATAGTTGTAAATTTGTCGCTGCAAAGAAAAAAATATTAATATATAAACACTTAAAAACAAAAGAAAATGGCAAAGATCGTAACATTGGGTGAGATTATGCTCCGCCTTTCGCCTCAAGGCAACGACCGTTTTATTCAGAGCGAATCCTTCCGCATTATCCCAGGTGGTGGTGAGGCTAATGTCGCAATTTCTGTAGCAAACTATGGTCATGAGGCATATTTTGTTTCGAAACTTCCCAAACATGAAATCGGACAGATTGCTGTTAATGCCTTACGTCGCTATGGCGTAAATACAGAGTTCGTTGCTCGTGGCGGCGACCGTGTTGGACTGTATTATGCAGAGACGGGTGCTTCTATGCGTCCTTCAAAGGTTATCTATGACCGTGCTCATTCTGCTATTGCAGAGGCAAATCCTTCTGATTTTGATTTCGATAAGATTATGGAAGGTGCTGCTTGGTTCCATTGGAGTGGTATTACTCCTGCTATTAGCGATAAGGCTGCTGAGCTGACCAAATTGGCTTGTGAGGCTGCTAAGCGTCACGGTGTTACTGTTTCTGTTGATCTGAACTTCCGTAAGAAACTTTGGACTAGCGAGAAAGCTATCTCTATCATGCGTCCTTTGATGAAGTATGTGGATGTATGTATCGGTAACGAAGAGGATGCTGAGCTTTGTCTTGGTTTCAAACCAGATGCTGATGTTGAGGGTGGTCAGACAGATGCTGCTGGCTATGAGGGTATCTTCAAGCAGATGATGCAAGAGTTTGGCTTCAAGTATGTTGTTTCTACACTACGTGAGAGCTATAGCGCTACCTTCAATGGTTGGAAGGCCTTGATTTATGATGGTAAGGAGTTCTATCAGTCAAAGCGTTATGAGATTAATCCTATCATCGACCGTGTTGGTGGTGGTGACTCTTTCTCTGGTGGTTTGATTCACGGTCTGTTGACTAAGGGTACTCAAGGTGAGGCTCTGGAATTTGCTGTGGCAGCATCTGCTTTGAAGCACACTATTAATGGTGACTTTAACCTGGTAAGTGTTGATGAGGTAGAAGCCTTAGCTGGTGGTAACGCTAATGGTCGTGTGCAGAGATAATATCATAGGTTATTTCTGGCATGTCATATAGACATTCCTGGAAAATCCAGATAATTTAAAAGATTATGGCAAAATTTGATAAGATAGCTGTTCTTAAGAAGATTGGTGACACAGGTATGGTGCCTGTGTTCTATAACAAGGATCTTGAGACCTGTAAGAATGTAGTGAAGGCCTGCTACGAGGGTGGTGTTCGTGCTTTCGAATTTACTAATCGTGGTGACTTCGCTCAGGAGGTATTTGGTGAGTTGGTGAAATGGGCTGACAAAGAATGTCCTGAGTTGGCACTGGGTATCGGTTCTGTTGTGGATGCTCCCACAGCAGCAATGTACCTCCAATTGGGTGCCTGTTTCGTAGTTGGTCCTTTGTTCAACCCTGAAATTGCACCTGTTTGTAATCGTCGCTTGGTTCCTTATTGCCCTGGCTGTATGACTGTTAGCGAGATTGGTAAGGCTCAGGAGTTGGGTTGCGACCTCACCAAGGTATTCCCTGGCGATGTGGTTGGTCCTAATATGGTGAAGGGGCTGAAAGCTCCTATGCCTTGGTCAAAGATTATGGTTACAGGAGGTGTGGCTCCTGAAGAAGAGAACCTCATGAAGTGGTTCAAGGCTGGCGTATTCTGCGTGGGCATGGGCTCTAAGCTCTTCCCTAGTGACAAGGTCAAGGCTGGTGATTGGCAGTATATAACCGACAAGTGCAAGGAGGCACTTGGTTATGTGGTTAAGGCACGCTCTTAAGCTGATTATCCCAATATTACTTTTTTCAGCTTGTTCACCGTCCGATAGGCAAGCGGTGGACAAGCTGAATTCTTTATCGTATGCCTATCATTATCGGCAGATAGATTCTGCCGAACACTATGCACAACAAGCATTTCTACTGGCAAATAAGGGGGATTTTATTGATGGAAAAGCAGAAGCCCTCAATAATTTAGCTTTCGTTGATATCGTGAAGATGCACTATACAGATGCCAGGTCTCGACTGGATAGTGTGTTGATGTTTACAGATAATCAGTTAGAACGCTTTGTGGCATACGTACAACAGATGCGTCTCTGTCAGCGACAGTCGTTGAACAGAGAGTTCTATGATTGCAGGGAACAGGCTCAGCGTGCCCTGGAACGAATCAATGAGGAGCGTCACTATCTTTCTGACAGACAACAGAAGCGTCTCCTTTATGCTGAGACAGAGTTTGCCATCGTTAATTCTACCTATTATTATTACGTAGGTCTGGAACGTCAGTCGGTAGAGGCAATGCAAAGTATAAGACTTGATGTCGAGACCGATACGGCACAGTATCTAAACTATCTCTATAACGTGGGTGCTGGAGGTATCATTACTCAGGGTACCCAACAGGAAATTAATCAGTCAGAGTTTGATCACCTGATGCGTTGTTACTTGTTATCCAGACAGGTAGACTGTCCTTATTTTATGGCTAACTCGTTAGAGGCTCTGGCAGAACATCTTAGTGTTGAGGAATATCGTGAACAACTGATGGCCGATAATCAGCCTGCTATGAAATTCTTGAATCCGGAGGGTGTGGCCGACGAGCTGTTACCTTTATGGTTGGCTGAACATGCACTGACCATCTTTACGAATTATGGTGATACCTATCAGATAGCAGGTGCCTATCGTACCTTAGCTACCTGCTGTATGCGTCAGGAAGACTATGACGCAGCTCTTGTGAATCTTGAGAAAGCATTGAGCGATACGCTGATTTATCAGGCTCCCGATCTTGTGGCTAGTATCCGAGAACAACTCTGTGTTGCTTATTCTGCTATAGATGATAAGGCATCGAGCGACTATAATAGGAATGCCTATCTAGACCTTCAGGAACGTACACGTCAGGATCAGTGGCTTGAAGCTCGTGCTAACCAGTTAGAACATTCGCTTAATCAGTTGAACCTGCTGCTCATCGCTGTTGTCATAGCGATGATTATCTTCATGGTAGTTATCCTGTTATTTTATTTTTTTCGTAAGAAAACACTGAACAGTC
>Ga0247608_10008793_pt1 | contig 10130 bp, 6 predicted proteins | sample 176DNAGHGlowgp2_FD_193490 | JGI IMG/M metagenome (GOLD analysis project Ga0247608, IMG submission 193490) | Sheep rumen microbial communities from Palmerston North, Manawatu-Wanganui, New Zealand - 1766 DNA GHGlow gp2 | ecosystem: Host-associated > Mammals > Digestive system > Stomach > Rumen ... | reverse complement strand
ATTGGCCGCCAGAGGAGAATCTTCCGAAGACAGAACTGAGAGAAGAGAACGTCGTGAAAATACTGTTTCGGTAAGAAATGAACGAACAGAAAAAAGCGAAAGAACCGAGAAGCGCGAACGCCCCGAGAGACGCGAAAGAATTGAAAGAACTGACAGAGCAGAAAAAACAGACAGAGCTGAAAGAAGTGAAAGACCTGTCAGAAGCGAAAGAACAGAAAGACCTGAAAAGAACGAGCGCGTTAGAACTTCTGAGAAGCCGGCTCATACTTCAAGAAGAGTTGAAGATGCTAAAAAGGCTAATGTAAAAGCCGAACCCAGAAAGAAAAGTGCCAACACCAATCGTCCCGCTGCAAAGGATGCTGTTGAGACAGAGCGTGAACTTTTATATAACCGTATCAATGTTGCCAATGGCAAGGCAAGACCTCGTACCAGCAGCATCAATACATACGATTACGAAAAGAACAGAAACAAGAAACCCGTTTTCTGGATTGGCCTCGGCATATATACCGCTGTGCTTATCGCGCTGGCTGTTGCTTTCTTAATCTATACCGACGTATGTCTCAAGAAATACGAAAAGTCACAGGCCGAGAACTATATGATCTCGTATATGGATGAATTTGAGAGCAAGGCTAAAAGCAATGGCTTTACGCCCGCTGACTTCTCATTCTCGAATCTTGACATGAAGTTCGTCAATACAGACACTCTGCTTGGCGATTATATCGATTCACTCTCATCATATTCGTCATTCGAGGCTGTCAAGGATCCTACCAGCTATGTGACCGAAGCTCCTGTATTCAACATCATGGCAGACGGTCAGATGATTGCCAAGATTACACTCAAGGCGGTTAATCAGACCAAGCTTTTTGCCATCCTCACCGTTATGGATTGGGATGTTGATTCCATCGAGCCCGTATGCAGCATCACTGTAACAGACTACACAATCCTCGCTCCCGAGGGCTATACCCCCGTTATTGACGGCGTTGCAGTAGACACCACCTATCAGACAGGCAACAAAGAAAATATGCCCGGCTTCGAAAATATCTCGCAGTATGTAAGCCTTCCTCAGCTTTTGGAATACAAAGTTCAGAATGTTCTTGAAGAGTCAGACGTCAAGGTGCTTAATCCTTCGGGCGAAGAAGTACCTTGCACAATTAAGGGCAATGTTGTTACAGCTTCATATTCGATTGCTTCCTCAGCAGGTCTTACCGATGAGAGAAAAGAAGAAGCTCTTGGTATGGTGCAGACCTACGAAGACTTCCTCACATCCGACTTATCAGGTGCCAACCACGGACTTGCTACCGTACAGGCATTCCTTATAAAAGACTCCGATTACTGGAATCTTGCTAAGCAGTGGGCTACAGGTGTTGATATCACATTTACATCGGCTCATACTTTTGACAATCCCAAGTACTCGAATGTCGTTGTAGATAATTACTGCGAATACTCGGAAAACTGCTATTCGCTTCACATCTCATATAACAAGAATATGATCTTAACACGTACCAAAGAAAAACAGACCAATGACTTTGATTCGACCGTATTCTTCGTATATGTGGACGATTCCGATGACGGAGTAAACAATCCCCATTGGTGCATCGCGGATATGATTGCCACAACTAAATAATCAAGAAATGATTATAAAATAAATTTATAAAAGAAAGATTCCACATTATCTCAATACCGGAAATTATAAGTATCCGTATAAACAAATATTTATGAGTATCCATATGAATAGGTATTTATGAGTATCGGTATAAACAGGTATTTATGAGTATCCTGACAGAGATATGTATAGAATGAGTAATTTACATGGAAAAAATAAAAGCACTTTATAAGAAATACGAAGAGATAATTATATATTTGATAGTAGGTGTATTAACCACCATCGTATCATGGGGAGCCTGCTTTGTAGCCAAGTTTTTTCTGGATTCCAATGATTCCATCCAAAACTTTTTAATCAACACGATAAGCTGGGTTGTAGGTGTTGTATTTGCCTACCCTCTCAATAAAATCTGGGTCTTTAAGAGTAAGAACAAGCACATCATTAAGGAATTCCTCGGCTTCGCAGGTTCGCGTGTGTCTACATGGATTCTGGATGTAATAATCATGTGGTTCTTTGTTAATCTTCTTTCATTCAAAGTACCTCTCATGAATCTTCTTTCAAAGCTTGGAATCGTATTCAATGATATAGCCAAGGAAGATAAGATATATTACTGGTTCGTTAAGATCTTCATATCGGCTGTGCTTGTTACAATAGCTAACTATGTATTCTCGAAGTTCTTAATCTTCGGTAAAAAGAAAGGCAATAAAAAGAAAGCAGAAGCCGATACTATAGAAAAAGAAAGCACTGATTCGATTTCAGGCAACAACAAAAAAATCAATTCTGATTCAAATATGGAAAACTAAAAAATTAACTCTGTTGATTACTAAAAGTGTCCTGCAATTATGCGGGACACTTTTTTATGACATTATAATTATTTATATACTAATACTGATTTAGATTCTGCTTTTTAAATCTGAGCTGGTCTGAGTTGGTCTGATTTGATCTTGATCATATTTTGAAATTGTGATGATGTTCGCTTCGTCTGTAATTGGACTGCTCGTTTTTCTTTTTAACTTTCTTTTTCTTAATCTCTCTCTTGGCGATAATTATCTTTCTGTATACCAATATCGATCCTGTCGCAAGAACTACTACCACAACGAGTATTATAAGAATTACCTTGAGATTAACGAATAATGTCTTTCCGTCCTGATTGGATATGTAGGTAGTTTCTGCTTCCTCTTTCTCAGGCACCTCAGATGCCTCGGATGTGTCCGATGTATTCGATACAGTATTATCGGAAGTAAACAGCGTCGTCTTTTGAGTATTAAGCAATATATCGGCATATCCTACAACATTGGAATTAAAATAATACTCAGCCTTGGCAACCGCGTTTTCATTTCTCGTGCTATAGATAACCTTCATAGTGAGGTCATCAAATGAAGCATTGGTCGGAAGAACGACTCTTGCATCCTCATCAAGAGTAAGTATATCTGTCGCATCTCCGAATATATCAGTACCTGTCTTGAAAAAGTCACTTTTTTCGGAAGTAAAATTAATCTCGTTTCCCTTAACCTTTTCAAGTGTGAAGTTATTAAATCCGTAATCAAAGAGTGCTGCCGTATCTGTAAACTGTGTGGGCGATTCTTCTTTTAATACAACACAGATAAGCTCCATACCGTCTTTTTTTGCACAGGATACGAGTGTCTGTCTGGCCTTGTCGGTATAACCCGTCTTGGAACCCACGAGGTATTCGTACTCGTACTTTCTGCCGGGAAGAAGCATGTTTTTGGAGTTTATTGGAATATCATCCGGCTGTGTGGGAGATGCGTGGAACTCTGTCTTGGGAGTGCGTGCTATCTTGCATAACATCTCATAACTGAAGAAATCCTTGGCTATCACTGCCAGGTCATATGCGGATGTATAATGATTGTCATCGTATAGACCGTTGGCGTTGGTAAAATGCGTGTTCTCCAGACCCAACTCCTCAACTCTGTCATTCATCATCACAACAAAGTTATCCATCGATCCTGCAACATTCTCTGCCACGGCGTTGGCTACTTCATTGGCACTGCCTATAAGTATAGCTTCGAGCGCCTGCTGCATGGTTATCGATTCGCCGGCGTCCATACCTATACTGGAGCCGTCACGCGGAACCGAGTGCACAGCATCATATGAAAAAGTAACCATATCGTTGAGATCTGCGTTCTCCATCGCAAGAGTACATGTAAGTATCTTGGTCGTACTTGCGGGATAGAGCCTCTCATCTATATTTTTTGCATATAAAATAGCTCCGGTATTGGCTTCCATGAGAATCGCCGCTTCTGCCGATACTGCCGGTCCCTGCGGCCAATCGGTAATAAGATTGGACTGAACGGGAAGAGCTTTTCTCGCCTCAGCAAGCGCCTCGTAGTCCGGAAGCTCATCCGCCGATACATTAAGCGGTATACTCAATACAAGCATTAATGCACTCACACCGGCTGCTATTCTTTTTATATAATTCTTAAATTTCATATGTTACTCCGAAAAATCCTTATAAATAATAGCATATTATTCTTATTAAATAAACGGATTCTTTAGTTTGGAAACAAATTAATAGAGACATTTGATTGCATTATATGGTATTCTTGTAATTGTGTTTGACATTTATCAGCAACAGAAAGCGAGGCTTAGAAATGAATGTTAGAATCCTGGCAGACTCATCTGCAGATGTTACTAAAGAAACCAGAGAAAAAATTACTGTCATCCCTCTTAATCTTTTCTTTGGAGAAGAGGAATACAAGGACGGTGTATCTATAACATATCAGGAATTCTATGAAAAGCTTGTAGAATATGATGATCTTCCTCATACTTCACAGGCCAATCCCGATACATTTGCAAGTTACTTCGAAGAGGTAAAAGAAAACGACGAAACCGCAGTTGTAATCACCCTTGCTTCTACCTTATCAGGTACTTATCAGAGTGCTTTAATAGCTGCTGAAGATTACGAAGGCAGAATATGCGTTGTGGACTCTCTTAATGCCACAATCGGCTCCGGAATATTGGTTGAATTGGCTGTCAAATATGCCGAAAGCGGCATGAGCGCAAAAGAAATTGCCAAGAACCTCGAAAAAGAAAGAGATAAAATCTGCCTCATGGGAATCGTAGATACTCTTGAATACTTAAAAAAAGGCGGTCGAATCTCCAAGACTGCTGCCGTTGCAGGCGAAGTGCTTGGTATCAAACCCGTTCTTCGTATTAAGGACGGAGAAATTATCGTGCTTGGAAAAGCAAGAGGCTCTAAAAGAAGCAATAATCTCTTAATTCAGGAAATAGAAAAAGCCGGAGGCGTAGACTTCGACAAACCTGTCATGCTGGCGTACTCCGGCTTAAGCGATATATTACTTCAAAAATATGTGGAAGACTCCCGCTCACTCTGGGAAGGCCATACCGATGAATTAAAGCAGTCCTGTATAGGAAGCGTCATCGGTACTCACCTTGGCCCCGGCGCCGTAGCGGTTGCCTTTTTCAGTAAGAATTCTTAACTATTCAACCTTAAAGAAGGCTACATTCTCCTTTAACTGTGAAGAGATGCTGGTTAATTCATCTGCCTCATCAACAACACCCGTCATATTGGATGTAAGCTGTGTGATGGAAGCGCTTGTCTCCTGAGTGGATGCAGCATACTCTTCAGAGATACTGGATAAGGATTCTACTGACATAAGAATCTTTTCCTTTGCTTCTGTCATAGCCTTGGCTAATGAAGCGATCTCCTTATTGCCACTCTCGGTATCACTAAGTAATCCAAGCATCTCATCGAATGAATCACTCATCTTCTCAAGAGCAACAACTTCATTATTGGTAGCTTCTTTTATACCGTTGGTAAGATTCTTGTTCTCATTCGAATACTGAGTAATCGTATTAAGAATCTGTGTAATCTCTCCGGCCATCTGATTGGACTCTTCAGCAAGTCCCTTGATGTTATCCGCAACAACTGCGAATCCCTTGCCTGCCTCACCTGCACGAGCAGCCTCGATGGAAGCATTAAGTGCAAGAAGGTTAGTCTGGCTTGCAATAGAGATGATACCTTCTGCTGCCTTGGAAATCTCTTCAACAAGTTCTGCTGTCTTTTCTACAGAATCAGCAACCTGACCTGCCTTAACATTGGTATCTTCATCTGCTTTCTGAATCTCCTTAAGCTGCTTCTGAAGCGCTACGGAGTTCTGATACAATGCATCAACCTTTTCAAGGTTCATCTTGGCTGCATTGTTAACATCATCTATTCTCTCACCAATCTCATTGGTAATATTGGCTGTTGTCTGAACATCCTCTGCCATTGACATAGCGCCCTGAGCAAGTTCATTAACCGCAAGTGAAATATTACCTGTATTCTCTTCGGAATCGGAAATACTGAGCTTGGTATTGCCTGCCTTGTCATTAACCGAATCAGCACATGATACAACGTCAAGAAGCGATGTCTTAAGTCGTCTTCTCATATCTTCAAGAGAGCGCTCTACTTTGTAGAATTCACCGAATGCACTCTCTGTTCTGATGAGACTTGCAAAATCACCCGATGCCATATTGTTAACCGCGCCAACCATATACTTCACGCTCTTACGCATCGACATAAGGATGGTAAGTGCAACTATAAGAATAATGAATGTAATAATTGTAAATACTACAATGCTGATGATGATTCTAAGCTGAACCTGCTTGGCATGAGCTGTCTTTTCATTGATTGCCCACTCCTCAAGGATATCTGTCATCTCTGAGAGTGAATCACGGGCTGTCTCAAAATTCTGAATAAATAATGTGTAATCGCCTTCACCTGTCTGAACATTATAACAAGTATCCCAAGTTTTATAATTCTCAATAAATGTATTGTACAGGGTATCGAAATTGTTTACATCGATTACAGTACCTGTATTAAGAGAGGGCTCTTTTGACGCTATATCATGAGCTTCGTTAACTCTCTCCAACACCTGTGACTTGTTGCTCTCATAATCGTCATAATACTGATCGAGCAATTCCTGGAGCATCTCGGGCGGAATATCCGCAGGTGCCATTGCTATATCGTGATACTGGATAGCGCCAATCATGGACTGATAAAAGTCTCTGTCTGCATTAATCAAATCTGCACTAATTGTGTAGAGACGATCGTAATAAAGGCTTTCATCCGTTTTTGATATCTTCTGTATCTGGACTCCGAAGAAACCTATGGACACTGCAATCATTAAAACCAATATTATTCCGGCCATCAATAATGCAGCTACAACACTCATTTTCTTTTTCTGTTGCATATTCAAGTCCCCCTTATTTTAGTGTTTCTTTTGATTCCTTTTTCTCAATTACGTAAAAAAAATTATACCACTTTGCGTTATTTCCATACAATAATATTAACAATTTTTTAACACTTTTCGTCGTTTTTTTATAATATATACACAAAAGGCACAAGATATAGTCTTGTGCTCTCTGTATATAGAATTGATATTTTTTCGTATTTTACGCTGTCTCTATACTGTCCGCTTTCTTGAGGTTGTACTTCTCTACGGCAGCCTCCCTCATCTTGTATTTTAATATTTTTCCGGCCGCATTCATGGGGAAGCCGTCAACGATATCGACGTATTTGGGAACTTTATGCTTTGCCATGTGGTCGAACACGTATTTCTTAATCTCCTCTTCGGTAATAGTTTCACCTTCCTTGGGAACGACTGCTGCAAGGATTTCCTCGCCAAGTGCCTCATCGGGAACACCGATTACCTGAACATCCTTAACTTTATCGTATGTATAGATAAACTCTTCGATTTCCTTGGGATATATATTTTCACCGCCACGTATAATCATGTCTTTCAGACGACCTGTAATCTTGAAGTTGCCTTCAGGTGTTCTGCATGCAAGGTCTCCTGTATGAAGCCATCCGTCAGCATCGATTGCCTGTGCTGTGGCAAGAGGCATCTTATAATAGCCCTTCATGATGTTGTAACCTCTGGCAACAAACTCGCCGTTTACACCGTCGGGACATTCTTCTCCGGTCTCGGGATCCACAATCTTACATTCAACACCGGGCAAAGGTCTTCCGACTGTTGTAACTCTCACTTCCAAAGGATCGTCGGTTGTTGACATCGTACATCCCGGGGATGCTTCCGTCTGACCGTACACGATGGTGATTTCGGTCATATGCATCTTCTCTACAACATCTCGCATAACTGCGATGGGGCAGGGGCTTCCGGCCATAATACCTGTTCTCATATGTGAAAAGTCTGTCTTGGGGAAGTCCTCATGCTCAAGCATGGCAATAAACATTGTCGGTACACCATGGAAACATGTGATCTTTTCCTGATTGATACAAGCAAGCGCGGGCTTGGTTGAAAAATAAGGAATAGGTGATAATGTAACACCGTGCGTCATGGATGCAGTCATTGCGAGTACCATTCCGAAGCAGTGGAACATGGGAACCTGAATCATCATTCGATCGGCTGTGGAGAGGTCCATTCTGTCGCCGATACATTTTCCGTTATTGACTACATTGTAGTGAGTAAGCATAACTCCCTTGGGGAAGCCTGTTGTACCCGATGTATACTGCATGTTGCAGACATCATGCTTGTCAACCAGAGATGAACGTCTGTAAACTTCTTCGATGGGAACGCTCTTACCCATCTCCAATGCCTCTTCCCATGTAAGGCAGCCGGGCTGTCTGCTTGTTACGTTGATTACGTGACGAAGGAAAGGAAGACGCTTGCAGTGAAGTGCTTTACCGGGTGTATTGTCTTTTAACTCGGGACAGAGTTCCTGTATAATCTCCGCGTAATTGGAATCTCTGAATCCGTCTATCATAACAAGGGTATGGGTATCGGAGTTTCTTAAAAGATACTCGGCCTCATGAATCTTATATGCGGTATTCATAGTAACAAGTACTGCACCGATGCGGCAGCATGCCCAGAAGGATAAGTACCACTGCGGAACATTGGTAGCCCAGATTGCCACATGAGTACCCTGTTTTACGCCAAGTGCAATCAGGGACTTTGCAAACTCGTCAACATCATCTCTGAATTCGGAATATGTTCTTGTATAATCAAGCGTTGTGTATCTGAAAGCGTACTGATCGGGGAATTCTTCCACCATGCGATCGAGTACCTGAGGGAATGTCTTATCGATAATCTCTTCTTTTTTCCAGATGAACTTTCCTGTGCCTGTCTTGTTGGAATAGAGAGTCTTTCCGACAACCTTGGCTTCCTGCTCATACTGAGACATGAAGTTAATAAAATGAGGGAATACGATTCCGGGGTCTGATAATTCTTCAAGCCATGCGGGAATCCATTCAAATGAAATGTAATGGTCATAATTGATGGAACGAAGAGCACCCATAAGATCATCAATGGGAAGCGAACCTTCTCCCATAAGTCTGTATTCTATCTTACCGTCAACAACATCGGAATCCTTGATATGAACGTGAAGTACATATGCACCGAGGTTCTGGATGGACTGTTCTGCCGTTTCGTTTCCGTATCTTACGGTATGGTGAATATCCCAAGCTGCTGCCACGTTGTCTCTTGCGAATACGTCAAGAACATTACGAAGTCTCTCAGTATTGGCATAAGGTCCGACTGTTTCAATAAGAAGCGAAACTCCGTTATTGTCTGCTTCTTTGTAAGTAGCCTTAATACACTCGATAACGGGATCGTCGGATGTATTGACATCGTCATTGCTCTTTCCGGCACGAAGTCTTATCGCGGGACATTTTAAAATCTTTGCGATTCTTATGTATTCTCTGATGTCTTCGATGTTTTCCTGTATCTTGTCAGGGTCTGCAACATTGCAGACAGCGTCGATTACAGGAATCTCCAGATTCATCTGTGCAATCTTTCTGGCTGTTTCAACAATGTTTTCGTTGTTAAAAGGTCTGTTCTTTCCGGAAAAAACTTCTCTTTTTATATCGTGAATTTCAATACCTGAGAACTGAAGATCTTTTGCCGTTACATAAAAATCCGACCAGTCAAAGTCATCCCATCCGTTAGTTGAAAACGCTAATCTCATTTGTAAAATCCTCTCTTAATCAATCCACCATTCAGGTGTCAATTCGCCTAATTTCATCACTCGATCGTTTTTGTAATCGATCATAATATCAATATCTTTGTATTTGCCGGGCATTAACTGAACCATCAGTTCCCTGCACGCTCCACAGGGTGCTCCCTTTCCTTCCATCGGGGGAATGCAAAGTACTCTGTCAATCTCGTAATCACCGTTTGTAATCATATTGAATATCGCATTTCTTTCTGCGCATATTCCGAGGGTAGATGCTGTATCTATGCATACACCTGTGTATATCTTACCGGACTTTGATAATACTGCTGCCGATACTCCTCCTGCAGTAACAAACTCCGAAATAACTTTTTCATTAAGTACGGCCTTTGCGGCATCGTACATGTCCTGCCATGTTTTATCCATATTTAATCTCCTTTTCCGGTTCTTTTATACCGGTTCCATTCTTTGGCATATGAATTAAAGAAACAGGATTATCTCTTTTTAGTCAGGCTTTCTCTCCTGTTTTTCTTCATATACAATTTTGTTAATTGCGTTAAGGTAAGCTCTGATACTTGCTCCGATAATGTCT
>Ga0247608_10008791_pt1 | contig 10131 bp, 4 predicted proteins | sample 176DNAGHGlowgp2_FD_193490 | JGI IMG/M metagenome (GOLD analysis project Ga0247608, IMG submission 193490) | Sheep rumen microbial communities from Palmerston North, Manawatu-Wanganui, New Zealand - 1766 DNA GHGlow gp2 | ecosystem: Host-associated > Mammals > Digestive system > Stomach > Rumen ... | reverse complement strand
GTTACGATGCGGCTCTGGACCCTGAATGAAGCCAAAGGAGACAGTAGAAAATTATATATTTTTAAATTTAAAGAGAGAGTTTTATGATTAAAAAATTAACAATGATTTTTGCCGGCCTGTTCCTGTGTGCAGGAATGGCACTGGCACAAATGCAGGTTACTGGTACCGTAGTGTCTCAGGAAGACGACCAGCCGGTTATCGGTGCGACCATTCAGGTTCCCGGAACACAGATAGGTGCAGTGACTAACATTGACGGAAAGTTTTCTTTGACTCTTCCGGCAGGAAAGAAAACATTGCGAATAACCTATGTTGGTATGGAGCCTCTTGAAGTGAGCGCTCGTCCTAACATGCGTATCGTGCTGACAAGCGACCAGAAGGCTCTTGACGAGGTGATGGTTGTTGCTTATGGTACCGCAAAGAAATCCACCTTTACGGGTTCTGCCACAGTTGTCGGTTCTGATGAAATTGGCAAGGTTCAGGTAACGAATGCCGTTGACGCTTTGAAGGGTAAGGTTTCTGGTGTTCAGATTTACTCTGCTTCAGGTCAGCCTGGCTCTACTCCAACCATTCGTATTCGTGGTATCAACTCACTGAATGCCGGCAATGGCCCGCTGATTGTTGTTGACGGATCACCTTACGACGGTTCTCTGAACGACATCAACCCGATCGACGTTGAGAGCATGACCGTATTGAAAGATGCTGCTTCTACAGCATTGTACGGTGCTCGTGGTGGTAATGGTGTCATCTTGATTACTACAAAGAGTGCCAAGAAAGGCAAGGATGCTGTTATTACGGTTGATGCAAAGTTAGGTGCTAACCACCGCGCTACTCCTAACTATGAAATGATTACCAGTCCTGCCAAATACTATGAGATGTGGTATCAGGGATTGTATAACTATGCTTCCAATACCTTTGGATTTAGTCCTGAGGCAGCATGGCAATTTGCCAATGAGAACCTGACAAAGGGTAACTCATACGGTCTTGGATACAATGTCTATACCGTACCGGAAGGTCAGGCAATGATTGGTACCAACGGCAAGCTGAACCCGCATGCCACCTTGGGTAGTTTCGTTAATTACAATGGTAACGACTATTATCTGACTCCTGACGACTGGACGGATGCTACCTACAGAACATCACTCCGTCAGGATTATACCATCAGTGCTTCTGCCGCTTCTGAACGCAGCACATTCTATGCTTCTGTAAACTACTTGAACAACAAGGGTATTACACCTCAATCAAGTTACGAGCGTTTTACAGCACGTATGAATGCAGACTACCAGGTTAAATCATGGTTAAAGCTCGGTATGAATATGTCTTATGGTCACTCTAACCGTGACGTTGTAGATGGTGAAGGTTCCGAAGGTGACTCTGGTAATATGTTTGCCATGACAACCATCGCTCCTATCTATCCTGTTTACATCCGCGACGCAATGGGTAACATCATCTATGATGAGAATTCCCGCCTCAATCTCTATGACTATGGTGATGGTTCTATCATCGGTCTGTCTCGTCCGTATCTTGGTGGTGGTAACCAGTTGTCAGCTGCACACCTCAACCTGAACCACGTCCGTCGTAACATCTTCAACGGTACTGGTACAGTTGAAATTCGTCTGCCTTATGGCTTCACGGTATCAACAATCAGCAACTACTATTTGAATGAAGGCCGTTCGCAGACAACAACCAACCCATTCTTCGGACAGTATGCATCTTCAAAGGGTATCATCACTGTTGACCACGACCGCACTTGGAGCTTCAACCAGCAGCAGCGTTTGAACTGGCACAAGGTATTCGGCAAGCATGACGTCGAGGTGATGGCTGCTCACGAGTACTATCGTCTGACCAGCGACGACCTGTGGGGTCAGAGAAGTAAGATGTTCTCTCCATACTACTATGAGTTGTCTGGTGCCGTAAAGGTTGACAATACCAACTCTTCATCATCGAAATATAACACCGAGTCTTGGCTGGGTCGTGCAATGTACAACTACGACAACCGTTACTTCGGTCAGGTTTCATTCGTTCACGAGGCCTCTTCAATGTTTGATCCTGAATACCGTTGGGGTAACTTCTGGTCAGTCAGTGCTGGTTGGAATATCAACAAGGAGAAGTGGTTCACTGCAGACTGGGTTGACGAGTTGAAGTTCAAGGTTTCTTATGGTGAGAACGGTAACGACAACGTTGCTGCTTATCGCTACATCACCTATTATAATATTGTAAACTCTAACGACAACGTATCTTTGACTCCAGCTGCTTACGGAAACAAGAAGCTGTCTTGGGAAAAGAACGGTAAGTTCAATATTGGTTTTGACTTCTCATTCTTCAATGGTCGCTTGGATGGAGGTTTCGAATACTATGCCAACCGTACCATCGACATGATTCAGGCTATGCCATTGCCTTATACCTTTGGTTACACCAGCTACTTGGATAACATCGGTAACATGACCAACAGAGGTTTCGAAATGAACGTTCGCGGCGACATGATCCGCAACAAGGATCTCACTTGGTCTGCTTATGTGAACTTCACCACCAACACCAACAAGGTGACCAAGCTGGCTGAATCAGCTAAGCGTATGTACATCGGTGGTGGTTACATGGGTAACTATGCTGGTAACTACCTGAAGGCTGAGGGCCTTTCTGCTTACACCTTCTACATGCCGAAGTTTGCCGGTCTGAACGAAGAGGGTAAATCACTTTGGTACAAGGAAGTATGGGCACAGGATGCTACTGGTGAATATATGAAGAATCCTGATGGAACCTATATTGTTGAAGACATCGTGACAACAGACCAGTACTCTGATGCTACAGAATTTGCTTGCAAGGACGCGCTGCCTGATGTATATGGTGGTTTCGGTACCAGCCTGGCATGGAAAGGAATCGACTTCAGTGTTGACTTCACATACCAGTTGGGTGGTTATGTTTATGACGGAACCTATGCCTCTCTGATGGGTTGTAGCTCTGGTAAAGGTATCCACGTTGATATGCTGAATGCATGGACTCCTACTAACACAGAAACAAACATTCCACGTTGGCAGTTCAATGACGACCGTATGAATGCACAGTCAGACCGCTGGCTTATCGGTGCTTCTTACCTGACCTTGCAGAATATCACGCTTGGTTACACTCTTCCGAAACAGTGGACATCAAGAATTGGTATCAGCAAAGTACGCGTTTACTGCGTAGCTGACAATATCTGGACATGGTCTAAGCGCCAGGGTCTCGACCCACGCCAGAGCATTACCGGTGCAGCATCATCTGCATACTACAGCTCTGTAAGAACCATCTCTGGAGGTATCACAGTAACCTTCTAATAAGAAGCGTGGTTTAATAAAATACATCATCAATATAACAAATTCATTTCAAGACAATGAAGAAAATCAAAATATTCACAAGTTTAGCAGTGGCTCTGCTCGCATGCTCCACTTTCACCAGCTGTGTGGAAGAAACGGAACCTGCCAACGGTATTGCCACTGAAAAGCAGGTTGGTGAGTCTTCAAATGCCACCGAGGCGCTCGTTCTGGCTATGCCTGCTTATTGCCACACCATTATGTGGGATGACCGTCACTGCTGTTTCGGTTATGGCTCTATGATGCACATCCGTGACCTTCAGACTGGAGATTTGGCTATGCAGTACAGTCCTTCGGGTTATGACTCATGGTTCTATAATTGGTCACGCAACAAGTACATGGGCCAGGACTACTTCTACGCTCAGTATCTGTGGATTTATTACTGGAAGTTCGTACAGACTACCAACAATGTGATTTCTGCCATCAATCCTGATAATGCAACGTCAGAACAGTTGGGATGGCTGGGATCAGCCTATGCTTACCGTGCTATGTTGTATCTGGATATGGCTCAGATGTATGAGTTCTTGCCTAACGATAAGACCCGTAGCATTAACGAAGACGGCAACGACGTGGCAGGACTTACTGTTCCTATCGTCACAGCAGGTATGAGTGAAGCTGAAGCACGAAACAACCCACGTGTTCCACACGCTGAAATGTTCGCTTTCATTGAGGAAGACCTCAATACAGCTGAAAAGTATATTGAAAACCTCACCAATACCAACGGCAAGATTCTTCCCGACCTGGCTTGTGCCTATGGTTTGAAGGCTCGTCTCTATTTGTGGGATGGACAGTATGCACTGGCTAAGGAGTATGCACGTAAGGCTATCAATGCTTCTTCCGTTGGTCCAATGACCCAGCAGGAATGCTTGAACACTACTACAGGTTTCAACGTAACAGATCCTTGGATGTGGGGAGCACAGCAAACGACGACTTCCTCAACGGTACTCACAGGTATTATCAACTGGACTTCATGGATGAGTCCTGAAACAAGCTTCGGCTATGCTGGTTATGCCATCGCAAAGGTATTCCCGAAGATTGACCGTAAAATGTATGAGCGTATCGGCGATACCGACTTCCGCAAACTGTGGTTCGTGGCTCCAGCAGGTTCTGAACTCGAAGACCAGGTGCCTTACTTAGACCCGCAGACGAAGGGTGCCATTGCTGAATATTCAGCCCTGAAGTTCCGTCCAGGTAGTGGTAATGCAGACGATTATACCATTGGTTCTGCTACTGCCTATCCGCTGATGCGTGTAGAAGAGATGTACTTCATCGAGGCTGAGGCTGCTGCCCATTTGGACGCTGCTCAAGGAGTAGCGCTGCTCGAAGATTTCATGAAGAAGTATCGTGATCCTAATTATGTATGTCCTGTAAGGTCTAAGGATGACGTTGTTGAAGAAATTGTCTTCCAGAAGCGCGTTGAACTCTGGGGTGAAGGTCAGTCCTTCTTCGATATCAAGCGTCTGAACTACTCTGTTACACGTGGTTACGTCGGCACCAACTTCAGTGATGATTTGGCTCGTCTGAACACCAACGGCCGTCCTGCATGGATGAACTGGGTAATCGTTCAGATTGAAGAAGAGAACAATGAAGCTTTGGTTGGTATGAACAACCCGGATCCTTCCGACTTATACACACCTTGGGTAGCTCAGTAATTTATGATTCTATCAATAATAAAAATGAACATTATGAAGAAATTATTTAAATATGCATACGTAGCACTCGTTGGTGTGATGGTATTTGCACTCAATGCATGTACCAACGATTACGAGTACGACCCAGCATCTAAGGAAAATCTGGGCGAGCAGGTGTATTTCTCCAACAACTTGGGTTCAAAGATTGAACTCCCTACTGACGGTAACAGTTTCACAGTAAATGTTTGCCGTGTGAACACGGAAGGAGAACTCACCGTGCCCATCACTGTGACGATGGAAGATGGAAGCATTTTCCATCCAGAAGCCAGAACGGTGACCTTTGCAGACGGTCAGGATACTGCACCATTTGTTTTCACTTTCAATCCTGAAGACGTGGTTTATGGTGACTATGCAACCATCAAAATGCAAATCTCTGACGAAACCTACACCACTCCTTATGGACTGGCTTCATACACATTCGAAGCAGGTAAGACAGCATGGGTGGCTATGAAAGGTAAGGCAACATATCGTGAGGATATCGTAAGTACTTGGTATAGTTTAAAAAATCCTGTTTATCAGGTATCTATCGAGGAGAATATCATTGAACAGGGTGTTTACCGCCTGGTTGATCCATACGGAACCGCATTGGCAACTGCTATGGGTATGACTCAAAAGCAGTGGTCAAGCATGTATGACTATAACGGAGCTCCTTACTATATGGAGATTGATGCATCAGATCCTAACTACGTATATGTACGTGGATTCGAGACAGGTCTGACGATGGATGAAGCCAGTGGTATGATTTCCAGTACAAGTATAGTGGATTACTATATGGCAAATGGTTACACTCTGGAAACAATCAAATCGGCAGTACCTCAATACTTCGGTAAGCTTGAAGATGGCGTGATAACGATGCCAACAGGAGCGATGCTGATCTCTGAGGAAAATTATAACAATGGCGCTTGGTCAACTGCAAACCGAAATGGTCTCTTCGCTGTAGCATTGCCTGGTGCAAGTATCAAGGATTATTCATTCGACATCTCTTATCTTGGACGATTCACAGATGTTAATGACAATGACTATGCGACCATATTTATGTTCTGTGGTGAAAACCTCACATCCGTGAGATATGCATTGGTTCCTGCTACCGAGGATGTTGAATCTACGATTGAAGGAATCATCGACGGTAGCGTAGAGTATGGCGAGGAAGAGGCTGGTCCTGAGGTTGGAGTAAGCATTCCATACGAGGAAACAAATACATACAATCTCGTAGTTGTACTCTATGAAGGCTCTGAGGTGGTTGGTTATGACTATTTCGAACTGAAACTGAAGTCCAGCAAGGACGCAGCAGAACAGTATGAAGATATTGGTGCTGGTGTAATCACGTTAGGCGCAGCTGACTTGAGTCCATACTTCTTCCAACAAGCTCAACAAGAACCTTTCGGTGTATTAATGGGCCAAACCATCACTCAGGAGGCTGTTATCTCTCAAAGCACCTCTGACCCGACCCATTACAAAATTGAACCATTCTATCGTGACGGCTATCCACTCTTCTTCACATGGGATTCAGAAGCAAACACCATCGTGGTTGATGGTGTAGAAACAGGATTTGAGACACAGGCTGGTGTAATTTCCGCCACTGATGTGGAAAGCGTGGTAGGACAGAGTCTTGTAGGTTATGGTCTGAACTCCTGCTATCTGCCTGATGACAATACTTTCCGCTTCAACCTGATGTTCTCTGATGTTAACAACACCTATGTTTGTGAAACGGAGACCTATGAGATCACTGAGCAAAGCCAAGCTAAGGTGCTGGAAGTTAAGAAGAAGATTGGCCGTAAGCGCAGTGGTACCGGTAGGGCTACCCTCAACAAGAAAGGCCAAAAGATCATTAGAAAGAGTCCCTTTTGCAGAGGCGAAAAATTTACAATTCAGAAATAAATTCTGATTGATTTTCAAAAGACTCCAGGTGGGGCATTGTTCCGTCTGGAGTCTTTTCTTATCAATTCATTTAATCAACAATTCTCGTAAGGTATGAAAAGATTATTCCTATTGACAAGTGCTTTCCTACTGGTAATGACCATCACAGCTGTGCCAGCAAAGAAAGGAATCAAGCGCGTGTTGACACTCGACAATGGTACTCAGGTAACAGCAGAATTGCAGGGTGACGAGTTCTTGAGTTTCTGGAAGGCTGATAATGGAGAATGCTATGTGTTGACAAACGGACAGCAAGAGGTCTATCAGGTTGCAGACATACCGGCATTGCAGGTCAAAGCCGACCAGCTGCGCAAGGAGTCAAACGCCCGTCGCGCAAAGCGGCTGCAAGCAACGCGGAAGAATGCTTTTGGTGGAGACCATCCCGTGTATGAAAACGTGAAGAAGGGTCTCATCATCCTGGTTTATTATACCGATACCCAATTCGGAAAGACCCATAACCAAAAATTTTACCAACGAGTGGCTAATGAACGTCATTTTACCAGTTCGATAGGTTTCAAAGGCAGTGTGAAAGACTATTTCCTCGATCAGAGTAATGGACGATTCGAACTCGATTTCGATGTAGTAGGTCCTTACAAACTGGACCATGAAGTGGCTTACTATGGGGCGCACGATGGAGGCAATAACGACAAACGACCAGGACGTATGATAGCTGATGCCTGTGCCAAAGCCGATGCCGATGTCGATTTCTCTCAGTATGACTGGAATGGTGACGGTCGTGTGGAACAAATATACGTGTTGTATGCCGGATTAGGAGAGGCTGCCGGTGGTGCATCTACCACTATCTGGCCCCATGAATGGTCGTTGAGTTCCAGCGACTATGGTACGCAATATGTCACCAATGACGGTGAAACCTTCGTGGATACCTATTCCTGCGGATCGGAGCTGACAAAAAATTATTTAGGCAACAATACTGCTGATGGCATTGGTACCATCTGCCACGAGTTCTCACACTGTCTGGGACTGCCAGATATGTATGACACGCGACAATCCCAAGAGTATGGAATGGGCAGTTGGGACTTGATGGCTCATGGCAGCTATAATGACGGTGGCTTCTGCCCGCCCAACTACAGCACTTACGAAAAATGGCAGACTGGCTGGATTGAGCCTGTTATCCTGTTTGAGCCAACAACGGTAAAGGGGGTTCCTGCTCAGGCGGTGGACTATGGTAAGACGTTTGTTATCTATAACGATGACAATCCTGACGAATGCTATCTGTTAGAAAACCGACAGACCAATGTAGGTATCTGGGACACTAAAATGCCTGGAAGCGGTCTGATGATTCAGCATCTTGACTATAATTCAACGATATGGTCGATGAACAATGTCAATGCCATCGTCAACTATAGTCAACAGTATGGTCCACAATATGCCTATATGGATAACGATCACCAGCGCTGCACCATCTACCATGCCGACAATACTGCTGGAGTAGCAAACGAAACCACCGACCTGTATCCTTATGAGGGCAACAACAGTCTGACCGCTACATCTACGCCTGCAGCCATCTGTTATACTGGTACATCGCTGTTGAACAAGCCCATTACCAATATAGTGCAAAACGATGACGGAACCATTGACTTTGACTTCATGGGGGGTAGCTCCACTAACATCATCATCGTAACCGCTATTGATGCGATAACCGTAAATAAACCGGTTCAAAACGACAACTTCTGGTACACCATCGACGGCCAGCGTCTGAACGGTGAACCTACCCAACGTGGTATCTATATCCACAATGGTCAGAAGTTTGTGGTGAAATAAAAGGGGTTTGAAATAGAGAACAAAAATTATTGCAATAGAACATTAGAGGGTATGTCATAACAGGCATATCCTCTAATTTGTTTTTAAGAATTTCGAAAAAATTTGGAGGTTATTGGGAAAATTACTTATCTTTGCAAAATCACAAATGTATTTTGTTTAGCGGAGATGAACAAGAAACTACGAACCGCTTTTCTTGGCCTGCTGCTGTGCTGTTCCAGCATGGTATGGGGGGATGATGTTCTGATTGAACATCAAGGCGACCATTATGTGATCAATATGGATGCGCTGAAACCTGACAGCGAGATGACACTCATGGAGGTGTTGCAGTTGTGCCCTGAACTGACGATCGATAACAGTTTCGCGCTGAATGAGAATTATGTGCTATGCGTGGATGATGTTGATGTTTTACTTGACAACATTACCTTCTTGAAACAGGTGAAGGCTCAAGAGATTGAGTCGATCGACATTTATATGAACCCTTCCGTATCGCAAGGTGTCGGAGGAACAGAAGCTGTCATCAACATCAGGTATAAGAAATCTGAAACGAAAAGTACCGCGGGAAAGGTGTCTCTGGAGGGTAGCACGTATGGCAACGGACTGCTGTATGGCGACGTGAAGACACAGCAGCGGAACATAGGTATTAGAGGCTATGCGCTCATGGATCTCTATTATGCCAAAGCAACACCAGTAGAGGGAGGAACCTTAACGCAACGCCAAATGGCGCAGAATGCCCACGTTACTGCTGACTGGGATATCAGTTCTGTTGACAACCTGAAAGTAAAGCTGTTCCAACAGTTTACTGACTATAAGGAGCGCTATCGTCATCCCGACGAATCCACCCAGGTTCCCATTCAGGAACGACTCGGAAGTATGATGGCAACCTATACCCGCACGTTGAACGACAAAGAGGCGACCTTGATGGCAGAAGCAGGAGGTATATATCTCAGCAATAGCATATCCGGATATTCTTCATACCAAATCGCTCCGTATTTCTTTGCAGAGTATAACACTCCTTTGTTTTGTGATGACCTCTGGATGTTGGCAGGATGGGAAATCAACTATGACCACGTCAAAAAAATAGAGTTGGTACATCAGAAATTCCTCAAGAATGATTTCTACCTGCAAATGGACTATAACAGCGGACCGTGGATTGTTACGCTGGGTGCCCGTCATACGCTGCTGAACTATTGGAACCGGTTCTATCATACCGAGAACCGTCAGCAGGCGACACACCACAGGAGTGCAACTACCTTCCTGGCTACTGCAGGATATAAATGGGGACGACACTATGTGCAGGGTACTTTCAGCCGAGATTTTTTTATTCCCTCCTTCGATGACTTCTATGAGAATGTGATGGATCAGACGGTGTTCACCACCAGTTTTCTGACGAATCTTATGTG